>AP72_2010_repI_A100DRAFT_1000131_pt1 | contig 13702 bp, 10 predicted proteins | sample AmaPasrepliIA100_FD_9193 | JGI IMG/M metagenome (IMG submission 9193)
CGGGAGCCATACGCGACTCTCGCCGGTAAGCTTGGTTTGCCAGAACACTTTGCGTTCGATGAACTCCGCCATGGCATCATCGGTCGCCTTGCCGAACACCCACTGCTGGCGTTTGAAATCATAGTGCCGGCTGGAAAAAGGCACAGGCAGCAGCTTTCCGGATTTCAGGAACTCGATCTGGCGCCGGTCGACTTCCTTGCGCAGGGCGTTGATCACCGGCGCTTCGGCATTTTTCGGCTCGAGCGACGGCATGACGTCCTTCACTGTCAGCGACATGTTTACCGCAACCGGCGCGTGGAGCCCCTCCGAGCCTTCCAGGGCGATGTCTCCATGCAACACCCAGAAATCCGCGCCCGATGTGGACTGGTGAAATGGCCACTGCAGTTTTATCGTCAGCGGCAGCCCATTCAGGGTTACCCATATCTTCTTTGCGGGGGCTCCACCGACAACGTCCCCGCCGTTCTGCGACTGTGTCATTGTTCCTGATTTCCTTATGAGAGAGTTCTTCGAGGATTTTACCGGAAGGGGGAGGCAGGGGGCAGGGGTCTAGCCTCCGACTACTGCAGTGGCTTCCTTTTGAATCTTGGGATCATCTCCAAAACCTTTGAACCACCTCACTTCTGGTTCCCTCCGGAACCATGTCATCTGACGCTTTGCGTAATTGCGGTGCGCTTGCTGCGCAGATTCGATCGCATCACTTCGATTCACTTCGCCTCTCAAAAATTCCGACGCCTGTTTGTAACCGAGCGAACTGAGCGGCCGCGCCGTGGCGCCATGTTTTTCGAGCAGCAGCTTCGTCTCCTCGACTAGTCCGCGGTCAAACATATGAATCGCCCTGTTGTTGATCCGCTCGTACAGCGCACTGCGATCCGGATCCAATCCAAGCCGCAGAATTCTGAACCCCGTCAGTGGATCCCGCCCCTGTTCCCATAGATCCGACATTTTTTGCCGCGAGGCCAGGCACACTTCGATCGCCCGGATCAACTTCGGCGCGTCGTTCGGATGGATCTTATCCGCTGTTGCGGGATCCAGTCGCCGCAGTATCCGGCGCAAATACTGCGACCCACGCCGTGCCGCCAGTTCACGTAGCCGCTCCCTCAACTCTTCGGAGCGCTCGGGTCCGGCGAACAGACCCTCCAGCAACGCCCGCAGATACAATCCGGTCCCGCCAACCACGATCGGCAAATGTTCTCGTGATTTGATTTCCGCCAGAACTTGACGTGCCTGCCGTGCATACTCGCCGGCAGTAATATCCTGCGCGGGATCTACGTAATCGAACAGATGATGCGGAACGCGGGCGCGCTCGCTGAGGCTCGGCTTGGCCGTGCCGATGTCGAACTCTCGGTACATCGCGACCGAATCGCAGTTCACGATCTCGCCTGCGAACCTCTCGGCCAGCGCGAGCGACAGCGCGGTCTTTCCGCTCGCTGTCGGTCCAAGGATTACAACAAGCAGAGGAGTAGAGGAATAGGATTCGATGGATTCCCGACCCACGTTTAGCGCAGGCTCCAGTGAATCTGGTGCCAGTAGCGAATCAAGGTCAGAACTAGCAGCACAACGGCAATCAGCAGCAATCCGGTGGTCTCNGAGGCATACACCGCGTGACGATGATGCCGCGCTACCGCATCCTGTTCAGACTTTGTGGTGAGCACGCCAGTATTGTAGCGCCGAGGATGGTGGTTCAAATGGCAAAAGCAGCGCTGTCAGGATCAGGCTGATCAATTTTCAAGATCGACTGGAATCCGCGTTCATCCGCGGCAACGAAGTTCCAGTGCAGTGCTAAAATGCCTCGTCTTCCATGTCCGTTCCGCCCAACAACATGCGCGTCGCGCGATTTGGAGTTTTCGAACTCGATCTGAACGCGGGCGAACTTCGCAAAAGTGGCGTAAGACTGCGACTCCAGGGGCAGCCGATCCAGGTCTTGACTCTGCTTCTGGAACGGGCTGGCGATGTCGTCACCCGCGAGGAACTGCGCGAGAAACTCTGGGCCGCCGACACCTTTGTCGATTTCGACCACAGCCTGAATACCGCGATCAACAAGGTTCGAGAGGCGCTGGGCGACTCTGCTTCCAGCCCCCGATTCGTGGAAACTCTGGCTCGCCGCGGATATCGCTTTATCGCTCCGGTTCAGGGCCCAGTTCAAGCCCCGATGCAGATTCCTCAGCAAATCGCAGCGCCGGCTGAAATCGTTTCCGACACCCCGGTTCGAACTTCAGAACCACAAGCAAAGCCTTCTCCGGTACCGCTGCATCCCGAACTCGATGTTCCCATTCCCCACCGCGGTCTAACCCGCGGCCTCTTTGCCCTGATCCAGGTCATGTACCTGTGCTTTTACGTTGCGGCGTTATTTCACCTGCGCGGAGTTCAGCGCATCTCCGATGAGGCTTTGCCGCCATGGGCCGCGATTACGCTACTGGCCGCGGTGATGATTACGGCTGGAGTAGGCATTCCGCTGCGGTTCTACCTGATCTCGGCCGTCGGATTCGATCACCAGCAGCTTGGAGATAAGTTTCGTCGCATATTTCCCGCAATCCTGGCTCTCGATCAGCTATGGGCGATCGCCCCGTTCCTGCTGATCGAAAAGATCGGCCTCGGAGCCGCATTCGGCGTGAGCGCGGCCCTGTTGTATCTTCCCTTCTCAGAACGGACGTTGATTCGCATGGCTTATGTGCATCATGCAGACTGATTTCGAAACGATGGAACCATCCTCACGGTTTCTCCGTACCTACGTCTAACAGCCGGGGCCGGAGTGTGCGCCCCGCAGGAGAACTCCATGAAAACAGCCGCTGTCCGCCTTTCTCTTGCTGTACTTGCGTTCGCTGCCGCGGTATTGCCTATCCGCGCCGAAGAATGGTCGAAGACTTACACCATCAGCGGCAAACCCGATCTGCGGGTCGAAACCTCAGACGCCAATATCCGCGTTACTACGTGGGACCAGAACACCATTGAAGCCAAGGTCATCACTGCGCGCTACAAGATTGGCGAGGGCGGCATCAAGATTGAGGAACGGCAGACCGGCGACGCCGTTGAAATCGAGGTCCGCTTTCCCCATCACAACTTCAACTTCGAGTGGGGCTCCGGTCATCGCGTCGACGTCATCATTCAGATGCCGCGCGAAGGCAAAGTGAACCTGCGCACCGGCGACGGGAGGATCGAAGTTTCCGGACTGAAGGGCGATATGGATATGCACACCGGTGATGGCTCTCTGAACCTGGACAGTGTCGACGGAAAGTTGCATGCCTCCACAGGGGACGGGCACATCCAGGCCAACGGACGCTTTGACATGCTCGAACTCAAGACCGGGGACGGGCGCGTTGACGTCCGCGCCAAAAACGGTTCGTCATTGGCCTCCGGATGGCGTCTCGAAACCGGCGATGGCAGCGTATCCCTGGAGGTACCCGGCGATCTGGCGGCTGACGTCGATCTGCACACCAGCGACGGCCATATCGACCTCGATATGCCTGTGGCCACTGAAGGGAAAATCCGTCAGAACGAGATCCGTGGCAAGCTGAATGGCGGCGGCAGCCTCTTGACGATTCGCACCGGCGACGGCTCAATTCACCTGCGAAAAGGCTGATAACTGATTGGCGCCGTGTGATCGTTACGGCAAAGCGTCAGACATAGATCCCGTCTGACACGACAACGTTCGAATTGGGAGATCCTTCGCTCCGCCTGAAAAGCGGCTCCGGTCAGGATGACGCCAGATTTTGAAGAACACGAATGCAGACAATTTCTGGCCTGTCGAAGCTTATACTTTCTCGTCATACTTCAGCACTCATCTCACTAGGGAGTTCTCCATGGCAACTCTGCGCACGGGTGCGGTCTTAGCCACCCTTGTTTTCTGCATTTCTCTTGTTAACGCCCAGCAATCCAAATACACGCCCGCTCTCGATATCAATGCGATGGACCGTTCCATCGATCCGTGCACCGATTTCTTTGCCTATTCCTGCGGCGGTTGGATCAAGAACAACCCGATTCCGGCGGATCAGTCTTCCTGGGATACCTATTCGAAAATGGAAGACGAGAACAAGACGCAACTGCGCGGCATTCTCGAAGCTGCCTCGGCTCCCGACCCCAACAGGAATGCCGTCAATCAGAAGATCGGCGATTACTACGTTTCGTGCATGGACGAAAAAGCCATCGAGGAGAAGGGCGCCGAACCCCTCAAGCCCCAATTCGATCGCATTGCAAAAATCGGATCAAAGTCGGACCTTGCCGACCTAGCCTCATCCATGGCAACAGACAACGTGTTCTTCCGCTTTGAGTCGATTCAGGACTTTCGCGACGCAAGCCAGGTTGTGGCGAATGCCGATCAAGGCGGACTCGGCTTACCCGATCGCGATTACTACCTCAAAACCGACGACAAGTCTGAAGAACTACGGAAAAAGTACGTGGCCCACGTACAGAAGATGTTTGAACTGCTTGGCGACAAGTCGGATGCTGCTGCGGCCGAAGCGCAAACCGTAATGCGGATCGAAACCGCTCTCGCGAAAGGCTCGATGACACGGGTCGAGCGTCGCGATCCGAAGGCTCTCGATCACAAGCTGACCAGCGATGACTTGCAGAAGATGTCTCCGGATTTTCAGTGGCGAACCTATTTCACAAAAGTAGGCCTGCCACAACTCGCGTCGCTGAACGTGGCCGTTCCTAATTTTTTCAAGACTCTGAATGAGGAAATCGGCAAGAGCAGCCTCAACGATTGGAAGACTTACCTGCGCTGGCATCTCGTGCACGCCAACGCCGCGCAGCTTTCATCGCCTTTCCTGAATGAGAACTTCGCCTTTTACGGCAAGACCTTGCAAGGGCAGCAGGAGCTGAAACCTCGCTGGAAGCGCTGCACCGAGTACGTCGACGACTATCTGGGCGAAGCGTTAGGGCAGGCCTACGTCGCAAAGTATTTCCCCCCAAAGGCGAAGGCGCAAGCTCTTACGATCGTCAACGAGATCCGCGCGGCCATGGAGCAGGACATCAACAGCCTGTCCTGGATGTCCCCCGCAACCAAGCAGCAGGCACTGGCGAAACTCCATGCCATGGCCAACAAGATTGGGTATCCCGACAAGTGGCGCGACTACGCGAAGCTGGATATAGTTCGCGGTGACAATCTCGGCAACGTTACTCGCTCGCGTGACTTCGAATTCAATCGTCAACTGGCGAAAATCGGCAAACCCGTCGACAAGGGTGAGTGGGACATGACCGCCCCCACTGTCAACGCCTACTACAATCCGCAAATGAATGACATCAATTTTCCCGCGGGCGTGTTGCAGCCTCCGGCTTTCGATCCCAACTCCGACGCTGCTCCCAACTATGGCGATACTGGCGGCACGGTCGGCCACGAACTGACGCACGGTTTCGATGACGAAGGCCGCCAGTTCGATGCGCAAGGCAACCTGCGCGACTGGTGGACTCCGGACGATGGAAAGGAATTCGAAAAACGTGCCAGTTGCATCTCTGATCAGTACTCCAAGTATGTGATCGTCGATGACATCAAGATCAACGGCAAATTGACTCTTGGCGAAGATGTGGCCGATCTCGGCGGCCTTCTGCTCGCCTATATGGCATGGAAGGAAGACACGAAGAATCAAAAGCTGGAGTCGATCGAAGGCTTGACTCCAGAGCAGCGTTTCTTTGTCGGATATGGCCAGAGCTGGTGCGGGCAGGTTCGCGACGAGAGCAAGCGTCTGCGCGCAACGGTTGATCCGCATTCACCGGAGAAGTACCGCACCAACGGTGTGGTCTCCAACATGCCGCAATTCCAGGAGGCGTTTCACTGCAAGAGCGGGCAGCCGATGGTAAATGCCAACCGCTGCCGGGTCTGGTAACGGGATTTACACATCCAGCCCGATGGAGCGCATCAGTTCAAGGCCATTGCTCTTGGTGACGACACCATCGCGCAACGTGTAATCGAACGTCATGCGTCCGTTCGCGAGTTCATCCTGGAAGTGCACGTTGCGCAGATGGCCGTCCAAGGGTCCACCGATGTCGGTGAGCGCGAGGTCATGCGTGCTTACAAAGCCGATTGAACCTCGGGCGACCAGAGCGCGGACAATCCCCTCTCCGCCAATTCTCCGGTCTTTCGAATTCGTGCCCTGAAGCAGTTCATCGAGCAGGAACAGCAGCGCTGGATTCCCTCGGGCGCAATCGACGATCTGGCGCAGACGTGTAATCTCCGCGTAGAAGCGCGAGCTTCCTTCCTGTAAGGAGTCGTTGATGCGGATGCTTGCTCCGATCTGCAATGGAGTAAGGCGCAGCCGGGTTGCCCGGACCGGCGCTCCCGCCATTGCCATCACCACGCTGACGCCTACCGCACGCAGCAGCGTGCTCTTCCCTGACATGTTCGATCCGCTCACAAGCAGGACGTGCGTTGGCCCATCAATGCTCACACTATTGCGCACACAGATTGCGCTGGGAAGGAGAGGATGCCCCAGTTCGTCCGCCTGAAAAGCCGCGGGCCCTTCAACAAACTCGGGAAATGGATCGTTCGGGTGCTCGAAACTGTACGATGCCAGAGAAAGCAGCGACTCCATTTCACCGACGACTGCCAGCCATCTTCTGACTGCCGCACCGTGAGCTCGCCGCCAGCGCTCCGCTGCATAAGCCACCTGCACCGTATACATCAGCGGAGCATCGATGATTCGCACGAACATGTCATGCCGCGAATTGATCAGGTCGACTAAGGTTCGGAGCCGCGCAATCGCCCGATGAGCGGTGATTCCGCTCGATACCAGTTCCTTCTGCAGCGACTGCAATTGCGGGCCGCGAAAGGCATGCGACTCCACCCGCTGCAACACTCCTGCCAGTAGATCGAGATCGCGAAATGCGTGTTCCGTGCCATGCAGCACGGGATCCAGGAGTTTGCCGAGCCCGTAAGTGAATATCGCTTCGATCGCCACCACCAGAACGAACATGGCCGAACTGTCCCAGGCCGCCCACACAACCGCACCGATCAAGGCCAGTCCCGCCAGTATCGGCGCCAACCCTGCCATCCATTGGCGTCCCAGTTGCTGCGACGACTCTGCCCACTTCACCAATTCATCGGGATGAACTCCGACGCGCGCATCTTCGCCAAGCACAGCCAGATCTTCTCGAAGATCCAGTTCGTCCCGCAGTTCTTTTATCGCTGCCTGGCGTTTGCCGATCATTTCGACTGTGGATGGAGAAAGCAGCCATTGCGCAAGAGTCTCCTCGCCCATGCGAGTGCGCGCCGTTGACAAGAGTTGGAACAGGCTGGCGTTTCCAAACAGATCGAGGTCGGCAGCGTACACATGATGCGGATCGTTGAATCGCTCGCCGCATTCCCCGGTTCCGGCCCACCGGTCTTCGATACGCGCCAATCCCCGGTCGAAGAAAGCCACAGCGCGCTCGGCGAGTTCTCGCGATCGAAGCACTCGCGAGTGGTAGAACGCGACGCCTGCAAATACCACAACGGGTGCGCACAACCACCAATCAGACAGCAGATGCGAGCGGAAGGATGCCCACCCGAGTGCGAGGGTTATCGCGGCCAACAAAAGCCGCACGTTTCCCAACTGGATATGAATCCTGTCGAAACCTGTAACCCGCGATTGGCGGACACTCCGGCGCTCTGCGTATTGTTCCGCTGGAAACACTGCCTGAAAATGTAGCAGGTTGAAGCTGCCGTCAGATAATTATGGCTCACTTCTGCGGGTAGGTTGCATCCGCTAGCAGAATCGCTCTCATCGAGATGCTTCCGTAGTCGAATCCTTCATACGGATAAGAAATTGCATCGCTTTCATTCGCACCCCCCATACAGTAGAGCAAGGGAAGGTAGTGTTCGACGGTGGGATGCGCGGTCGCCAGCAACGTCTCACCCCATTTCTGAGGCTCGGCAAGGGATCGCGCATCGTGCGCATCGACCGCTGATTTGACTTTTGCATCGAACTCGCGAGCCCAATCGTAGGCGCCGTGCGGACTTTCCCAATCGATCTGCCGCAAATTGTGTACGACGTTGCCGCTACCCAGGATCAGAACGCCACGCTCGCGAAGCGTTTTGATCTCCCGTCCCAAATCCAGATGCTCCTTGAATCCACGCCGCTTGTCCAGGCTCAACTGAAACGCGGGGACGTCAGCTTTGGGATACATGTGCCGCAGTACGCTCCACGCGCCGTGATCGAGTCCCCACGTCTCGTCGGCAACAATTTCAGGATCGCTCGCGATTTTCTCGGCTTCGTCAGGCGCTCCGGGAGCCGGGTACTGCACATCGTACAAAGGCTGCGGAAATCCATAGAAATCATGAATGGTCCGCGGTTGTTCGGATTTCACCACGCGCGTCCCGGAACTCACCCAGTGTGCCGAGATCACGCACACAGCCTTCGGGCGAGGCAATTCGGCACCCAACTTCTCGAGGGCGCTGGTGAACGCATTGTGCTCAATCGCGTTCATAGGCGAACCATGCCCGATGAACAGAACCGGCATCCGCGTTGACGGCCCCTCTCGCATGCGTAAGTAGATCTTAAGGAAGGAGAAAAGATTCGCGCGCAGCCACGAGGCCGATGCTTGCGCTCTACTGCAGATCGGCTTGATCGGGGTTGTAGTAGAACCGGAACCGCAGCGCCAGGTAAGGTCCGGTGAACTCATTGGGCAGAGGCGGAAATGGACTGGAGTGAGTGATACTGCCCCATGCCGGCCGGTCAAGCGCAGTATCTCCAGAAGTTGCGACAAGTTTCATATCTGCAACTGACCCGTCCTTCTTGATGGCAAATTCAATCGCCAGCTTACCCTTCTTCATCTCCGCGGACGGGGGGATCAGCAGATACCAGTTCTGTCGGACATCCTGCAGGATCCGTTGCAAATAGGGTGCGAAATCAACTCCCTGTGTATCACTGAGAACATCAAACGCACCGAACTGACGACCATGGGCACCCTTTCCCAGACCAAAGTCGCCTTCCTGCCCACCGCCGCCCGCGCCACGCTGAGCCGCAGCTGCCTCGGTTGCCTGACGAATCGCCGACCCCGCACTCATGCCCTGATTGAACTTGCTGAACGAGTTTTTCGGCTGCGGTGGCGTCTGTAGCTGTGCGTTTTGATTCGTTTCAAACTGCGGACGCTGTGACGGCGGCCCCTGCTGTTGAGGCTGAATCGAAGGCGGATTCTGCATCATGGCCTGCGGCGGCGGAGAGGGCTGGGCCGCTGTCGGGCCGCGCATGCCCGGAGCACCCGGAGGCGGCGATGGCAGAATCTTCCGCAGTTCTTTCGGATCGAGCTCCGGATGCCGCGATGTCGCGACCCTGTCTTTGTCCGACTGTATGTTCGTGTTGGGCCGACGCGTCAGCTTTTGCTCATCGGGCGGCAGCGTCAGATAGGTGATGCCCTTATCCTTGGCAAAACTTTGCGGAAGCATCACGACGGAATGGAAAGGAATGTATTTCTGGATCAGCTTGAAGTTCCAGAGCGCAATGAAGACAACCAGGTGGACGACGATCGACATCCACGCCGCCTCGCGCCGCCGTGATCGCTGCAAATCATCTTGCAGCTGAATCAGCAGGTGCGGTACGCGCGCATCCAGCTCGCGATACGCCGTTTCCCAATCTTGCTGGTCGTATAGTCCCAGTTGTTCGGGCTGGCTCTTTTCTGGCGGCGCAACCGGATCCTGGAATGGAATTTGAGTGATCGGCATGCTTTAGCTAATGGGACTTAGCTGTATCCGCCTGTCGTTTAGACACGAAATACACTCGCGACGTTGCTTCCGGACTCACGTGGAGGTGCTGGCAACGGCACGCGCTGCTCTACAACCAAGGTGTATCTATTCTCGCATCTTTCCTAGCTTTCCGCTCCCCTCAATTCTTACAGGAGAGCGGCGTGTAAACATATGTAAAAGCCGGTTTCAGTCTTCCGGCTGCCGGCGTCCGCACATCGGAGGCACAACAGTCGGTCGCGAAACACTGACTCGATGTTGGGGACGAAGAAAAGGGGAACTATGCAAACTAAAAAGCCGAGAAGCCGAAAAGCAAATTGCGGAAGCCGGAAGCCCGAAGCCGGAAGCCTAATTCTTCAGTCCAACCTTCTTTCCATGCTCTCGAATCGCCGAGACAATCTCCAGTGCGGCTCCAAGGGCACGGCGCCCATCTTCGAGCGAAACCACTGGTGTGGATCGCTCGCGCACTGCTTTCAGAAAGGACTTCAATTCGGCATGCAAGGGTTCTTCCGCAGCGACTGGCAGTTTGTTGACTCCGATCTGCGGGTTGACGGAAGGCATCCCTGCCGCAGTTCCATCCGAGCCGACGCTAAACACAAGCACCTCTTGACGACCGTAGTCGAGCGACACATATTGCCGCGGCTGAAAAAAGCGCAGCTTGCGTACGCGCTCAGTCGAGACCCGGCTCGCCGTAAAGTTGGCGATGCATCCCGACTCAAATTCGAGCCGCACATTTGCGATGTCCACCTTCCCGGACAGCACCGGAAGGCCGACCGCCCTGACTTCTCGCACCGGTGACTTTGCAAACGCGAGCACGATATCGAGATCGTGAATCATCAAGTCGAGCACGACGTCCACATCGAGAGATCGCGGGGTAAACACGCTAAGGCGATGCACCTCGAAGAACATCGGGCTGGTCAGAATGGGAAGAGTCGCCTGCACCGCCGGATTGAAGCGCTCCAAATGCCCGACCTGTACGATTCTCTTGTGCTCGGCAGCGATCGAGGCTAACTCTTCCGCCTCGCGCAAAGTCGTGGCCAGAGGCTTCTCGATCAGGACGTCTACCCCAGCCTTCATCAATTCCTGGGCGACAGAGAGATGGTGGACGGTGGGTGCTGCGATGGATGCAGCCTGCACTTCACTATGGGTGGTGACCAGCTGGAGAACCGAGCCGAACGCCTTGCATCCGAACTCGCGTGCCACGGCGTCGGCACGGCTGGTATCCGGATCGACAACGCCCAGCAATCGAACAGGCTCTCCCTGCTGTTCCAGTTCCTTGTAGACTCGGGCATGATTTCGTCCAAAGACGCCCACGCCCACGACGGCGACGGAAATCGGACTTTGTGATGGCAGCAGAATTTCTCGATGGCCGGTTGCCGGAAAGAGATTGTAAACGCAAACCAAACAAAGAGCATCTTCATGCGACGGCCGAGTCGCTGCCATCTCCAGATCCAGGCGGCATAAACGAAGTTCGATAGAAGGAGACTAACCGCGAATGCGCACGATCGTTCTGCTCACCATCTCCAACATCTTCATGACCTTCGCCTGGTACGGCCATCTTAAGTTCCGGGAAGTCCCACTCTACAAAGTCGTGGTCGTGAGCTGGCTGATTGCTTTCTTTGAATACTGTTTTCAGGTCCCTGCGAACCGTATTGGCTCCTATGAATTCTCTGCCGCGCAGTTGAAAACGATTCAGGAAGTGATCACACTGACCGTTTTCGCCGTGTTCTCCGTTCTTTATCTGAAACAACCGATGCGCTGGAACTATGTGGCAGGCTTCGCTCTGATCGTCGCGGCGGTGGCGGTAATCTTCAAGGAGTGGTGATTTTGCCGTCGAGCACTATCCCTCTGTCTGAAGCCAGTCTCATGGAACTCTGATCTTCATTAATGCCTACCTCTGCCTAGATTCACTTTAGACCACTGGTTACTTTGCGGACCTCCTCATCGGTTTTAGCGGGACAGTTTGTCTCGCTGTCTCGTCTTGAAGCCACATTGACCCGTTCGGTTAGCCGTTTCTCACTTAATCGCCAATAAATTCAGCTAGTTAGCGCTGTACGAATGGACGTCCCCGTGCACTTTCCAAGTGGGTCAGCGGTGCCGAAAGTAACCGTTTGAAGAGAGGACTGAGAACTCTATGGTGGGGCGTCAGGCAAACAGCAAGCGACGCGGTCGCAACGAGCGGCACAGCGCCGCTTGGGGAAAGCGGATCGCTTTAGGACTCATACTTATTGTCAGCAGCACCTCCCTCGGACAGAACCGTGACGCAAGCACGCGGTCGGCGCAGGGACGGAATCGATTTGCTCCGGAAGTGACGAAGTTAATGAATCGCTTCTCCGCGCATCCGAGTCAGCAAGTGAGGGTCATTGTCCAGTACAAGCAGGCGCCGCAGACCGCGGCACTCTCACGGATGCAGGGTCTGGGTGGCCGGATGTCGCATCATCTGGGCTTGGTTCGCGGCGCAGCATTTAGCGTCCCGGCGGGTGCTCTCGCATCGCTGGCCAATGATCCGGAAGTGGAATTTGTGAGCGTGGATCATCCTCTGAAGGGAATGGATGATTACACCGATGCGGCGATGAACGTCACTGATGCGGTCAGTTCCGCGTATGACGGAACCGGCATTGGCGTTGCCGTAATTGACAGCGGCATCAACGATAAAGGACAGGACCTCAGGCAAGGCACCACTTCGCGGGTTGTATATCACCAGGACTTCACCGGAACCACCACCTATGTCAACAACAAGCGGGTGTGGGATTTGTACGGGCACGGCACCCATGTCGCCGGGATTATCGGAGGAAACGGTAACAAGTCCAATGGCCGATATGTCGGCGTGGCGCCGAATGTGAACCTGATCGATCTGCGCGTCCTCGATGCCAATGGCGCGGGCAGCGACAGCATGGTGATCGCGGCCATTCAGCAGGCGATCGCGCTCAAGAACACTTACAACATTCGCGTGATCAACTTGTCGTTAGGCCGTGGAATTTTCACGGGCTACGCACAGGATCCCCTCTGTCAGGCCGTTGAATCGGCGTGGAATGCAGGCATCGTGGTCGTGGCGGCTGCGGGCAACTATGGCCGCATTAGCGTGAATGGCAGCCTCGGTTATGGAACGGTAGCCGCACCTGGTAACGATCCGCTCGTCCTCACGGTCGGCGCCATGAAGTCGATGAATACTTATTCCCGCGGCGACGACCAGATTGCGAGCTACAGCTCGAAGGGTCCCACGACTTATGACCACATCGTAAAACCAGACGTGGTCGCTCCGGGAAACCTGATTGTGTCAACCAACTCTCAAGGCAGCACGCTTGATGTCGAGTTCCCGGGAAATGGCGTATCGGGCAACGTATCCGCTCGGGATTATCTGAGCTTGAGTGGCACCAGCATGGCGACGCCTGCAGTGGCGGGCGGCGTAGCCTTGATGCTGCAGCAGAATCCGAACATGACGCCGGATCAGGTGAAGGCGCGGCTGATGAAAACCGCGTACAAAACCTTCCCGACGTACTCGATTGCCACAGATCCAGTAAGCGGACAGACCTTCCTTTCGTTCTATGATCTGTTCACGGTCGGGGCGGGATATGTAGATATGAACGCCGCTTTGGCCAACACGGATCTGGCGCCTTCAACCCTGGGATCGGCGCTGTCTCCGACGGCTTCTTACAATGCGTCCACCGGGAAAATCTCAATAACGAATGGCAATGGCTCGGTGGCCTCGTCCTCGGTCGTGTGGGGATCGTCGGTCGTATGGGGATCCTCCGTCGTATGGGGAGCCAACGTCTCGGGTAGTTCCGTAGTTTGGGGCAGCTCGGTTGTCTGGGGAAGCAGCACATCCTCGGGCTTCAGCGTCGTGTGGGGCTCTTCGACCGACACCGCGAGCAGCGTAGTTTGGGGAGCTTCAGGTGACGGGAACGGAGCCTTCTCCGCAACCGATTCAGAGGAATAGCGCACAGGTCGCCCGCGTTCCTGGGATCAGTTCTCGATTCCTGACGCGGGCGACGTCTTGCCCACATCCCGCGGGCTGTGAAAAACTACACAGACACGAAATCTTCAACGGCGGGC
>AP72_2010_repI_A100DRAFT_1000133_pt1 | contig 13423 bp, 10 predicted proteins | sample AmaPasrepliIA100_FD_9193 | JGI IMG/M metagenome (IMG submission 9193)
AGAGGCCAATGCCACAAGTACCACGAATATGAAATCAGGCCGATAAAGACCATGGGCCGCGATGCCAGCAGCTTGTTATTTACGAAGCCACCGCCAGCCAGGATCAGACACCCCGTGCCAACCGTCGGCAGAAGGGCCGTCACGCCAGGGAAACGGGTGCCTTCGGTGAAGACAACTGCCGGGACGAGGATCAACATGAGCCCGATCCATCCCAGTACACTCGCTCCTGATTTGCTTAGTTTGGATGGGCCACCGCGGTCTACCTCATAAATGGCGATGAGAACACCCAGCCCGAGTTCCCAAGCCCGCGTCGGGAGCAGGTAAAAAGCTGCTGAAGGATACGTGTACACCGTCGCAGCACAGACCACGAATGACAGCAGGCATCCGGCGGATATGAGTGGGAACAGATATCGTCTCCCGAACTTGTGCAATAAGAACAGAGCGAGCGGAAAAAAAAGGTAGAACTGCTCCTCGATGCCTAACGACCAGGTCATCAGGAGAGGCTTGAAAGCCGACACAGGATTGAAGTAGTTCGAGCGGAGCCAATAAAAGATGTTCGAACTCGATGCCACCGCAGCGACGGCTTGCGCACAGTAGTCGCGCAGTTCCAAAGGAGACAGTAGCGCAAATGCAATGATGTCACACACAAACAGCATGGTGAGCAGCGCAGGCAAAATGCGCTTGGCGCGGCGCTCATAAAAACGCAAAAAGCTGAATTTGTTCCGACGAATATCCCGGTAAACCAAAGATCCGATTAAATAACCCGAAATGACCAGAAAGACATCGACTCCGATGTAGCCTCCGCGAAAGAGTGACAGGCGGGTATGAAATGCAACCACAACCATGATTGCAATCGCCCGCAGCCCGTCGACGTCAGGGCGGTAGGAGTGACTCTGAGTCAGAGAAGATTGCGGTTCTGGAGTGAATAACATACGCAAGGCTAGCTAGAAGAATTGCGCGACTTGTCCGGTACTCGGACAGTCCTTGCGCCCTGATAGGCGAGAAACCTGTAACCGACCAGAGCGGAGAGCATGCCAGCGCCAAGACTGGCGCGCCGCAGAGAGTGTATGAGCCCTGCCCGATTCCATCGCAACGACGCCCATACGGCGGTCAGGGAACCCGTCACAACATGCGCGAGTGCCTTAAGAAAGCGAACTGCTCGCAGATGAAGGCTCGGATTCAACACCGCCTCGCAAAAGACCCACCCGTTGCCGGTTTGATAGTCTCGACGGAGAATCCATGCGGGCCTGCCGCGTTCGGCGGGAAGCAACTCGCTTACGACCGCCTCCTCACACCAAACGATCTTGAAACCAGCCTGCCGGATGCGTAGAAAGAAATGTGTATCCTCCGCCCCAGACAACGCAAACGCATGATCGAAACCTGGAACGGACCTGAACACGTGAGTACCGATCAGCACGTTATTCGTAGCGCATGTGTTGCGCACGTTGCCGGTCGGACCGATTTGTCTCTCGAAGAATCCGCCATGCTTCACCCAAGGAGCAATCTCGGGAGCATAGCGTGGCAAGACCGGCCCGGAAACAACATCCGCTTCAAATTGCTCATAGGTCCGCAGAAGCTCATCGAGCCACTGCGGTGAGGGTCGTTCATCGTCATCGATAAAAGCAATCAGATCCACCAGACCGGCTTCCGCGATTGCGCGATTGCGAGCGTAAGTGATACCGCGCTTCGACTCGACAGCATAAGTGATCGGCCAGGTCAGAAGAGTGGACTCGCAGACTTGTCTGGCGCTTGCGAGCTCATCGTTATCTACGACCACTACTTTGATTTCAGGGCAGGGACACTTACCAAACGCCAATTGTCCGATCGCCGTCAGGAGCTCGCGCAGCAGATCGGTCCTCCTGAGAGTGCAAATACAAATTGCAACTCGCACTTTCTTCGTCTCCATCGACCGATCAGTAACCGCCTGCATTTCGCAGATCGAACTTTCAGCTTTTCATCTTGACGGCGTTTCAGTGAACTAACTTCTCAGTCACCCGAGCGGGATTTCGCAAGGGGACCATCCCGACAACTCGCGCTGTATCAACTCCGGTGCGTTGGCTGGTTCATCATTAATGCCCTTACGAATGATGATCAGATTATGAAAGAAGGCGATCTCGACGATGTGACGATCGAAATAAGTGGGCTCGTAGTTCTGTATCGGATACTCCACATAGTTCAAGCCATCGGCTAAGGCTTTGAAAAATGCCATCGAAGTGCCCGCGGTCCCGAGTCGTCCCCCCTTGCTGGGCCAGTATGAGGTTTGGGTATCCTCTACAACGTAGACGCCATTCGCTCGCAAGAGGGGGAACAGAATCTGAAAAGTTGTGATGACATGATCATTTCTGTGACTGCCATCGTCAATGATAATGTCAAAGCCTTGATACTCGCTGCTTAGCCGGGTTAAGGCTAAGGAGTCAGTTTGATCGCACTGTCGAATGTCGATTCGCTTCTCGCGTAACTGACTCTTGTCATACAGATCGATTCCGACGATCCGGCTCCTGCGGAAATACGCTTTCCACATGCGTAGAGACTCGCCACCTCGATCGGGATATTCATAGCCGCCGACTCCGATTTCAAGGAGATTGAGACTCTTGGTCCTCAGCGGCGCAAGATATCTCTGGTAGTGCTCCATATACCAATGCGCGCCCCATTTATCAGTCTTAAACAGTTCGGCAAGTCGGGTAAGATCTTTTCTATAACGCCAGCCCAGCACACCCTTCGTCATGCGTGCGAAACGACGGTACGCTGATGGTGGCAGGTTCGCTTTAACCCAATTCTTGAGTTTGACCGGATACATTTCTTTCTCCGTGTAAGTGAGCCGATGGCGGCAAGAAGACTCAGGAGGCTACGGATGGCACGCGAGAGCTGATGGCACGGCGATAGTGGGGAGCGATCAGTTCCCTTGCCTCATGAAAACAGCGGAAACCGCTGAACACGCCGTGTGTGATTGCGACTACCGACGCTGTAAAGACGCACCTCACGGAGAGTCCAAAGTATGTGCTCCCGTATTCCATCGGAAGTAGCGCGGTAACAAGTGCGCCAATGGCCATTGCAGGCGCAACTGGCCAGAGCCTACTTATCAGGTCGCGTGCGCTGATCGAGAATTCCCGGCGCAAGTATGGTATGAAGACGGCGGCCTGCGTCAGATAGGCAACGAGCACGGCAACGGCTACAAGATCAAGCCTTCCAGCCCTGAGAGCGAGCATCAACAACGCGATCTCGATCGCACCGGCGAGAACGTTGGCCTTCAACAGGAGACCGGTCTGACCGCGCACGGTGATGCAAACCCCGATCGGCACAGTTACAGTCCGGATTACGCCATAGACGCACAGAGTTTCGAGAGCCTTTTGTGCAGGCAACCACTTTTCCGTCCCTCTGCCGAGGAATGTCACCAGAAACCAGTAGGCGTTTGCTAAAAGTGCGGTGTTCGCAATGACCCCAATGAAGCCGGTCAGGTCAATGGTTTTGAGGTACCAGCGCCGCATGGCGGCAACATCCGTTTGCATGGTCGAAAGGGCGGGTAGAAGAACGACATTGACGGTTTCGTTCAGCAGCATGCATATGAATGTGCTCCAGTTGAACGCCAAGGCATAGTAGCCCAGTTGCGCGCTACCCATTTTCACGCTGACGAGGAAATTGTCCACGTTGAGTAAAACGAAAATCAGGACGCCGCTGCCGAACAGGGGCAAACCGAACCGCAGATATTCCTGGGCATCGTCCCAATCGACCCGTACGTTCATCGAGGTTGGTCTGACGAAATGCAGAGTCACACCTGTCGCTGCCGTTGCCGCAACGTCGGCTATCACTACCGCCCAGTAACTCCATCCCATCCGAATCAGAGCGACCGCAACGATGCACTCGAGCATGGCACCCACGACGGCAGGAAACATCAGCCCGCGATAATTCATTTCGCGGCTGAGTCCAACTCGCGGGGCGAACCCGATCGTGCTGACAAGGAAGTTCAGCGCCAAAATCCGAATGACATCGCCTGTCGACGGATGATCGAGGAATCGGCGTCCGAATGGTGCTATTACGAGTGCGATACCGAAGGCGGCAATACTTAGAACCGCCTTCAGAGTGAACGCAGTTTGGAGACTGTGGGTCTCCAGCGTGGGACGGCGGATCGCGGCCCGCTGCAATCCCATATCAGTGAACTGCAGCAAGAATCCAATGATGATGGTCGCGAAGCCGACCAATCCATAGTCGCTCGCGCTTAGGCTCCTGGCAACGACCATCGTAGTGATTGCGGTGCACAGTAAGGTGATTCCTTTGCTAGAGCAGGCGTATAGGACACTGCGAAAAGTCTTTGTTTTGGAAACGCTCATTCGGCTTGTCGACAAGCAGGCGGCTTAGACTATCACGCGAGATTTAACTTTACGCTGCCGGTGTGGCAAGCGATGGCATCGATGCAGTACTCGCACGAGCGGGGTCGCGTCGGAACTCAAAGTACCGTTTCAGAGACAAGATCGGCGACTCGAGAAGTTTCCATGAGGCCCACGCCAGCCCGTATGCCAGCGCAAACGAACATAGCAACACAATGATGTCATTGATGACGGTACTGGAAGTGAGTGCCAACCATCTCCGGAAATGCGGATCCCGAACAACGTCATACGCCAGGATGTGTAGCAGGTAAAGCCCGTAGCTGATGCGTCCCGTGAAGGCCAGGAACCGCACCTCAGGGAACTCACTCCATGTGATCGATAGACACATCACCGCTACGAAGAGCAAAGAAACGATTGCGGGAAACGCCCATTTGGCTATACCGAGTGGGATGCTCGCAACCAGTAAGAAGCCTCCCACCCCCGCGCCCCAAGCTGCACATCGCCGCACGGTTTCCTGCCGCAGCATGGGTAACACGACCGCGGCGAGACTGCCCAAAGCCAGTCCGTCAAAACGACACAGCGTATTGTGATAAAAATCAATTGCGAGCCAGTGATAGCTAGAGGCAAATCTCAAGCCTAACGACAAGAAGAACGCGGCAACCCCAATCTTCACAAGACTCTTCGGCGAACCCAGCAGCACAACGAGGGGCCAGACCAGGTAGAACTGTTCCTCGACGCACAATGACCATGTGATCTGCAGCGGACCGAATGTCCCACTCTGCGGGACTAAAACGTTTTGAATAAAGAAAAGATAACTCTGCCAGGGATGGCACTGCTCGTATACGGTTGGCCTGAGCAGCGGTTGCACGATTGGCACTATCAGAAAGCCGAAGGCTAAGAGGCAGAAATACAGAGGCCAGATGCGGAGAATCCGGCGGACGTAAAAGTTAGCGAAGTAGCCCGGCTCTCCCTTTGTCCGCAGCAGGATTCCAGTGATGAGGAAACCCGAGAGAACAAAGAACAGGTCCACTCCGATCCAGCCATAATGAAAGACCGGGTTCAAGTGGAGTGATGCGACATTTCCAGACACATGAGACAGCATCACCATTAGAACGGCGACACCACGCAACACGTCGAGTTGCGGTATATGGCGAGGCAAATTCATTGTGTTAGAAGGTTCGATGAGGAATGAGCGTAACGTCCTGGAGAACACTGCCGCAGTTGCGGCAGATCAGGAAGCGACTCTGGGCTCTCGAACATATTTTTTCGGATAGAAGAGTGGTCGAACTTGATGCAGGAGCACTATCGCGGCTTTCTCCCGCAGCAAACGGATCTCATCGGTGGTTCGATCAAACCAAAGTTCAAGAACGGACGGCTCCTTGGTGGCTTTGGACAGCTCCACGGGATACTTCGGCCAGGACCCCCTGGACATTCGCTTCCAACGACAGATGTAACGACAGATTTTGCTTTGTAGAGCGGGAGAGAGCGCCTGCTTTTTTTCGCGCTGATCCACAATGCGGTCGCCCTTCACAAGCGTGTGGCACTCACCGGGAAAAATTGCAGAGCGATCCGCGCCCTCCAGCGATGTCATTCGAGATTCAAATGGGATTCCAAGAAACTCGCATGTTTGCTGCATGCAACCGGAAGCGTCGGCGGTTAGATCTTCGTAGTTGATCTCGTGCACCAGGCGACCCTGCTTTCTTAATGAATCGCAGGCGCGCCTTAGCCGCTCGGTACCCACAAGTACTTCTCTAGCCAGGCCGGCCTTTCCGAAAGAGCGTTCTGTACGAGCCGCTCTGACGATGCTGTTGATGACTCCATTTAGATCTCGCCAGAGGAAGATGAATCGGGCATCGGGAAACTTTCTGGCAAGTTGCGAAGGACAGTCGTACCACCGCGGAGTCTTTTCGCCCCAGACGACCGCCCGCTTGCGCCGAGCCACGCTCTGATAAACGATTCGGGTGGCCTCCCAAACATTCGAGACATGGGCGGGCATCGATTCGATTGGGATCCCATGCCTCGATGGCCCTTGATTCCAAAATTCCCATCGCTGCCTCCATCCCCCATTGCGAAACTGTCCCCATAGGAACAGCTGCATGCGCGGCAAGTCGGCTTCGTATAAAAGGGAAATCTGAGAATGCTGGTTCAGAAGGGCATAAAGGAGCGTTGAACCCGAGCGAAAAACGCTCAGCACAAACAGCGGACCAGACTGCTGCGGCGGCGCAACGGGAACAAGTTGTGTTTGCAAAAGGGCGTTCACTCGAACTCAACTCATCAAATAACGAGGGCAGGCCTGATAGCTAACGGTTGATACCACAAGCTTTTGCTTGCCTCATGACTATGCTGCCCGAACCCACGCGCGCAGGGCATGAGCCAAAGAGAGTGGAACAGCGGAATAGACCATCTTGACGGCGCGATCTCGAGTCAAGAAGCTGTAATAGGCGGCGCGATCCTGACAAAGCTCGAGTGCCGCCGGAGTCCGGGTTCCCACTGGCAGATCGAGAGGATACTTTGGCCAGCTGCCGCCGGTGCGGAGCTTCCAGCGAGAGATATACCGCGCAATCTTTGCCCTTGTTCGCGGCGATAGAACGACAGCGCGCTTTTCCGACGCGATGACGTTCCCTCGCACTGCAGCGTGATGCTGTCCGGACGCTACAGCGGACCTGTCAGCCCCTTCGAGGGAAGTGATCCGAGATTCAAAGGATATTTTGAGGAACTCGCAGATCTCACTCATGGCCTCAGCAGTGTTTGAAATCAGATCTTCGTAATTGACGTCATGTACAGGGCAGCCTTCCATCTGCAGCAGATCGCGAGCTTCCTTCAACTTTTCCGTCCCAATGATGACTCTTTCGACGAACCCGGCTTTCTGAAAAAAGCGCTCCGTCGCGGCAGCCCGCGAGATGCTTTCCATTACCGCGTTGATGTCTCTCCAGAGAAACATGAAATGGGCATCCGGAAATTTTCGAGCCAAGGAGCCAATAGCAAAGGGCAGTCGTACCAATGCGGTGTCTTTTCGCCCCATATGGCTGCCTGCTTACGCTGAGCCACACCTTTGTAAACAACGCGGGNCGCCTCCCAAACATCGGCGACGTTTGCTGGTAATGATTCCACCGCGAGGCCGTGGCGGGAAGGACCCTGGTTCCAGAATTCCCATCTTTGGCGCCAGCCCCCATTGCGAAAACGCCCCCACAAGAACGATCGAAGATGCGGGAGATCGCCTTCGTACAAAAGCGCAATCTGAGAGTGCTGGTTGAGAAGCGCATAAAGCAAAGACGAACCGGACCGCCAAACGCTCAGAACAAAAAGCGGGCGGCGTTCGGGTCGAGGTGAAAATTCATCGTGGGTTTCTGGTACCGCCATGATCACCGATTCCGTTATTTTCCCGAGAGGTCAGGAATACGCACCGACCGTTGGTTGCGAGCTTGTGGACAATGTTCTTGCTTTGCGCGTGTACGATTGCACGGCAACGTCTGCGAGTACTTGCGCCGCCCGACGAGGGGTGAACGGTGCAATAAGCTTACAAGACTCAGCACCGAAACCTTCTATGAGAACGGGATTCTCAATGAATCTCTCCATGTAATCCGCGAGNCTCTCACTGTCACGTGGATCAACAATGAACCCGTTCTTTTCGTGCACGACCATTTCTCTTGCTCCGGCAAATTTCGAACATATGACGGGTTTAGCGAAGGTCATGGCCTCGACCAGGACCAGTCCCCAGACATCGTCCATGGTAGGAAAAACAAAAACGTCCGAGTCACGATACACGGAGGCCATACATCGGTACGGGATCGGGCCAACGTGATGCGCTATGTGATCCAGTCCGTTTCCAATTTGTGTTCGTAGTTCCTGCTCTTGCGCCCCAGCCCCAACGAACAAGACAGAAAAGTCAGCCATTCCCCGTTTGACGAGGCGCCGGGTCGCTTCCAGTAGTGGGCGCCATCCTTTCCTTGAATCTATGCTTCCGACAAACAAAAACCTGGGCCGCCGGTACAAGCGGAAGTCATGAGGGCAATGACCGGAGTCGAGTATGGCCGGATCGGCAACCTGATAAGGATGGGCCAGCACTTTCGTTGGCGGCACGCCCAATGCGGACTGTACATACTTGATTCCTTCCCGCATATTGCTCACGACAAAGTCGATGAAAAGAGCCATTGCTCGCCGCTGAAGATGGCGAAGTTGCGAAGTCTGGGACTCGATATGAACCGAACATCCGTCCCACAAAATAACAACTCGCGCAGGTCTTGCCATTTTGTATAACAAGGCGCAAACCGTCCATGCACTGAAACCCGTGGAGAAGATAACGTCGGGCTTCACCCTCGCCAGTTGGCTGATGATGGACAGAGGAACCCAATGAAACGCGGAGTGGTATTGCTCTCCGTTTTGATGACTCTTCAACACAATCGGCCGGACTCCATCGACCACGCGGAGATCGAATGTACCTTGGTATCCTTCGGCAAACCCACCCCACTGGCCAACAAAGATCGTGCTATTCGGGACCAACTTGGTGAATTCGCGGAATATTGGCTGCCAATAATGCGTCCGAAGCATCATGGGAAACAACCAAGCGACGCGGAGCTGCTTTTCGTCCGATGCGTTGGAGTGAGCGATCATTTCAGACTCGGCAACCGTCTTATTCCGTGTTCGAAGTCTCCCGATTCACATGCGCGCGCAAATGTATGCTGATCACCAGCAGGGCGAAGAAGGTCATGAAACGATTGTCAGGAGTGCCTCCGAAAGTCGGTGCCGTCATTCCCCAGACCAGCAGATGCAGGTACAACGCTAAGGCCGCGGCAGCGAAATATCGCTCGCGCGGGGGGAGCGACCGACGTAAAACATGGCCGAGGTTGAAGACAATCACAACATTCATGATCAGGATCGGCGTTAACCCGACGACTCCGTTGTTGTACAAAACCTCGAGGAAGGCGTTATGAATGTGTCCGGCTTCCGCGAAAGCACCCTCCACCTCAGCCGAAACGAAACGCGATGCCCGGTATCCGTGCCCGACGACGGGGTGCTTCGCTATTTCTGGCCATACGTCGGTCCAAAGCTGCGTTCGGCCGCTGAGTGTCGAGGCGTTGCCAGACTCCCCATATAGCTGCAGATTGTGTCCAAAGGGAGTGAAAGCGACGCAGAGGGCAAAGACGATCGCAAGACCGAAGCAGGCTGCGACCGCTTGGCGCGCATTCTTTAGAAAAGCGAAAAACGCCAGGAAGGAAATGAGGCTGGCGGCGATGCCGCCTTTACCGCCAACCAGCATCATCAGAACTAGCGAAAAACCCACCAACAACAGAAACCACGGATTTTTCTTGAGAATAAAATACAGGACGCTCAGCAGTAATAGCAGGCCTGCGTTCCCCGAAAGCCCAATGACCGCGCCGAATCGATCACCCGCGAAGACGGGCGCCGAACCCAGAAATGGCGTTACAAATCCTGCGAGAGTGAGTATCAAGGTGCCGGCAAAGAGCGCGGAAAAGAGTTTCTCGATTCCGGTTATGCCATCGATCGACCGACTAATGGCCAACAACGCCGCGACGATGATGCAAAGCTTGAACGCCATCGCCAATGAGTACACCAGCACCGGAGAGAACGGACACGAAGCGACCGCGATGATCGCAAAGAGGGTTGCCCACCTGGGCGGACCGGTTAAGACACGCCTGAGGTACTCCGGACGAAAGCAGGTGACGAAAGCAAGCGCGGCGAAGGAAAGGATCCAGGATGCAGCTTCGAAGAACGCCGACGCGCCGAAATTACCTCCGACGGCTCTATTCGTATCGCTGGCGTGGACGAATATCCCTTCAGAGATCATGAGAAATACCCAAATCACCAGCGTCGAAGTCAGAAATGACTGCTCGCTTGCGACTCGTGCTGTCCCGGAGAGCGGACGAGCTACGCATAAACACGTCATGAACAACGCCGACGCAAACAGGAACCACAAAAAGTCCCAGGAAATCAGCCCCGCAGTCACACTCAGTGTGACGATTGTGAACAGGGCAACAGCGCACACCAACAGGATTGGGCGGTAGATGGCGCTGAGTGTGGCGGGAGAGCGCCCGGAATAGGTTGAAATTGAGAGATTCAAAACCTGCTCTAGAGGAGCGATTTTGCAGCTACCTGTTTTTCGGAGATGGAACTTGGGGTCAACGAATTACGCTATGTTTTTACAGTCGCCAATGGGGAGAGAGAAGTCTTCCCCATCAGAGCAGCTCTCGAACAGTAGCTTTCATAGAGTTTTTCGACAAATTCAATTCGAACCGGCCAACTCATGCCCTTCGCACAATTCCATGCGTGTCTCGACATTTCGCTCTTCGTATTTCCTGGAAGGGAGGCGTACTTTTCAATTGCCTCCGCCAGATTTCTTACGGTTTCGCCCGGATTGCCGACCCGCACCTTCATCGATGCATTCGCCGGCACGTGATCACGCACGCCACTCAGATCCAGCGCAATAACAGGAAGAGCCATGGCAAGAGCTTCGAGCACTTGTGACCCGAAGGAATCGCGCAGGCTGGTGAACAGCATGGCATCGTGCACAGAGTACGCCGTGCGCAGTTCGCTCCATGATAGTTTTTTGCCCTGCCAGAACACCCTGTCCTGAAGATTACGACTGCGGATCATCTGGCACACGATTTGTGGATCCATTCCGTCGCCAGCGATGGTTAATGTGACGGTAGTCTTGACCCTTTGCAGCGCGTCGAGTGCCAGCGAGAGCGCTTTCCTGGGAAGCATGCGGCCCACCCAAATCAGACGGAGTGGATGCCGCCCATCTATGAACGTTTTCGGAACTTTCGCAAAATAGTCGTCGGGGACCGCGGTATCGCACATCAAAGTGGCACGATTGCAACCCATGTCGCGCACTAACTGGAAGGTCTCCGAATTGGCGGCCAGTACAAAACTGGTTCGTGACAGCCAGAATCTGTGGAACGGAGAAGCGGGCAGCACCCGCGTCAGGCCTGTGCGCAAGCGTTCCTTTTTTTGGTCGGCTCCGAAGTATGAAAGCATTTTGGCGGGAGCAGTCTGGCCTCCACCAACCGGTCCGAACACCATCGGAATCCCCAGTCTCCAGAGTTGTGAAGGTACATGAATGCTCGCATAAGTGACGTGATGAACAATGTCAAAGCGAGACCTGCCGCCCAGTTCGCGAGCGGCCTTTAACGCTGCGTGCTGCCATAAAGCATAGTGAAGCCCCTCCGACTTCCTCGCCCAGTCATAACGCACGGGTACAAAGGTAAAGCGCAAATTCGGAAGAGATTCTTCTCGCAGACCCGCTTCGACCGAGTCCTGATTCCGCTTGGCCACTAAGACATGAACTTCATGCCCTCGCCTGGCCAATTGAGTTGCCCAGCCCCATCCCTGCGCTGGCTCGCTGCCCACATTTGGCCGGCACGCGTAAGCAGAAAGCAAAATTCGCATCACACTGATTGCTCGTCAAGTTCCAAGCACGCCGACTGCTGACAGGGAGAGGTCGCGACGACGCACTACCCAGCATTCGCCTTGTGCTTCTGCAGCACATATTGGAAGCCTGCTAGTTTGCGCCGCTGGATTTCTTCCTTAGTGATGAGCTGTCCGTAACTCTGGGCCGCAAAGTGATGGATGTAACTTCTCCTGGCGCACACGATCCGGTATCCACAGTTTCTGACCCGCTTGCATAATTCAAGTTCATTCGCGTAATCCGCGAGAGTTCGATCAAAACCACCTAATTGCTGCCAGAGACTCAGCCGAATGAAGAACGCAAAGCCGGCAGCCCAAGGCAAATCGCTGAGAGGTGAAAATAACTGAGGATGCCGCAACCGCTCTGCAAAAGCGCAGATCTGACTATCATTCCACTCGAAGCGGCAATCCTGGGCTACCGCCAAAGTCTGTCGATTGCTCGACCGGCTGGTGCATGGGCCTGCGACTCCTACTGTTGGATCGGTTTCGAATGCTCGCTGAATTGGACGCCAGCACCAAGGTGTGATGACGGTGTCGGAGTTCAATAGACACAAATACGGCCGGGTGGCCAATTGTGTGCCGACCCAGCAAGCAGCGCTGTGCCCGGTCGGTGCGGTGTTTGCAATCACCTTCCATTCATTTCGCCGGCTGTACTCTCCGATGATATCTATCGTCTCCGGCAGCCTGGATCCGTCGTCCACCAGCACGACGTCGGCTTCTGCCGCGTAGCGTTCCAGGCTCGCCAGACAGCGCTGCGTCACCAACGGCGCATCGTGTATCGGTACGATGATCGACATTGCTGCGCTCGCCAACTTGTCCTCGCCTGGTTGTTCGAAGACCCGATCGCGGGACAGACTGCGCGTGACGATCCTTGCCCTGATACGGCGCACGTGATCCAGCGCTGCCGAGGCAGAGCTCGTTTTCAGGGTGCGCTTCACCCAACGAGGAAGAATTCTGGAGGCCAGCCGCCTTGGCGACTCCACGTTGGGATTGTTTTGGACCCGATCACCGATCATGGGAAAAAGTCTTTTGGCCGGAAATTCGTTGCAAACGCCGACTCTTTATTGACGAATCTGGCTGCGAAGGCCACTTTTAATCCGCAGCTTGACTGGAGTACTGCAATGGCAGTCGGTCACTTCGCCGCAATTCGTCTTCAATCCAGCGGTAGGTCACTTCCAGTCCGGTTTCAAGAGATATGGACGGTTCCCATCCAAGCACTTGAAATAGCCGTGAGTTGTCGCTGTTTCGTCCACGGACCCCCTGCGGCCTGGTCAGATCGTGACGCTTCACAAGCTGTTTGCCCGCAGTCGCGGCAACGAGATCCACCAGCTCGTCGATGTTGACCATTCTGGAGGTCCCAAGATTAAGGGGCTCATGGTAGCTAGACGCCATTAATCGCAGCAGACCCTCGACACAGTCATCGATGTACATGAAAGAACGGGTTTGTTTTCCGTCGCCCCAGATTTCAATCTCATCACCATCGCGGGCGAGCGCAACCTTGCGACAAATCGCTGCCGGAGCCTTCTCCTTGCCGCCTTCGTAAGTGCCAAGTGGACCGTAAACGTTGTGAAAACGGACGATTCTGGTATCGAAACGATGATCGCGCAGGTAATACCGACACAGTTCCTCGCTGAACAGCTTCTCCCAGCCATATCCGGGCTCGGGATCGGCTGGGT
>AP72_2010_repI_A100DRAFT_1000134_pt1 | contig 13314 bp, 24 predicted proteins | sample AmaPasrepliIA100_FD_9193 | JGI IMG/M metagenome (IMG submission 9193)
CAGGAGAGAGTGTACCACGGATGGTACACTCCCTGCTCTGTCAGAACGGTAGGTCGTCGTCCTCCACGTCCGCGTCAGTTTGCTTGAGTCGTCCTGGACGCTTGTTGACGATGCGCTCCAGAGTCTGGACCCCATAGCCTGGGTCTCCGTTCTGGCGCGTGAACGACGACAGCGTGAGGTAGGCTGACTTTCCCAGGAGACCATACGGGAGCGCATGGTCTGGATTGTCGTCATACTCAGCGTCCACGTAGAGCAGTCCCTCAACCTGCTCGTCCGTGAGAATCTTGCCAGCTAACGCGTGCATGTAGAGCCTGGCGCGGCTGGTCATGGCTCCTGACGGGTCCCAGGACGTGGAGTCGCTGGTGGAGGCTACCACCAGGAACGGCTCTGACTTGCCAGGAGTCAGGATAGTCTCTCCGTCAATCGGAGCGATGCTAAAGAACCACAGTACGCGAACGTTGGATACCTGCTTACCCTCAGCAGTGTAGCGTGGAGCAGCGTCCACGTTGTCCCGCTGCTCAATGCGGCTGAGGGTTGCTACATAGGTCTCTCCCAGGTCCAGGTCTGGAGTGGGAAAGCTGTTCTGTCCCTGTTTGGCTGGTGCTTTCATCAGTCTCTTTCCGTAGTGTTGATAGTGACCGTGACGGTAAGTCCGTCCTCAGTCGGGAACGCGAACGTTCCCTTTGGAGCGACTCCCAGGTCAGTGAGAGCCTCTCCGATAATGACCATAGCTGCTACCAGTGGGTCAGAGGACCCACCAGCGTAGACGCTGCCAACAACCTGGGTCACGTCAAACAACTTGTTCCCAGGAGTGTGGTGCTGGTCTCTGTTGTACTCAGCGTCCACCATGTAGTCAGGAGCGTCCATGGACGGCTCTGGAGTGTGTCTTGCCATTGTTATGGGTTCCTAGTCCTTGAAAGTGAATCGTTGGCTGACGACGCTGTGAGAGGCTTGTCCGTGACAGTGGCTGAGTCCTCCTCAGAGTAGGTGCTGGTCAGGTCTGCCAGGGTAACGTGTCCGTGAGACACGGCTCTGGCTAGGTCCTTGGCACAGGCATAGCAGAAAACGGCTGGCACTCCTGGGACTTCCCAGAGAGTGTCAACCGTCAGGTCAGCGTCACAGTGAGCGCAGTAGTCGCACACTGGAGGGAACTGAGAGAGGGTCATCACAGACCCTCTCGCGTGGCGTTTAGCTCAGCCTCATACGTGCCGTTGAGCCAGTCGGTCCCGCCGCACATCGCCAGAGCGATCATTTCCCGAACATCGTTGATACCGTGGCGGGAGCAGTAGTCCATGACTTTGGGAGTGATCTTGTGGTCCTCTCCCACGCGGTCCAGCTTGTCGTTGATGATGCGAGCCAGAACCTCAGGCTCGCACTTGCTGAAGCCGACACGGTTGTTGCAGCGGGAGTAGAGTGCTCCAGCCACGGACTTCTTGAAAGCGTCCACGTCGTTGCAAGTGGCGTAGAGCACAACCTTGCAGTCCTGGACAGTGTTCCCGCGTGCAGTGATGCGTCGCAGTTCGGCTCTGTCGTCCGTGACTGCCAGGAGAACACGGTGGAAGTCCTCAGAACCTTTCTCAATCTCCTCAACGATGATAACCCGTGGCATCATCGGTCGGTCCTTGAGGATTGCCTGGAACCCTGCTGCCGTGACTGCCGTTGCGTCTACCTTGAGAGCAGCAGCCTCACCTACCATGTTGACGATGCGCGTCAGAGCCTCAGACTTGCCACAGGCAGGAGGACCAGCCAGGAGACTGTTGATACGGACCGTGAAGTCAGAGGAGACCGCACGCTCCAGAGGACGCATGACCATGTTGACCTGAGCGTCCACGCCGTAGAGTCCGTCAAAGAACGTGTCAGCGTTGTCAGGAATGAAGCAGTCAGCGTAGGTGACCAGTTCCTTGTCTGGGTCAATAGCCTCTCCCTCTCCGTCAGCGTCACGCTCAGGAGCGTCCCAGGTAACACCGTCAACCTCAGCCACGCGCCACTTGTTGCTGCCAGAGGAGGCTCCACCAGCCTGGTGAATCTGACGGATAACCACGTCCGTGGTCTTAGCCGTGGCGTTCTCAGGCTTGCTGTTCCAGAGGTTGAGGCTAACCTCATTGCGATAGTCGTTCCCGCCTAGCTCAACCGTCTTGAATGAGTTTGGCCGAACCTCAAGGTTCCAGCCAGCCCGCGCGGTCTTGACGTTGAGGACCGTGGAGATGAGGACTGCCAGCTGCTTGTCCCGCTGAGAAGCGTTGAGCGCTCGTCCGCTCAGTTTGGAGAGGGTAACGACGGAGACCTGTGGCTCAACCGTGGAGCCGTTCTGTGCTTGCTGCATGAGAGCATTATACACAGTAGTTCCGTGGTTGCAACTATTATTCGCAGTCCCTGAGGAGAGCGCGTGTTCTTGCCAGTGAGCCATGCTTGAGAGGGAAGTGAGGGAGCCTACGCTCCCTCCTCCGTGGCAGCAGCCTCAATCGACTGCTCTTGAATATCGGCTGAGGCTTTCTCACGCTCGTTCTCCTGGTCTGTCCACTCGTCAAAGGCTCTGTCCAGGGACTTCTCCTCCAGGGTCACACACAGAGCCAGAGTCACAGCGCGTAGGTGACGACCACAGGCATACGTGTAACCGTAGTAGTTGTGAACGCCACGCTCTAGGTAGGTCTCTGCTGCCACGTAGTAGAGCCTGTTGTCACAGAACCCTGCTTCCCAGCCATCGTTCATTCTCTCGCATGAGTGGTGGATACGCTTTCCCTCATATCCCATGTAGGACTGCTCGTCCTCAGTCTCTAGCTCCATTATCAGTAGGTCTGGATGAGCTAGCTGGAAGTCCAGACCCGTTCTGAGTGTTTTGCTCATGGGAGGATTGTATGTCGTCCTGCTCCCGCTGGACAACAAACCAGCGTCCGACTGCTGCTGAGAACAGGAGAGCCAGGCAGAACCAGAGACCCAGAATCCACCAGACGATAGGAGGCATGTTTGAGAGCCAGGTAGGCACAGTTGCTCCCACTAGTAGTAGTTGCTGTTGTTCCAGGCATAGTTAGTACTGTCCGTCCCACTCCTCATAGTCGGACAAGTAGTTGTCCATGATAGATGATGAACTAGTACTATCTAGACCACTGCCTGATAGCTCCGTGGACTCGTTGACTCCAGGAGCCAGCCAGCGGAGTCCGTCCATGTCAACGGGAGACTTCCAGGACGGAGGAGTCACGCGCATACGTGCTTGAGTGGACTTCCACATACAACGTCGTTCGTACTCTATCTCGCTGTTGACGGAGTTTATGCCGATGAACTCTTTTGAGTGGAGGAGGACTGGAGTCTCAAAGTCTCCACGTCCGAACTGCTCACGGAGTACGTCAAACGGGAGAGCCTGGTAGTTCCAGCCGCGTGACTTGGCTATCAGTCGTCCGTCATTCCTGGACTGATAGATTCCGTTGCACACCAGGAGCATATCCTCCAGTACCTTGTGACCCCAGGCTCCCAGTCGCGTATCATCACAGTCCAACTGGAGTGGACGCGTGGAGTAGATACCGTCAGTTGCCATATGCGTAATGGCGTAGGGGTCCTGAGCAGCAGCCTCCAGGAGCATGGCTCTGGTGTTGGAGGTAATCATGCCAGCCCAGATGAAGTTCTGGTAGGCTGGCAAGTGTCCACCGTATCCGTCCGACTGAGCCAGCTTACCGTAGAGTGCATTGAGACCTAGCTTGATAATGCGCTCTCCGTAGTCTCCAGCCTGGAGTAACTGACGACGGTACGCGTAGTACTCAGGTACCCAGGAGAATGGCACGTGGTCACACTCCACTACCAGTTCCCAGGTCTCCTCTACGTCTATCTGGCAGAACGCTTTGGCGGACTCCACTTCATTGTTGTAGTAATAGCCTCCTCCGCTGGAGAGGTAATGGATTGAATGCTTACTTGTCCTGTAAGGGAATGGTGCCCATGCTCCAGTATGATACCAACGAAGTTTATAAACTCCGTAGGTGACAGGGTGGTAACCGTCCCTGCGAATCCAGTGAGCGTGTGACAGACAAGGCAGTCGGCTTGCCTGGTATGGGTATGCCGAATTGATATCGTATTCATGGACCGTTCCGAGCAGTCCCTGTCTGGAGTAGTCAAAACGTCCTCCGTAGTAGGCTCCTCCAGCCACTTCTGGAGGGAGTTTCATTCCGTCCGACTCGCGGTCCATGTACTGTTTGATATTGTGCTGACGGAGCATGGCTGCTGAGATAGCTCCTGCTCCATGGAACTGCATGAGTTTGAGACCCAGGTCCGTCCAGTGGTGACGGATTTTTGAGAACATCTGGATTCCCAGATCACACTCATACTCGTTGTACTCCTCAACCTCCTCCATAGCATGTTTGTCAAAGTTCTCACGCTCTGACTTCATTCTACGGAGTAACTCCTCCTTACTGTCACCAGACAGGAGTCCACACTTCTCAGCAGCGGAGACAAAGCTGGACTGAAAGAATGTGAGCGTATCCCAGATACGTACTGTTCGTTTCTTACCGTTGCGCTCCGTGATAGTCAGACAACGTTTCGGGAGGAGCGTGATTCTCCAGGACTTCCAGAGACAGGACTTGTACTCCGACTGCTTGAGCCAGAGTAGCCTGTCCAGTGGTAGGTCCTTGAGAATCATGGAGAAATCGTAATTGAGACCGAACCCCACGATAAACTGCTTCTGTCCATACCTGTGGAGTCCAATGAGCCACTTGAGACATTGCTGAGTGGTCAGCCTGGAGTAGTCCTTGTTCGCTAGTCGGTACGTGCTACCGTCACTCCCGCGACAGTTGATAACTACATAGTCCTGACGCTGGTACTCCGACTTGACGACTCCGTTTCGTCCACGTCCTACACGTTTCCTGTGGTTAGGAAAGTCAGTAGGTGGGCCTATGTTGACTCCCTCTCCGTCCAGGAACAGAACCCTCCTGGTGAGCACGTCGTCAGACTTCTTAGGTCGTTTGCGTCCTCCGTCCTCTCGCAGTTCTCCAGGAGACCTGATACGCTTGCCGTTCTCGTCTACCCTGTGATGCGGTTTTGGAGCCGCAACTGGAGGACTGTAGTTCTCCTCTATCTCGTCTAGCAGACTCATGCTGCTCCTCTCAACTGGAGTCCACTCCATATGCCGCACGATACACTCTTTCGAGCGCATCGCGCGACATATGGAGTGGACACAAAAATACCTCCGCGAGTGCTCTCCCGTAGGAGAGTCTCACGGAGGCTAGAGTATAGGAGTGCGGTCCTAACTGTGCTTGTGCGGAGTGCTTGTGCGGTACTCCAGACACTTATTGTATACGCTTCAGCTAGTAGTTGCTCTCCCTGGTTGGTGCTGTAGACAGGTCCAGCCGATGGTGGTAGGATGGAGATGCCAAAGCACCGCACTCCAGGAGTATACACCACCCTGGACGGAGCGGTCCACCTACTCCAGTCGGAGGACTCCAGCATTGAGCAGTGAGTACGATATCGGCAGGGGGCATGAGCGACTCTGTGAACGAGTAGCGGAGCTAGAGGCTGGTAACGCGGACAGGCAGGTCGCGGACGCTCTCCTCCTGGAGCGTATCACTGTCCTGGAGTCCAGGTCTCACCACCACTCGGAACCAGAACCAGACCCAGAACCAGACCCAGAGGAGCAGGAGGAGTCGGAGGAGGAGGCTGAGGAGGCTGAGGAGGAGTCGGAGGAAGCTGAGGAGGAGCCAGAACCAGAACCAGAACCTGTAGCGGAGGTACCTCCTGAGCGCAAACACCTACTCCATAGAGTCATATGGAGTCACTAACCCATGGACTCCAATGTCTACGATGGTATCGACATACTGGACGAACCAGTACCAGTTAGCCGTGGAACAAGAGGAACTACTAGTGCTGGCAATAAGCGTAGACGTTCCAGGGAGACTCCACCAGACAGGCTCCAGTCGGATACCGTGGAGGAGGAGCGCGAGAAACTCTCTGCTCCACGTCCGAAGAAACGTACTCCAGCACAGGTTGTCAAAGGAGTTACCGCTGCTCAACGCGAGAGTATCAAAGGTCTGTTCGCAGTCTCTCTGGGTCTCGCAGACTTCACGGCATTCTCTCTCCGTCCTGATATCTGGACCCAGGACGACAGGCTCAAGGACTATGAGGGTAAACTACTCGTTGACGGACTTTGGGCCGAAGTATCACTACATCCGAAAGCAGTTGAGTGGCTGCTCAAGACTGCCAACCAGAGCGGACACGCTCAGTTAGCTGGAGCATTGCTCTGTGTCAGTCTCCCCAGACTCGCAAACCATGGTCTCCTCCCGCCAGAACTTGCCAAAATGGCAACGTACTTCGGATTCCAACTGGCAACGCTCGGACAAACTCCCGTTCCAGTGGAACCCAGGACAACATCTGACGGTAGTAGCGGAGACAGGTCTGGGAAAGAGCACACTAATGGAGTGGCTCAGCCGACAACGACGATACAAGATAGTCCTCCGCAGTAAGCCTGACGAAGTGGAGTGGCACCAGGAGAAACGAGTCCAGCACGCGCGGACTATTGCGTCACTCGGCACAAAGTATGACAGTTATGAACTGTATCCCAGTGGTGGAAAGGAGGAGAGAGCGCGCGAGTTCCATTACGCTCTGGAGTATGCTTATGAAACTGGAGGCTGGACAGTTATTATTGACGAACTGTTCTACGTCAATCGACTGTCACTCCCACTCAAGAACCGCCGTACCCTCAAACTGGAGCAGGACTGTGAGGACCTGTTTACCCAGGGTCGCAGCAAGCATATCACTGTCATGGCAGGCTTACAACGACCTGTGGCGGTTACGCGTTTCGCTATCTCTCAGAGCAAACACGTACTGGCTGGTGTTATGGAGTCCAGGGACGCTAAAGAGTTATCCCTGGCTACGTCTAGGGAAATGGAGTTTGCAGTCCAGAACCTGGAGGACTATGAGTTTGCCTGGTTCTCACGTCCACACTCCATAAAGATAGTCAAGCTGGATATCAAGTCTCAAAATCTGGAAGTACTGGAGCAGTAACGTGGAACATCACTTCCACTTCGGCGTGGAGCACTTTATCTGGATTGGACTGGCAGCAATGCTGTTCCGATACCTCTGGAAACTCGCAGCGTCGGCTCTGGCTCCACAGGACGGAGCTATCGGACAGTTCGGAGCAGCAATGGGAGGCTTGGCTCAGTAATGCCAGCAGGAACAGCGACTCCTCCAGTCATGATGCAGGGACCTGGAGTAACTGGTGGAGCAGGCTCCAACGGTAAGGCTCCCATCATTCCATTCCGACGTGCTACCGTGGAGCGCTCCACCATTCTCCCTGGAGAGAGTGTACCTCTGGGAGCCTCCTACGCATCTATTGAGAGAACCATTGAGGGAACTGGATTCCTGTATCTCGTCCGACTCCAGATACAGGCTACCACTTCTGGTAACGCTGCTACCGTGGCGTTTGCGGAGGACGCTCCCTGGAACGCTCTGGGACTCGTCACACTCCGTGACCCGAACGGCGAGCTAATCAACGTTCCTAACGGGTTCTACCTGTACCTGGCAAACCTGGGTCAGAAGAACTACGCTAACCGCTGGTTGGACCAGTCCACTAACTCCTCCGTTGTCACTGGTGGTGGTGCGACTGGCGGGAGTTTCTCTCAGTTCTTTGACGTTCTGGTAGGCACAAACAGACGAGACCTGACAGGTATCGTCGGCAACCAGGATAGAGCCGTCAAGTACACACTCCGAACAGATGTCAATCCCTCCAGTCTTATTTACTCCACTCCACCTACTGCGTTGCCGACAATGCAGGTCAATAAGTGGCTGGAAACGTACTCCGTACCACTTCCTGTGGGTCCTAATGGAGTCCAGCAACAGGTACTCCCTGACGGATATGGTACGCTCCACTTCACGACGGTTACCACGTCTGACGCGGCTCCGCTAGGTGGTAGTACCGTCAACCACTACCTGCGACGCATAGGCAACACCATACGATTTATCATCCTGGTGTTCCGCTCCAACAACAGCCGCGCCACGGCAGAAACGAACATGGGAACGTCACTTATCACGTTCAAGGTAGGTGACGACACTATCTTTACGGAGACCTGGGCGAGTCGCAAAGTCAAGATGTACGAACGATACGGATTCGACTGGCCTAGTGGAGTGATTATCTACGATACACTCCATGACTTCTCCAGTGACGCTGGATTCGAGCTAGGCGACGACTACTACCACACTCAGGCTCTGGTCAACGCTCAGTTCCAGGTTACGTATCCCTCTGGATTCGGCTCCACTGGTAACTCCCTGGTGTTTCTCACGGACGACCTAGTCTACAATCCACCATCCTAACGGAGTCCAGCCATGGGTAACGGAATCGCTGGTATGCTAGGTCGTCCTGACCTGGCATCCACCTACGGAGTTTACCAGGCTACTCCCGCTGCTGGCTCTGGAGGCATCGGCTCCATGGGTCAGACTCCACTCTCAGGAGCACAAGTGATTAGTGGCAATCTGACAACCTCCGTGAGTGGAGGAGTCGCAACAGGTCAACTGTCTCTCGGCATGGCTGCTACCCTGGTGGTTGTCATGTTTCTCCTGTACTTCTGGACGCGCGGACACCAGCACTAGGCTGGAGGAGTATTACTACTCCAACAAAGAACAGGAACTACTACTAGCATGAAGTGGACGCAACTATTTATCGGAGTCGCACTCGGAGCGGTTGCGGCTTTCTTTACGAAACGGAGCGCTCCACAGGGACAGGGACAATGAGCATTGAGAACGTCCTGTTCATTCTCCTGGGACTCATCATTGGCTACTACGTAGTGGCGCATTTCCTGGTCTCTGGAGGGAAACCAGCGTAATGGTATCAACCAGTTTCGCACGTGGACTCATTCTGCTCCTGGGAGTGATAGCAGCAGTTATCGGAGTGCTCATCATTCTGGGAGTAATCGCTGGTGGAACTGGTATGCCTGCTCTGGGACTGGGATTAGCACTACTAGGAATTGGACAGGTTCTACAGTCTCTTGACGGACGAACTTCCTAACCCTGCCGAGTGGACGGATGAAAACTGGAGCGATCTTCTTAGTAGCCGCTGGAGGAGTGCTCATTTACTGGGTACTCAGGTCTGGACTAAAATCTTTTACGGCGTCCTCTCAGTCGTCCTCATCGTCTGGTGGTGGTGGCGGAGGAGGACACTCCTCAAGTTCCAGCAGTGACAGTGGCTCACATATGGCAATCGACACTACTGGTACGGAGACTGGCACAGTTGGAGGAGTGTACACAGTCAACAATACCTATGGTGGAGCGTCGGACCAGCAAAAGGACGATATGAACGCGTTTGCTCACGCCATGGGGAACTAGCATGGAGATAGTCAATATAACCATGTTCGCCATTATCCTCCTGGTGTTCCTGTACAACAACTGGCTCCCTGCCATGGAGTCATGGGTACGGGACAGGGTACAGTCATGACGAACATACCAGGGACGAACATTCCGATTCCAGGGACTCCCTCCCCTAATGGTGGAGAGGAGCCTTACCCATGGGAGCATGGACCTGTCCCTGGTAGCGGAGTGGTCTATCCTTGGGAGGTAAACCCTAACGCTCCGTCCTGGACGGACTGGAACAAGGCTCACGGAGGAGTAGACGTTACACAGGTAACTACTGCTCCTGCTCATGGCACACAACCATGGGATATGACTGCTCTCAAGTGGCTGGGAGCGCTCGCACTACTCTGGATTATCCTAACTGCTCTCACGGAGTACAGTCCCAATACCAAAGTATTTGGACAGGCTTTCGCTGGACTCATTCTCATGGGAGCACTCTACGCGCTAGGTCCACAGGCAATCGAAAACATACCTAACCTGTGGAAGTCACCAGGAGGTTGACGTGGAAGTACGTGAGATTGTCGGAATTGCTATGGGATTCCTGGTACTGGCTGGACTCTCAATGGCAATTATCAATAGCGGACGAACCGCACAGGTCGCTCAAGCATTCTCTGACGGATTCGCCAACGATATCAAGGCTGCAACGTTCCAGGGTTCTAACTTCCAGCAGGGTTCCTGAGTGCCACTCCGACTGTTCCCTAACCCTAGACTGTACCGTCAGTCCGTTCCGCGCGACACTGAGCAGTCGGAGTTACCTGCTCCGACTGAGCTAAACTACGATATCCAGCAGCGGTTCCTGGGGCGACCCAGAGTATCTGGTCTCTCGTTCATGGCTGGTCTCTCACAGTTCGGTATGCAGCAATCGTTCCACCAGGCATACCTTCCACCAGCCCAACGAGTCGGACCTATCCAGAAAGTACGCAACGTCGGAGGAGTCTATGGAGCAGGAACTATCAGTCAGTCAACCGTCCACATACCCTCCGTCCTTGTCCCGCCAACAGTCGGCTAACGGACCCGTCCCGTCGTCGGCTGTTGGCGTGGACTTCGGACAGGTCATGATGATGTTCCAGAACGGACTCCCCAGTATCGACAAGATACCTGTGGAGGACACTCACTGTCCGACCTGCCAGGAGCGGAGTCCACGTATCCACGTTCTCTCATTCTCAGCAGTCGTCTGTCCGAACTGTAAACGAGTCTACGTGGATGAAAGATAAGTGGCTCTACGTTGGAGTAGCTGGAGCGCTCGGAGTCCTGGGAATTGTCTGGTGGCAGTCCCAGAAGTCCGCTGCTCCACAGGGTCCTCAGAACGCTGTGGACCCTAACGCTCAGGTCAACGCTGGAGCATTCGCTCAGAACTACGCTCCAGATATCGGAAACTTGCTCAGCTACAACCAGTTACCTGGAGTCATGAGCGCTCCACAGCTTACCTCCGTGGACCCGTTCTCCAGCAACTACTACAATCCTGGCTGGAACCAGCCCATACCATTTCCAGCGCTCTCAGGGAGCACTAGCTAATGCCTGAGAACATCGTTACCCAGAAAGCAGGACCGTTCCCTGTTGTTATCTGGGTTGTTATCGGAGCAGGAGGTATCGCAATCCTGCTCATGCTCACTCACAAGTCTGGGAGTGGTCAGCAGTCCCAGAGTAACTCCGTCAACGCTCTCAGTCCGACTGAGGCTGAGTCGTTCGGCACCATTGAACAGCAACAGCAGGACGTGGTAAATGCTCTCACCACTCTGGGACAGAACCAGAGCATGATGGGAGGGTCTCTCAATACACTCAGTGGTATGGAAACAACGAACTGGGCTAACGCTAACCAGCAGTTCGGAAACATTCTCAGCGGGCTGACTCAGGTAGAGCAGGGACAGACGGACGCTGCTACTAACGCTCAGAACTACTACAACAGTCTGAGTGGGAGCATAGCAGCCTACGGCTCCCAGATATACAACCAGCAAGCAGCAGACTACCAGAGCCTGTATAACCAGGGACAAGGCAATTTCACGGAACTGGCTGGCATCATGACTAATCCCTGGATCAAGCAGTACTATGAGAATGCCATTGTCAAGAACCTCCAGCAGAATCCTCCAGACCCTGCCTATCGGAGCCAGTACCAGAACTGGTACTGGGACGCTATGAAGCAGGTAGGTTTGGGAGGACCTACTGTCTGGCAACAACAGAGCGGACTAGGGTACTCATGACATACGTGCCAACCTCTCCACTCCAGGGAGCGGAGTACTACAGACTCCAGTCCCTGATAGCCTCCAACTACTCTGGTCTAGGACCCAACAACGTAGCCCAGAACCCGTATCGTATCATGACTGGTATGGCATTCCAGAAACCTGTCAGTGGCTCCACTGCTCAGGCTCCTGTTGTGGCTGGAGGATACATACATAGATGACAGTTCCGATGCGAGTAGACGGACGACCTAGAGCTACTGGAGCGTATATGGCAGCCATCGGCTGCATATCCTCCGTGAGTCCGCGTGGCGCTCCCATGCTCATAGCCAACACTGGTCTGGGCTACCGTGTCTGGTTGCCTGACGGACTCACGTCCAGGTCCGCTCCAGGACTGGTAAGTGGTCCTCCTCCGATTCCACGCGGCTCTGACCCAGACATAGACGGTACCGTCCAGGCTATGGTCCTGGGAGACTGCCGACAACAACCTATCCCATATCCCTACGGAGGCTGAGCATGGCTGAGGGTTACGAATACACCACTGAGCCTATGGACTCCCTGCCGAGTATCGCTGAGGCATGGGGTCACTCTGGAGAGTGGCAGTTTCTCTGGGAGTTCAATCCAGACCTGGGAGACCCCAACAATCTCCAGCCTGGTATGTCTCTCATGATTCCAGCGGAGTGGGTCACGGAGGCTCCTCCCATACCTACCTCTGAGGAGAGCACAAGCACTACTAGCTCCAGCAGTAAGACAGGAACTACTACTAGTAGCAAGAGCAGCACCACCAGCAGTGGTAGCACTACTGGGGCTGACTAGTCTGCTCATGGTAGCTATAGGAGACACGGCTGGACTTATCCAGTACGTCAACGAGCACGCTCCCAGTCTGGGACTGGACCCTGCTGCTGTCCTGTCTGCTGCCAGGGTAGAAGGCTGGAGCGGAGCCATAGGTGACGGTGGACTAGCATATGGTCCGTGGCAAGATCATATGACAGAGTTTACTGGACGTGGACCCTGGTATGGTGCTGGCAAGAACAACGGTCAGGTCAACGCGTGGGCGTGGAGTGCTCCTGGAATTGACCAGGCTATGTCTGAAATGGCAGCAGCAGGAGTCAAGGGTAAGTCTGGACTGGACGCACTCCACGCCATGATATTCCTGTTTGAGCGCTCCTCCGATATGCCTGGCGAGTACAACAACGCTAAGAACTGGTACAACAATTTCAACAACGGCTCCGCTGTTGGCACCACTCCAGGAGACACCAGTGGTACTGCTGGTGACGGAGCCGTGGCTGGTGGACTCCAGTTAGTAGCAGGAGCGTCCTCTAGCTCGGAGTCCGTACCCTCATTGTTTGGGAGTCAGGACCTGGGAAAAGCAGTCGCCAGGCTCACTAGTCCAGGATTCTGGTGGGCTGCTGGATTGTTCATTCTGGCAGGTATCCTGATAATCCTGGGACTCATCATTTACTTTCACAAGGATATAGAGTCCGCAGCAGGACGAGTAGCAGCAGGAGCAGCCGCAGCAGCATGAGTCAAGTATGGCATCGCATGAGAGGACTTGCTAATCCGACTCCAGCTACAGAGCCTGGAGGTATTGAGCAGAATGAGTGGGACCCTGGTGGTGACGTACAGTTACCAGACGACCACTTTTCCAGGCTCCACAATCCACAAAACGGACGCGTCCCTCCGCAACTACCCTCTCCTCCGTCACGTCCACAGTGGCCTGAGTATCCACGTATCCAATACTCCAGGTTCTTTCGCGTTACTCCAGCGCTCCTGGACGAGCAGATAGGTTTCCAGGCTCAGACTGTGCGAGTGGACAACTACTCCA
>AP72_2010_repI_A100DRAFT_1000135_pt1 | contig 13313 bp, 13 predicted proteins | sample AmaPasrepliIA100_FD_9193 | JGI IMG/M metagenome (IMG submission 9193)
CCGCCGTAGTCCGCTCGCGCTGGTGGTAGTCGCGCTGGTAGCGGTGGCGATGCTCTATTTCGGCCTCCACATGGCTCGGAAGTCTGGACCCGATCATGTTTCGGCCGCCGCATACGGAAAGCCGGCTCCCGATTTCACGCTGGAAACGCTCGACGGAAATAGCCTGAGTCTTTCTTCGCTGCGAGGTAAGGCTGTTCTGGTTAACTTCTGGGCGACGTGGTGCGGCCCGTGCAAAATCGAAACGCCTTGGCTGGTGGAACTCCAAAAGCAATATGGCGAGCAGGGCCTGCAGGTGGTCGGTGTCGCGATGGACGACTCCGGCAAGGATGAGATTTCACGCTTTGCCAAAGAAATGGGAATGAACTATCCGGTTCTATTGGGGAAGGAAGCGGTCGGTGACGCCTATGGTGGAGTTCCGGCGCTTCCGGAGAGCTTCTTTGTAGGGCGTGATGGAAAGATCGTCGACCGAATCATTGGATTGAGAGACCGGCAGGATATTGAGGATTCAGTCAAAAAAGCGCTGAAAACGGAAAGCGCGAGTACAGGTACAAATACCACGGCTTTGGTTGCTCAGCAGTAACCTTGGCTGGGGCCGTTCCCGAGATAACATCGGATCAGGTCAAATTGGAGCCTGGGCTCGCGCAGTGACTTGCGCACAACAAAAGACAATAGAAACGACAGGGCACAGGGCCCAGGATTGGACCAGGCAGGCGGGGGTGTGCAAGCAATGATTTCATCGAACGTTTCAAGACTTGCAGCAGTATTGTTGCTCTGCGCTGCTGCTTGGGCGCAATCGGGAAAGGCGCCGTCTGTCTCGATGGCACCAGTATCAGCGGTCAGCGCGCAGCGTGGCGCGCAAACCAAGGTGCCCTTAAATTTCCGCGTGGTCCACGGTTTTCACATCAACTCCAACGCTCCGAAAGACGAGTTCCTAATTCCCACCGCCCTGAAGATGGATGTTCCCACCGATATTGTGCTCGGAAAAATCGAGTATCCTGCCGGGCAGGATGTCGCGTTTCCCTTCTCGCCTGATACGAAGCTGAACGTATACAGCGGCGATTTCACGATCAATCTCTCGGTGCATCCGCTAACCTCGGTAGTGCCGGGGAAATACATGATGCGCGGAGTGCTGCGCTATCAGGCTTGCGACAACGCACAGTGCTTCCCTCCGAAAACTCTGCCCGTGAGTTTCGAAGTAAAGGTCGTGAAAGAGCCGCCGCAGGCGCACCGACGCAATCCTGGGCAGAGCCCGCACGCACACTAGCCAGGTTTTCTGAAAACCGATTCGATTTCCTTCCTGACAAGCTTTTCACGTAAGCATCTGAAGCGTATTCTCTTTCCTGAATTTCAATCGGAATATCTCCGTGAAGCGCTCCATCGCACTCGGCCTTCTCGCGGCGGTCACGTTTGGACTGGCGCTGGGACTTGCGGCCTACACCTTTGTCTACGCCAAGGGATACTCGTACCTAACCAACAATCCAGCTGCCTGCGCGAATTGCCACGTCATGCAGGCGCAATACGATGCCTGGATGAAGTCAAGCCATCATTCGGTGGCTGCGTGCAACGACTGTCACACGCCGCACAACATTGTTGGGAAATACGCAGTGAAGGCGAATAACGGATTCTGGCATTCGTTCTATTTCACTACGGGCTGGTATCCCGACACGATCGAGATCACCAAGTTCGATCACGAGGTAGTTGAGAACGCGTGCCGGCGGTGTCACGAATCGATCACCTCGGCAATAGACGGAAACGTGGTGCACGGAAAGGCGCAAGGCCTAGAGTGCACGCGTTGCCACAACTCTGTCGGCCATTCCGAGTCGGCATCAGCCCAGCTTTCTTTTCCTAAGCGGAGTCCTCATGAGCAATCAAAATAATCCTGAATCGCAGCGTCGCGGGCGCCTGTTTCTGGCTGTGGTGGTGTTGGCGGCAATCGCGACTTTGGCGGTGACTGCGCTGTTAGTCAACATCTTCGAGCGGAAGCAAGAGGCAAAGAATCCGTTTTACCGGGTCGTGGAGTTGAACGATACGATCGATGATCCTGCGACATGGGGAAAGGATTTTCCCTTGCAGTACGACCTGTACTTGCGCACCACGGATATGGAGCGCACGAAGTACGGCGGCAGCGAGGGCGTGCCGCATTCGCCGACGCAGGCCGATCCGCGGTCGGTAGTAGCGCGTTCGAAGCTGCAGGAGGACCCGCGTCTGAAAACGATTTGGTCGGGATATTCGTTTTCGAACGGACTATCGCGAGCGGCGCGGGCCATGCTTACATGCTTGAGGACCAGACATTTACGGAGAGACAAAAATTTGCTCCTCCGGCCATGTGCGTCAACTGTCATGCGTCGATCGTGACGACGTATCTGAAGCTTGGCAACGGCGATCTGATGAAGGGCTTCAATGCGGTGAGCGATTCACACATGACGTACCCGCAGGTTCGCGAATTGGTCAAGCATTCTGTGGCGTGCATTGATTGCCATGATCCGCAGACGATGCAACTGCGCGTGACACGCCCGGCGTTTATCGAAGGAATCCGCGCGTTGAAGGCATCGCAAGGCGTTCAGAATTACGACGTGAACACGATGGCTACTCGCCAGGAAATGCGAACATTCGTGTGCGGGCAGTGTCATGTGACGTACTACTTTCAGCCGCCAAACAAGCGGCTCACGTTTCCTTGGGCAAAAGGGTTGAAGGTTGAAAACATTATCGAGACCGAGGATGAGCAGAAGATCAAGGAATGGGACCATTCTGACAGCGGCGCGGGATTGATCAAGGCACGACATCCGGAATTTGAGATGTGGAATCAGGGCGTGCATGCACGCTCGGGAGTCGCCTGCGCCGACTGCCACATGCCGTATATGCGGCAGGGCGGATTGAAAATCAGCGATCACCAGGTGAACAGCCCCTTGCTGAAGATCAANCGCTCGTGCCAGACGTGCCATCACTTCCCCGAAGAAGAACTGAAGGCGCGATCAGAGGAGATTCAGGACAAGTTCTTCAACCTGCGAAACACCGCGCTGGATGCGCTGGTTGACTTGATCAACGACATCAAGGCCCAGAAGGCGAAGGGGGTTCCCGACGCACAGCTGGCGCGGGCGCGCGAGTATCAGCGCAAGGGCCAGTTCATGATCGACTTCGATGATGTCAGAGAATTCGATGGGCTTCCATGCTCCGCAAGAAGCAATGAGAATCCTGGGGGATGCGATCAACTTGTGCCGACTTGGACAGCTGAGCCTGCATGGCGGGCCATTGTCCAGCCACAATCCGCCGATGATTGAGACCGCAGGTGTTACGAAATGAATCTGTCATCCTGAGCGGTGGCCTGAAATGGCTTCACTCAGTGATGATATGGTCCGCCCACTCGATGAGTGACACGAAGACGGGTGGGCTGCCGAACTTGGCTCCGTAGTTGGCTAAATCTGACTCTGTGACGCCGCGCGCCTTTGAGCAAGCTCCGCAAGCATAGATCGTCACTCCCTTGGCTTTGAGTTTGTTGAGAAACTCTCCGACTGCGGGCCATCCGACAGGCATAACGGCATCGGCAACGACTTTACGCATAAGGACCACAGCCTCGCCCAGCAGATAGATCTGCACTTCGTGGCCGGCCTCAGTCAGAGCGAGGCCATGCGAGAACGGAAACGCCGCCTTCGTGGGATCGTCGGAACCCCACGCGCTCTTCATCAAGATCTTGAGATGTTTTTTCGATTGCCCTTGCAAGGCGCTGCTGGCAGCCAGGAATGGAAGTGCCGCCAGCTGCACCATCCGAGTTAAGAATGCTCGACGCGCCATGACTTTCTCCTGTGCGAATAGTGCCCGGGGAAGGTGCTGAGAACTGTATCGTGTTTCTGGCGGGTTGAGAAGATTGCTGTTTTTGACGGGAGCAGTCGCTCGCCCTAAGATTGCCTACCGATGAAACGTATCCTGCTGCTGGTTTTCGGGCTTGCCGCAAGGTGTACTGCCCAAACCTCAAAACCGTTAATCATCCACGACGTCACGGTGATCGACGCGACTGGCGCTCCCGCTAAGCCCCATCAGACTGTAATCGTGCGCGATGGAAAGATCGAGGACATCGCAGGATCCGGAATGGGATTCGCTGGCAAGCTGCCGGGGACTCACGTTGACGGCAGCGGCAAATTCCTGATTCCCGGTCTCTGGGACATGCATGTGCACATGGTGTTCGGCGACTGGTTCCCGCGTGGGAAAGACGTCACCTTGCCGCTTTTCATCGCGAACGGCATTACCGGTGTGCGCGACATGGGCGGGGAATTAGAGGTACTGCAGGGATGGCGCAAGGAGATCTCTGCGGGGACTTTGATTGGGCCGCGGATCGTAATGTCGGGACCGATGCTCGACGGACCGCAACCGCGTTTTCCGAGTTCAATCGCGATTAAGACTCCGGAAGATGGGCGCAAGGCTGTTGACGACCTGAAGAAGCGAGGCGCCGATTTCATTAAGCTGCAGTCATTGATTCCACGAGACGCGGTATTCGCGATCGCCGACGAAGCAACGAAGCAAGGGGTCTCGTTCGTGGGTCACGTGCCTGACGCGGTGCGGGCGTCGGAGGCTTCGAATGCGGGACAGAAAAGCTTTGAGCATCTGATCGGAATCTTCGAAGGCAGCTCGCCGATGGAAGATGAGTTCATCAAGGGGGCGAAAACGCAGAAGCAGTTTCTGTCCACCTACGATGCGAAGCGGGCCGAGGCTATGTTCTCACTTCTAGCGAAGAATCAGACTTGGCAGTGTCCGACTTTGGTGTGGGAGCACGGCGGCAACCTGATCGATGAAACCGATTTTGCGCACGACGCGCGGGCGAAGTATGTGCCCGCGTACTGGAAGGACGTGACGTGGAAGCGATTTACCGAGCAGATTAAACATGATTTCAATATCGACGAGCTGGCGACTCGGAAGGCGTTCGTTGCGAAAGAACTGGAAGTGGTGAATGCGATGCATCGAGCAGGGATCCCCTTCCTAGCGGGCACGGACACGCCGCCGGGAGTTTACATCTTTCCCGGCTTCAGCTTGCACGAGGAGTTACAGCGATTCGTCGCCGCCGGATTTACTCCGATGGAGGTGCTGCAGACAGCGACGCTGAATCCCGCGAAATTTCTGGGCATGGAAGATCGGCTGGGAACAATCGAGAAGGGAAAATTTGCCGACCTTGTGCTGCTGAATGCAAATCCGCTGGAGGACATTCGGAACACACAAAAGATCGAGGCGGTGGTCGTGAATGGCCGATATCTCTCACGTTCGGATTTAGACAAGATGCTTGCGGAAGCAGAAGCAGCTGCGAATGCACCGTAAGTGCCGCACCCAAGTATTGTCATCCTGAGGCACGCTCTTGCGCCGCTGGGTCGACGCACTCGCTGCCAGTGTCAAAACTGCCTGCTAAAAGAAACGATAGGACCTTCTTAGGACAAACTCATCACAAGACTAAGACGAACAACACTCACTCAGTTCGTGGGCTGGCTGCGGCCAACGCCAGAATCGTTCCCGCGTACAACAGCGTATCGAAGAAGTAGTTGAGCCCTTCGACTTGGACCGCACGATTTGGATCGCGCAGCTGGGCAATCAGTATCGGTCCGTAGATGAACACGACGATCAGAATAAGCCAGATGCCGAGATACGTAGCCGCTATCCGTCTTTCCTTACCGATCAGCATCAATGCTCCGGCAACGAATAAAATCGCGCCCGTCAGATAGCTGATGACCCTTGCTCCCGGAATCCACTCCGGCATGAACTTTTCCAGCGGCACGCCTGGAACATTCGTTGGATGCAGAAAGTGCTCCACGCCGTAAAACATCGCCGCGAATGCGATGCAAAGTGTGGCGACCGTCACGATCGCTCTCCTGCCTTGCCACTTCTCATCCATAGCGGCTGCCGCGAGCATCCAACCTCCTAGCCCGAACTGCGGTTCGCGGCAAAGGAGTACCCAAAAGATCCGGTTGTGAAGGCTGGCCCGCATGGCCGGCAGGTCCAGCATCGCCACAAATAGAAACATCATGATGCCGAACAGCAGCCCGGACCACCGCACCTGAATCTTGGTCGCGATACTCAAGGACGCAGCGATCAACGCCACACCGACAAAGTATGTCCAGAACAAAGGCGCCGGCATGTATTTGGGCACGGCCTGCATGATCGATCTCGCAGCACCGAAATGCTCAGCCCCGAAAACCGCCAGTGGCGCAGCAAAGCAGGCGTTGGCAAGTGCCACAAACTTGTCGAGGCCTTTGGCCTGCGCGATGTTGCTTCGCGCCGCCCAGATGCCGATCACAAAAAGGACGACCCCGGCGGCACACATCCCCGACACCTCGGGAGACCAATGAAGAGACATCAATACGGCGGCGAGAATCGTGTGGGAGTTCATGGATGCATTCGTGCGCTGCAGAGCCGTCCTCGGGCTCTCGTTCGGACTTGGATTGTTGCAACTCGGAGAACGCTTAGCAAGTGGTCAGCACTCAGGTCGGCTAAGTGGTCAGGACCGTTCCTTACCCTTTCCCGCCCTGCTTCTTCTCCACCTTCGCCCAGGTATCCTTCAACGCCACCGTCCGGTTAAATACTGCCGCTCCCGGCTTAGAGTCACGATCGGAGCAGAAATATCCCAAGCGTTCGAACTGATAACGGCTGCCGGGAGCGGCGTTTGCAAGTGACGGCTCGAGTTTGGCGTGCGTAATCACTTCCAGCGAATTCGGATTCAGATAATCCAGCGGATCTTTTCCTTCGTCCAGGTCAGCGAGATTTTCTTTGGTGAAGAGATTTTCGTACATGCGGACTTCGGCATCGACCGCATGCTTCGCTGAAACCCAATGGATGGTCGATTTCACCTTGCGGCCATCTGGAGCATTGCCGCCGCGGGTTGCGGGATCGTACGTGCAGTGAACTTCAATCACCTCGCCCTTGTCGTTTTTGACGACACTCTTCGCAGTTATGAAGTATCCGTAGCGCAGCCGAACTTCTTTTCCTGGAGAAAGCCGGAAATATTTAGGCGGAGGCACTTCACGGAAGTCGTCTTGCTCGATGTAGAGTTCACGCGAGAACGGGACTTTGCGGGAACCCGCGTTCTCGTCTTCCGGATTGTTCTGCGCGTCCATGTCTTCAACCAAGTCGGCCGCATAGTTGTCGATAACGATCTTCAGCGGGCGTAGCACCGCCATCACGCGTGGCGAACGCTTGTTGAGATCTTCGCGCAGGAAATGCTCCAGCATCGCCAGCTCAACGATGCCGTTCGTGCGCGAGACTCCCGCTGCCGTCACGAAGTTGCGGATAGCTTCCGGCGTGTAGCCGCGTCGTCGCAGACCCGAGAGCGTCGGCATGCGCGGGTCGTCCCAACCGCGAACCGTGCCCTGCTCCACGAGCTGGCGCAGCTTCCGCTTCGACATCAGCGTATAGGTCAGGCTCAGGCGGTCAAATTCAATCTGCTGCGAGGGAAAGATTCCCAGCTGCTCGATGAACCAGTTGTACAGCGGCTGATGATCGGCGAATTCGAGCGAACACATCGAGTGCGTGACTTTTTCGAGCGAATCCGACTGGCCGTGCGCGTAGTCGTACATCGGATAGATGGGCCACTTGTTGCCTGTGCGGTGATGCTCGGCGTGCAGGATGCGGTACATCACCGGATCGCGCATATTGAAGTTGGGCGAAGCCATGTCGATCTTGGCGCGCAAAACGCGGGATCCGTCGGGGAATTCCCCTTTGCGCATGCGCTCAAATAGATCCAGGCTCTCTTCCACTGGCCGATTGCGGTATGGGCTTTCTTTTCCCGGCTCGGTCAGCGTTCCGCGGTATTCACGAATCTGTTCGGCCGTCAGGTCGTCCACGTACGCCTTGCCTGCCTTGATCAGCTTGATCGCCCATTCGTAAAGCTGCTCGAAATAATCCGATGCGTAGAACAAGCCGTCCCAGTGAAAGCCGAGCCACTGGATGTCTTCCTTGATCGATTCGACGTATTCGACATCTTCCTTCTCGGGATTGGTGTCGTCGAAGCGCAGGTTGGTATGGCCAGCGAACTCGTCGGCGAGACCGAAATCGATGCAAATTGCCTTGGCGTGGCCGATGTGCAGGTAGCCGTTGGGCTCGGGAGGGAAGCGGGTTTGCACACGTCCGTTGTACTTGTTGGTCTTGAGGTCTTCGGCGATTCTTTCGCGCAAAAAGTTAGAAGGGCGCGACTCCGGAGCGGGGCTAGCGCCCGGCTCAGGCGCGGGTGATGGCGTTGTCATAATCTTTGATCTTACCGCAAGGAACGCGAGACTTGCGGCTCCCCGCGTCATCGCGGACCAGACAGAATCTCAAACCGCAGAGGACGCGAAGAAAAATCCGCAGAGAACGCTGATAAGACCTTGTCAAGCTGATTTTGGTTGACGTCATCCCGAATGGAGCCGTTTTTCAAGCGGAGTGAAGGATCTCCCTGCAAGTCATCGGGTGTTGGAGCTCCCTCCCTCCGCCTGAACGCCGGCTCCGGTCGGGATGACGTCAAGCCGATTGGCCTTTTCAATCTCTCATTTGGCGCGGGCTTGTTCGGTGATCCAGTCTGTGACGAAAGCTGTGGCTCCGCTTGATTGCAGCGGGGCTTTACCTTCGACCGCATCCACAAAATTCTCGATTAGGGGATAGTGCAAGTTGGCATGCGGCGGCAGACTCTCGCGCCCGCCCGGATAGATCAGATCGGGGCCGTTCAGTGGCGACATTTCGATCTCACCATCAGTCCCACGAATGCGGCATTCGTCGCGATTGGCCTTTGAGTGCCAGCGCACATCAACGATTCCACGGGCTCCGTTTGCGTATTCGATCATGACGGTCGCGTTGTCTTCGACTGTGTATTGATGCACGACGTTCGAGAGCTGGGCCGAAACACGCAAAGGCTTGCCGAATAGAAAATTCAGGACGTCAATACGATGCGAGGCAATATCGAGCAGCGGACCGCCGCCGGCTTTAGCGGGATCGAACAGCCAGTTCCGGTCTCCGCTTCCATCGAACCACATATGGTTCGTCAACTCGGCAATGACAGGCGTGCCAATGGCGCCTGCTCCGATCAGTTGCTTGGCCCTTATGATCTTGGGATAGAAGCGACGATAATAGGCGACCCCGAAGAGCTTTCCACTCTCGGCGGCTGCGTCGACCATGCGGCGAGCCTCACCTTCGTTCATCGCCATGGGTTTTTCGCAGAGCACATGCTTCCCCCCACGCAGGGCTTGAATCGTCTGGGGCGCATGCAGGAAGACCGGAGTTGCGACATACACAGCCTGAACCTCAGGATCAGCGAGAGCTTGATCCAGGCTCGTGAAGGCGCGGCTTCCATAGGGTTCTGCTTTTGCCGGATCACTTGTGACGACGCCGTAGAGCCGGCTCCTCGGCTCGGCTTGGATGGCCGGGATCACGCGCCGCCGGGTAATATCGCCGACTCCGATAACTGCCCAGTTGAGCATGAAGTAGTTTCGCACGACGGAAGGTTTCGGATGCTCGCTGCGCTCGCTGGACAGCCGACGCGGCTGTCCCTACATGATGCTGAAAAGACAAAGGCCGGCTCGCGGGCCGGCCTTCAGGTCTAAATAATATCGATGTTACTTCTTGGGAGCGATCGCGTCCTTCGCGGCTTTGGCGACGCGGAACTTCACGACGGTCTTGGCCTTGATCTGGATGGGTTCGCCGGTCTGGGGGTTGCGGCCCACGCGGGCTTTGCGGTGCGCTTTCACCAAGCGGCCGAGTCCGGGGACAACGAAAATTCCATTCTTTTTGGTTTCTTTGATGGCGGTGTCGGCGAGATGTTCGAGGAACGCCGCCGCTGTCTTGTTGGGGAGCTCAGTCTTTTCGGCCAATTGCCGAATGAGCTGAGTTTTTGTCAAACCTGCTGCCATACTGCCTCCTTAAAAAAATCGTTTTAATTCGAACGCGGGGCTTATCTTATACCCGCAAGGCTGTGGAAAAACAGCTATTTTACAGGGGTTTTATCATTTGCCAACGCTCGGAAGGCCATTTTTAGAGGGTTCCAAGCATCTGTAGGCGCAAGAAGTGGCCCAGGATGCGCATACGCGTAGTAACTGTTATGGCCAGGATCACCGGCGGAGGCACTGAGACACGGAGAGAACAATACCGGAATTCAAATCTCACCAAACTCGGTATGCGCACGAATGAATCTGTGTCTCCGTGGTGAGAGCTCCAAGGATGCCATAATGAATGCAGGAGTCCTGATTGACCTGCGTTATCTGTGAAATTCGGAAAGAGAAGCGGTTTTGTCCGGCCGTACATGGGCGCATCTGCCCGCAGTGCTGCGGGGAACAACGGGAAGTGACGCTGGATTGTCCCAGCGACTGCCCGTATCTGCAGCAGGCGCGCGAGCACGAGAAGCCACGCCCGGCGGATCAGATTGATCCCTCAGCGCTATTCCTGCAAATCGAAGTTTCTGACCAGTTCATGTATGAGAAGGAGCACCTTCTCATGGGGCTGACATATGCGCTCGCCAAATCGGCGCGAGCCGAACGGAGCCTTCACGATCAGGATTTGATCGCATCCTTGTCGATGCTGGCGAAAGCCTATGAGCGGCGCGTCAATTCGGGCCTCCATTATGGGCAGCCGTTGACCAGCGAGTCCCAGCGGCGCGTCGTTCTCGAAGTGGAAACCATGATCAAGGAGTACCGGGAGGCTGAACAGAAGCATATCGGGTACTCGACGTTGCGGGATTCAGAAGTGCTCAAGGCAGTGGTGTTTCTATTGCGGTTGGCGCACGGACGGACATCGGGACGCCCGAAGTCCCGAGCCTTCGTCGAATTCCTCTTCGCACAGTTTCCTGAGAACGAGTCGGCCGTCGTTTCTGCCCATGATGCGGGCAGCCGGATCATTCTTCCCTAGAACCGTCTTTGTTATTCGCCTTTCCGATCCGACGGACAGATTGCCCAGCCGGTAACTGCCTGAGAAGCTCCCCTACCGTCTTCTTCAACACTGGATGCATGACCTCAGGGGCGATCTCCGCCAATGGTTCCAATACAAAGCGGCGGTGTTGCATTGCCGGGTGAGGGATCGTAAGTTTATCGGTATTCACGATCTGGTCTCCAAACAGCAAAATGTCCAGATCGACGGTGCGCGGCCCTTTTCTCTGGATCCGTTCTCGTCCCATTCCCCTCTCAATGTCGATCAGTTCCTTGATCAGATGGGCGGGATCAGCTGACGTCTCGAGCGCTACCGCGGAGTTGAGGAACATTGGCTGATCCGTAAACTCCACAGGCTCGGTCTCGTATCGAGAGGAGACAGAGAGCACCGTTCCGATCAATCCCAATTTCTGAACCGCAATTCTTAGATTTTGCTCGCGATTCCCAAGATTCGATCCGATCGAAAGATAGGCCAAATTATTCATACTGGAACTCTTTTCTACTCCGATGGCACAAGACACACAATCGCAGGCAGATAGGCATGCGCTGTAAAATAATGCGGCCAACTGAGGACCCATCACCTTGGTCACTATCGCAGCCTGGGATCTCCCCCTAGAATCTCAACATGACGTTGGAGTCACTCCTCCTGAGCCATGACCCGGAACTTGTCCGGGTTATCCGGCCTACCCTCGAGAAGTTGTCGATCGATGTCGAAATCTGCCAGGATGCGCGTTCCGGCTCGGACATTCTGATTTCCGATAAGTTCGACGCAGTCATTGTGGATTGCGATGACCTCTCAGGCGGCCTCGCGCTCTTGCAAGGCCTGAGGAACACTCCCAGCAATAAGAATTCTGTTGCCTTTGCCATTCTGAATGGGAAACGCACCACCACGCAGGAAGCGTTCGGGATGGGTGCGAATTTCGTGCTGCAGAAACCCATTAGCACCCTGAACGCATCGCGATGTTTCCATGCCGCGTTGAATTTCATGCTGAAGGAACGGCGCCGCTATTTCCGGCAGCCCGTAAAGATGGAAGTGCAGGTAATATTCGAGGGCAAGACTCTCACAGCAAGTAGCACGAACATCAGCGAAGGCGGTCTCGCGCTTCTGCTGCGCGAGGCGCTACCGAAAGGTGCGACTCCGCACCTAAAGTTTGCTCTGCCCGAAAGCAGCATACGGATCGAAGTCCAAGCCGAGGTTGCATGGGCCGATTTTAAGGGCCTTGCCGGACTTCGTTTTCACAACATGCCACATACGGCCCAGGCGCAGTTGGAAGAATGGCTGGATGACCGGATGGAAGAAGAGTTCCCGGGTTCCAAAGACCGGCTGGCAGAGTCCGGGTCGTTGAACTAACTCACCGCTGAATTCCACCCCAACCTCAAAGTTTCAATCGCGCGAGGGGCGAACCTTACTCGGGACTTGCCGGTGTGGACCTCTATCGATGAGGCTGTTTGACTGGGGGTATTCGCACAGTGACCAATGAATTCCGCATCGCCAAGGTACAAAGAACCCTGCGCTGGTTTGAGGACGACATACCTCTTCTCAACATGCGGGTAAAGGAACTCTCCAAGGAACGGCAAGANTCCGCGAAGAAGTTTGCCGCAGCGATGATCAACCAGACGAGAGCTGAGCTGGAGAGACTTTTGCAGCAGCAGCCGGATGATGCGTGCGAGTCGGACGGTATCCCCTGCGAACCCGCAGATTGAAAGTGGACTAGACCGAGGACCCGGCCGCTGCCTCGGACCGGCGCGGAACTTCGCGATCCTCAACCTCTTCGGAAAGCGTCACTTCTTCCCACAATGACTTGTCGCGCAGGACGCGCGAGACCAGCGCCGTATGCATCGCGTGACCGGCGCGGTCCGCCACTACCCTGCCGAGAACCTGTTTTCCCAGAAGCGCCAAGTCTCCGACCAGGTCGAGGATCTTGTGCCGAACAAATTCATCCGCGAAGCGCAGTGGACCGTTCTCGATTCCATCATTCGTAAGAACGATGCAGTTTTCGCGCGAGGCGCCACGGATCAGGCCCATATTGCGCATCGCCTCTTCGTCCTGCCGCGAGCCGAACGTGCGGGCCGGTGCGATGTGTTTCAGGTAGCTGCCGTTCGTGAGTTCGACTTCGAATGTCTCTTTTCCGATGAGAGGATGCGGGAAGTTGATGGAGTAGGAAACCGAGTAGGATTCGGCGGGATAAACCGCGATGAACTTGTTGCCCTCGCGCATCTCGACTTCACGGCGAATTCTCAAATATTTGCGTGCCCGCCGCTGCTTCCGTATACCGACTTTGCGAATCATGTCGACAAACGGCTTCGCGCTGCCATCGAGAATGGGCAGTTCCAGGTTGTCGAGCTCGACGATGGCGTTGTCGATCCCCAAGCCGATGAACGNGGAAAGAACATGTTCTGTGGTCGAAATCAGCACGCCTTTCTTCATGAGACTTGTGGCGTAACTGACTCGGGCGA
>AP72_2010_repI_A100DRAFT_1000136_pt1 | contig 13260 bp, 15 predicted proteins | sample AmaPasrepliIA100_FD_9193 | JGI IMG/M metagenome (IMG submission 9193)
CAACCTCGACTTGGACCTCCCGATCATTTTCTTCGCGCGCCTTTGCGAGCAACTCCATCAGGCGGCTCAGGTCGATTTCAACTTTGGCTCCAGCCGCTTTTGTGTCGCCAAGTGCGACGGTCTGAGCGTTTCCCTTTGCGTCAACCGCCGTCGCGTCGTAGGCAAGTTTCCCGTCTGCGGTCGTGATGTCGACATTATCTTTTGACGCTTTGACATCGTCAGAAAACTGCGGCGGCAAATCGCTCAACACAACACGCAGGGCACGTGCCTCGAAAGTGTTGTAGTGCGGTAGCAAACCAGCGGATTGCAGATTTGTCTCCAGCTTCGTTTTGCCCTGCACATCGATGAAGAAGCGCAACGTACTTGAAGTTTCGGATTTGCGCAGTTGCTCTTGAGGTTTGACCGTCAAAGAGTCATAGATGGGTAGATGTAATTTCTCCTTTACACCTTGCACGACTGCCATGGGAATTCCTCCAAGAAAAATGTTCTCAATTTCTGCAAAGTCGCATACCGCGCCGAGCTGTTACCACAACGGCTTGAACGCTTCCGGCACCGTGGATCCGCTTGCTGGTGGAGGCGTCAGTGTCGGGCAGATGGGGTTCACGGTTTGCGGCCGTACGTACCCATCGACCTCGCCAAACCCGGCAACATTGCTGGGCACTCCACAACCGGCGTTGAATACTGGCGCAACATCGCGGACGTAGCCTCCTATATCGTGCTCGCCGTAGCCAACCATCTCCGGCATACCGTAGTCGCCCACTGGCTCGTGTTCTCCGCAATAGCCAATGGGCTCGTGTTCGCCGTAGTAGCCGACGGGTTCATGTTCGGCGTAATAGCCGACAGGCTCATGTTCGGCGTAGTCGCCGTAATAGCCCATGGGTTCGTGTTCTCCGTAATAGCCCACGGGCTCATGTTCGCCGTAGTAGCCGACGGGCTCGTGCTCGGCGTAATAGCCAACAGGCTCATGCTCGGCATAGTCGCCGTAGTAGCCCATGGGTTCGTGTTCTCCGTAATAGCCCACGGGCTCATGTTCGCCGTAGTAGCCGACGGGTTCGTGCTCGGCGTAATAGCCAACAGGCTCATGCTCGGCATAGTCGCCGTAATAGCCCATGGGTTCGTGTTCTCCGTAATAGCCCACGGGCTCATGTTCGCCGTAGTAGCCGACAGGCTCGTGCTCAGCGTAATAGCCGACAGGTTCATGCTCGGCGTAGTCACCGTAATAGCCCATGGGTTCGTGTTCTCCGTAATAGCCAACAGGCTCGTGTTCGCCGTAGTAGCCCCAAGGTTCCGCATACTCTGCGAAGCCTGGATCGGCGTAATATCCCAATTCCATCGGTCCACCGTAGTGATATGGCATAAGCCTCACTCCCTGTGCTGCATCGGTTCGTGGGTTGTACGGATTCACAATCATGACTTCATCGAATCCGCGTCCGTGCTTCATGCTTGACTTAACCTTCGATTCCCCGCTCGGTAATTCGATAGCGCCCGCCTACTACATAAAGCTGAGTGCCACTCGGATCACAGGCCAGCAGGGGCGGAGTCTCCATAAAATGGATGTACGTTCTCACTCCCTTGCGACCTCGACTCGAGCTGTAAATCAAACCTTTCAATCTGCCGAGCCGGACCAGAACTCTTGGTATCACCCGTTGGCACTCTCGACTGATAACTCCGTCGGCTGGAAAGCTGTGGAACCGACGGTAAAGCTCGTGTCCTTTTCTTAAGCATCCGCAACCGGGAGAAACATTTCCGACCGGTTTGGGACCACAACCACCGAAGACATAAGGCAATTGGATTCGCTCCTCGAGTGTTTGCCTTCGGACCCTCTGAAGCCGACGCTAGCGCCGACGGCGCCGTCCACGGCGGTGCCGACCTCCGCCTGGGCCGAATGTTCCTGGTGCACCGGGTACTGCCCCCGGCGGTAGAGCTCCCGGAGCTTGTGCCTGCGCTGCAAAAGCAGGAATGAGTGCCGGAGGCCCGGGCCATACCGAGCACCGCATGTAGGTGCGACGCGGCCGCATGCCGGTGAATGGTACGGGCGAAGGGATCCAGCCCGGCGGACGCCGCAGGAAAGGGAACTGGAACGGCATCGGAGGACGCGGCGGGAATGGCAATCCACCGCCACCGGCCATTAATCTTTGCAGGAGACCTGGCAGCTGGAACGGAAGCAATCCCGGGAAACCCAGGCCAGATACAGGTACTCCACCGAGGCCTCCGCCTCCGCCACCACCCAACATCCCGCCAAGCATCCCCATAATGTTCTGAAGGCCGGGTATCCCCGGGGCTCCGCCGCCACCGCCTCCAATCATGCTCATGATGTTCGAGAGTCCGGGAATCTGCGGGACCGGTGCAGCGCCGCCACCGCCGCCGCCCAAAATGCCCCCCAGAATATTTCCAACGCCTGGAAGTGAACGCACGATATTCCCAACTCCCGGTATTGCACCCACAACGCTCTTGAAGAGGTTGCCGAGCCCGGGGAAGCCTAATCCGTCATAGTGTTCGCCATAAGCACCGAGATGTTCGGGGACTTCGTACAAAGCTCCCGTGTGAGTATCTTGAGCGAGCATTTCATCTCCTCCTTCTTGAGCGTCGTGTCCTACTTGTCGCGTACGGTGAAACGGACGTTGGATATGAAGTCACAGCCGCGCCGCCCGGTCCAAATCCGATGCCACGCATTGGTACTGGCACCGGTACCCTCACAACGGGATACGGAATCGGAATCGGCAATGGCACCAATTGAGGTGTCGGAATCGGGATAAATTGCGGCATCACGGGGCTCGGTGCCGGCGCTCCTCCACCACCGCCGCCGCCTCCTCCGCCTCCTCCTCCGCGTCCTCCACCGAACAAGCCGCCGGCGATCGAGGGTAATGCGCTGGTCAGAGCAGGCAGAGCAGCTGCAAGAAACGGGAGTCCGAGACCGTCACTGTACTCTCCGAGTTCCGGACCGCGCAGCATATAATCCGGTATCTCGTGTAGAGCTCCCGTTAAGGTGTCATGGAAGAACATGTAGTCTCCCCTTTCCCGATCTCACAGACCTTTTTCCACAAAGCTGGCGGCGCCCAACCGATGCGCAACGGCATGGTAGCGTCGATGGCAATCCAGTGTCCGTTCACGTTCACTTCCGGGTAGATGTGGCTGTATGAATGCGGTTTCTGCGGCCGGAATCCCGCAAGCACCAGGCGCACGCGATGACCCGTCGCCATGAGCATTGCCCCCAACAGTATGGTCATATCGTCGCAATCGCCGGCTTTCAACTCGATCATGCGCCGAGCAGAATGGAGCAGTTCGACATGCATCGTGTCGCGTGTATAACGGATGTTTTTCTGCACCCATTCGAACAGTGCGCGGACTTCTCCGAAGCGATCCTTGGCTGGAACTTTGCGCTCGCGAAAAATCTGAATGGCTTTCTGCCGAACATAAAAATCCTTGGCGCCTTCGCGAATCAGATCGGCCACCATCCGCGCGGTCACAAGAGTTCCGCGCCTGCCCGGTGGAACGCGATAGACGCGGACCGTGGGTACAACCAGCCGACTGGCGAAACTGATCATTCACAGGACACTCACTATTCCTTTGACAGGTACGATCAATGGTTCCCGGGCGCCGTGCACTTTTACGACCGCGAAACAGCCATCCTGCAATTCATTGTCCGAGAGAGCAATCACATGACCCTGCAGGATGTCTTCGCCGTGAAGTTCCTTGAGAATCTGCTCGGGCTCCGGCAAATAGACATCGCGAATTCTGAAGTTGACCCATTGGCCTTTCAAATTCACGTGTTTCTCGATTCATCCTTGCGACGCTTGCACTGAGTTGCCGAGTTGCCGATTTCGTTCGTAAATGGAGCACGTTAACTGCCATGGCGTATGCGCGCGGAATCCCACTAGATTCTGAGAAGACATGCTTTCCGGAAGTTTGGAGATACTCGATCCGGAAAGATCATTCCGGTTCCGGTGCGACTAGATTCCGGAAAGGCTTTTCTTCATTGCGCGGAGTGTGGTTACTAGGCTGCGAGATTGTGTCGACGCAGCTTGTTATAAACGCTACGAGGAGTTATCCCGAGAAGACGAGCGGTCTGAGATTGATTACCATCGGTGCGGCGAAGGGCGGCCTGCAACAAGATCTTTTCACATCGCTCGAGCGATGCCGCGAGACTGGCACCGGATTGGAGGAGTTGTTGAAACAATTCTGGTTCCCGGGATGTTTCATCGGCCGGATCGGCCTTGCGGAGTGCGGAGTCGGCCGGTTGGTTCGGCTGATCTCCAGTACCTTCTACCTCTACCACGCTGTACCAGACGTTCCGGGGCAAATCCAACAGTCCGAGTTCGTTCATATCTGTCTTGCTCAGCAGCGCCTGGCAAATAATGTTTTCCAGTTCCCGAGCGTTGCCGCGCAGTTCAAGCCGGCACAGTGCGTTCACGAAGTCGTGAGATACAGGAAATTCGGCACCGTTCGAAATATTGCGGTGCTTGCGTAGAAAGTGGGAAACCAGAAGCGACACATCCTGGCTACGTTCGCGAAGAGGAGGAATGTGTATATTGACGACGTTAAGGCGATGGTAGAGATCCTCGCGGAATGATCCAGCCTTCACCATCTGCTCGAGCGACCGATTTGTCGCTGCGACGACTCGAACATCAACGGCCACGTCTGTATCTTCTCCGACGCCTAAGACTCTCTTTTCCTGTAGCACTCGCAGCATCTTCGCTTGCAGTGCCATCTCAAGCTCGCCCACTTCATCAAGAAAGAGCGTTCCTCCTTCCGCGCTCCGTATCAAACCCTTGCGGTGACTCTCAGCTCCCGTAAAGGAGCCTTTGCGATGACCGAAGAGTTCAGACTCGACCAGTTGTGCGCTGATGGCGGCACAGTTGAGACTCACGAACCTGCCATGGCTACGTTTGGGATCAAGCTTATGCAGGGCATGCGCGAACAGTTCCTTTCCGGTCCCGCTTTCTCCGCTAATGAGGACNGGAACGTCGCTCAACGGACTGATCTTGACGAGCAGTTGGAATGTTTGTAACAGGGGAGCGCTGTCGCCCACAATTTGCATTTCGCGCATTAATTTACGCGTTCGCTCCAACTGCTCTATCTGTTCGCGCTGAGCCCTGAGTTTGTTTTGAATCCAGTGCCGCAACTGGTCCTCGAAGTCATTTCCTCCTGCCTCGAGTAATACTGCAGCGCCGGCCAGCAAGGCCTGACAGCGGTGGGTCAAGGACGTCTCGCGGGCGTCAGAGATCGCACATATCTCAAGCTCTTTTAGCTTAAGACTGCGAATCACACCCAGCGGATCGCAGGCCCCCTCTGGCGGTATCCCAACCAAAACCGGTGTTCCTCGATGCAGTTGTGTTTCAAGACGAGGAGAAAGATGCTCGGCACGGGCGCCACAATCTGCAACGATCCGAGTTAATCCGTTTGGATCGCCAGGCCTGCCGTCCCATATGTACACGCATGGCAGCGAGACAGAATCACGCGTTGGAGAATCGGCGGACTGGTTATGCTCACCGAGCGTAGAGCCCCCTTATCGGCTCGAAGGTATGCGCTCCGGTACGACGTCCGCACTGCGAGGTACAGAGCCTGCCTCTATTGTTTTCACCGGGGGGAATCTGGGACAGCAGTGCGGGCAGTATAGGCAGGTTTGCATTTTCGCGCAACCGACTTTGCGAAGAGTAAGACCTGAACTTTTGTGCGAGGTAAGCAAAGAGTAAACCCTACTACATGTGTTCGGTACTGCGGATACGTGCCCGCCGACTCGGGAAGGCATCCGCAGACTTGTGTTAGTCTTATGCCACTGTTTNAAACTCAGGGGCGTGGGTATGTCAGTGCTGTCATCAGAGAAACCCGCCCGCGTGTGTGTGGTCAGCAATCATCGACTGGCGGCCGACTATCTCGTGGCAATCCTACAGCGGGAAGCCAAATGGAAACTAGTTGAACTCAACAACCACTCCAGCTTCTCGCCGTCGCTGCCGATTTCTGTCTTTGTCATTGACGCGGCAAGCCTGCCTGTACCGCTCTGCGAGTGCGTTGCAAAACTCCGATCCCGAGATAGTCAGGCCCGGATGGTTGTAGTTGACCAGGAAAACACTGATGGAGACAGACTATTCGGACTCCGCATCCAGGGCTTTGTCGCGTACGGCGAGGTTCCCCGAAATTTGCTTTCGGCAGTCAGGGCTGTAATTCAGGGAAAGACATGGCTTAGGCCTGAACTTTTGGAGAGTTATCTCAATCGCAACCTCACCGTGCATAACGGAGGATTCTCGAACCGCAGCGCTCTTACTTCGCGTGAGTTGGAAGTCATGGAATTCATCAAGAAGCGTTTGTCCAACGCTGAGATTGCTAGGCACCTCGGTATTCGGGACAGCACGGTAAAATTCCACGTCTCAAATCTGTTTTCGAAGTTAAATGTCAGGTCCAGGCGTGAACTGCTAAATCGTGAAGATGCAGTTCGGTTGTGGAGCAATCTATTGCTTTACTCTTCATCTCTGCCACACGCGGATAAGTAGCATTTTCAATCTTGCGGATGCCCGGCGGAGTGTCCTCATTGTTGTCATCCAGGATTTGGCATGAGGCTTGCATTACCGGTCTTGACGGGTGGAAGACTCCGGCCCAAATCCTCTGATGTATCTGGCTGAACCTACTGTCCGACGAGCGCCGGTTGTCACGAGTCCCGCCCCTGCCTCTGTACTGCGCCCCGTTAGCGATGTTACGGTGGCGCCATACAGATGCATTTGCCGCGTGGTAGCAAACACCAAAAAAGGTCACTCGATTGGGACCGCAGTCCTGATCGGCCCATGGCACGCGCTCACAGCCGCTCACGTGATCTATCCTCTGCAGGAACCTTATCAGACGACGTCAATAACGGTCAGACCGGGCTATCGCACTCCGTCGTCGCCGACGTTCAATTCAAACGGGTGGGCAGTCAGCCCGAAATGGAATGCCCGCGACTGCATGACCGACGGATTTGATTTCGGGGTGATCCGTCTCGCGACGCCAGTCCCCGCTTCCATAGGTTATTGGACTCCATCGTCGTTTGATCCAACACTTCTTCCGGGANTCGCCTGCAGCGTTGCGGGTTACCCCGCCACTGCCCAAGATCCAGAGGCAAAGCAGATGTTTCAAAGCAATGGAACGCTTAAGGGGAGCCCATCGATTACCCGGTGCAGCCGAATCATTCGCGGATCAACAATCCAAGCATCTGCACAGGGCACGCTGGTTCGAGTTACGCCAACGTCGCAATTGATCGCGCATGATTGCGCGTCGGAAGGCTCAATGAGCGGGGGGCCTATTTGGCTCGAGGGCCCAACCCGTTCGCTCGTGGCGTTGCATGTGGGCACGATCGCCAACGGGCAGTTTAAGAAGGCTCTGCTGCTGACGGCAGGAGCGCGAGCGACGATCCAAGATCTAATGAATAAGTTGCCGCCCTTAGTGAGAAAGTGAATGTCAACACCAGGCGCGTGAGCCGAGCCTCGCGCTTTATCGATTGAGGGGCTAGAAATGTATCTGATGGAGGCACCACCAAAGCCAACACGAGGTCCTGCTACTCCTTCCTCGACAACATTCCACCCCGGAGTGAACCACGCCCATGGCCCGACGGGCCGATGGGCTGACGTACAGAAAAGCTCGGACAAACAGTGTTCCTCCCTGCGGAGCCGCGCCCTGCGAAGTCCGACGAAGATCCCCGGAATCGCAGAAGCGATGGCGGTCGAGTGTTCTTGTGGAAACCTTTCTCCTCGCAATGTTGCGAGGGTTGTTCGCAACACCATCATGGGAGTTCTGCCACTCGCACGAAAACATCTCGATCACTATATCGATGGATCGGGTGCGGATCTAGAAGTGAACCTGGCGGACGTCATTCGAAGGGATCGCAAAGTTCGGGCGAAACTTGCGGCCGCCGTGAAGTCGCACGGCGTTGGCCACTTTAAGGTGAACCAGTCCGACTACGCGGTGAAAGATTTCCAGTTCGCGTTCGGCGCGATTGACCGGCTGGACTATGAAGTTGACCGTACCCGGCGTATCGTCCATGTCTGGTTCAAAGACCGGTATGAATGGCACCCTGTGGGGTTCGGATACAAATTGTTACCCGGCGATGTGCGACGACCGTCGAACTGCGTCCACGCTGCTATGGTGGAATTGAAGCGCTCGGGAGCCAAGGACTACTGGATGGTCGGCGAAGCACGTATTCCGCTTGCCGCACTCTCCGGCAAATCCGGACCAAGGGGATTGCCTGGAGTCCGCGCGTTGTGAGGAGGGAACCCTATCTTAACTTGCGACCATGGCCTATGACACCTGATGCTTGGAGATTAGGCGAGCGCTCAATAAGTTGTAACTGTGATATCTGCCGCGATACCTAGTTGGATCGGAGGTAATCCCAGTGGCCAACACTCAATCCCGAGAAGTTAACCTCACCAAGCGCATCCAAACCCCGCGCGGAATGCGGTATTGCGCCGTCGTTCTGGGATCAAACGGGCGAATCCGTCCTGATGTCGTTCTCGTAAACGGCCTACCNGAGCAAACTCTGGTGCGTTACGAAATCAGAACAGAATTCGGTATGAGCAGTACATGAACGCCGGTCCGGCACATTTCCCGTTATCGTCTACCTAACTTCCGGCTAGCGACGACACGTCCACCACACATCCGCGATGTCGTAGGCGCGAACACCTTGTGGTACCCTCTAGCGCGCCATCTTTGCACTGGCAGGAGGTAGGTCCATGAACCGCGTGGCCGTCGTAATTCTCTTCCTCTTACTTTCGCTCTACTGCGTGGCGGACGACCTGTTCGACATCAAGCCCGTCGCGGACGGTGTTTACGCCGCGATTGCCAAGCCAGCCTTCAAGGTCAATTGCAACGCTGCGATCATCCTGCTCGATGACGTCGTCCTGGTTGTCGACACTCACTCAAAGCCTTCAGCTGCCCGCGCGCTCATCGAGCAGATCAAAAAGCTCACGCCCAAGCCTGTCAGATTCGTTGTCAACACGCACTTTCATTGGGACCACTACCAGGGCAATGAAGCCTATCCCAGCTCTTGGCCCGCCGGCGTTGAGATCATCTCTTCCGAGGCCACTCGTACAAGTATCGAAAAACGCGGCATTCCCCGCGTGAAGCACGAAATCGCAACCATGCCCGCTGCCATCGAACAACTGAAAGCGGACCTGCAATTAGCCTCCGCTCCCGAAAAGAGAGCGTCCATCCAGAAGGACATTTCGGAATCTGAGGCATATTTCGCCGAGCTCAAGAGTATGCAAATCACTCTGCCAACCATGACCTTCGACCGTAGTCTCATCCTTCACCGCAAATCCCGCACCGCCGAAATCCTTTGGCTCGGCCGTGCCCACACCGACGGCGACGTTTTCGTGTTTCTTCCAAAGGAAAAAGTCCTGGTCACCGGCGACGCCCTCCACGGCTGGACTCCTTTCATGGGCGATAGCTACCCCTACGATTGGATCAAGACTCTGGATGTCGCGGAGAAGCTTGACTTCGACTACGTCATTGGCGGGCATGGCGAGGTCATGCGGGGGAAACAGATGTTTGAGTTGTGGAAGCAATACTTCACCGATCTGCTCGACCAAACTGCCGCCGCGTACGCCGATGGCGCCACTCTCGACCAAGCCAAAAAGCGCGTGTCCGACTATTTAGTCTCAAAGTATGCCGCCAAGTTTGATCCGAAATTTCCGCAAAGTGTCAGTTCCAATGTAATCAAGGCCTACCAGGTCATCGCTTTCGCTCCCTGATGCGCGGTGCGATCCTAAGCAGGGTCAGATTCGCACCGATCAAGTGCGGCCTCTCGGGTTTGGGAGTGGATCAGGGCAAACCGGAAGTTGAGGTATGCAGAGCCCAACCAGGAAGTCGGCTTCCGGGAACTCAACCAGCAGTGAAGAGTTTGCAGGCGCTCTAAGCGCTGAAGTCAAGTCGGCTTCGCAAAGAGTTCGATCCTGGATCGCCCTGCCTTCGCCTAACGAGGGTCAACGAGGTTGGACTATTCATCTTGCCTTCAGAGAAAAAGGCGCAATTGAAGCAGATGTTTACACAGCCGTCCGTTCTCTTGCAGTCCGGTTTAGCCGCAAGGATTGCGAAGTATGGGCAGAATTCACGAATTCAGCGGGAAATGAAGACGGGAATTCTCCGCAGTTCAGACTGACTGGCGGAGAAGGAGGGATTCTCTTAGCGCCGCTTCTGCTATCTGCTTGTGATCCCTACACTTTGAGGACAATAGCCAGCATTTCAGCAGATTACAAGGGATTTCATTCGTGGACTGGAATCTCTACAGTTCCTCCTATTAGCTGGAGTTTCCGTGGAAAATGGTCTCAGCGGTATCACCCAAAAATGCTAAATCGGAACAAAGGATGGAGAAACGGGCAAAGACAACAATTTTCAAACCCGGCAACAACAGAGCGCCGTGCTCCCTCTAAAGCGATTCGCACATGCGCAATACAGATTGAGCCATTAGCGACAAGGGGACGACTTTGGATGCCGCACCGAGACGGATCGCTTCCTTAGGCATTCCGAATACCACGCAACTCGATTCATCCTGAGCAATGGTCTGAGCACCATTGTTATACATTTCGAGCAAGCCTTGAGCGCCGTCGTTCCCCATGCCAGTCAAGATGACACCAATTGCGCTTCCACCTACGTTATTCGCGACAGAGCGAAAGAGGACGTCTACGCTCGGGCGATGTCGCGAAACGAAAAGGCCATCCTCGACCCGTGCAACATAGCCAGATTCTCCTTGTTCTACGAGCAAATGCCGATTGCCGGGAGCAATCAGTGCTTGACCCGGGATGATGCGATCACCGTCGGCAGCTTCCTTGACTTCAATCGTACAGTCTCGATTCAGACGGTTTGCGAACGCCAGAGTGAACATCTCGGGCATGTGTTGTACGATCACAATGCCGGGACATCCTCTCGGCATTGCTTGGAGGAATTCACGAATCGCTTCCGTGCCTCCCGTTGAGGCACCCACTGCGATGATTTTTTCCCCCAGCGGCCGGTGTAGGCGTTGCTTAACGATCGGCCCAAGAGGGAGGACCACATCTGAAGTGTGGCGAAGCGCAGGCACCGTTTGTGGCAATGGAAGTACTCGCGCTTGTGCGGCACTCCGGACGACGTCGTGGAACATCATTTTTGATTCTTCGAGGAAGCCTCGTACGCCCAGCTTGGGTTTCTTAATGACTTCCACGGCACCAAGCTGAAGGGCTGAGATCGCGTCCTCCGTGCGGCGATGTGCGATTTCCGAACACACGATGACTGGGAGAGGCATTTCCGACATAACCTTGCGCAGGAATGTGAGGCCATCCATGCGGGGCATGACCAGGTCGGTGATGACAACGTTTGGGCGTTCTTTTTCAATTTTCGAGAACGCGATGATCGGATCGGCCGCAACGCTGACGGTAATGTCCGGGTCTGACTGCAGGATGGTTTGCATGACCTGGCGGACTACCGCGGAGTCATCCACAACGAGTACGTGAATTCTACGGTCGTTCTTCTTCGTATTATCGGGAAGGGATCTCATCGCAGGTATTAGGCTTAGAAAAAAGGAGTAGTCGGGCCACTAGTGTTCTCTCCTGCAGACCTATGGCGATGACGCCGGCACGTAAACCGTGGACCCGACCGTTCTCAACAGAGGCGATGTCGATCCCAGATGCTCAGAATGGCCAACGATAAGAAATCCCGCAGGAGACAAGTGCTGCAGGATGCCTGCAATCACCTTCTTCTTCGACTTCTGATCGAAGTAGATCAGCACATTCCGGCAAAAGATGAGATCGAAGAAACCGACTATCGGGTACGAATCTGCATGCAGGTTAACTCGGGCGAACCGCACCAGGCGGTGCAATTCCGGATGTACCTTCATCACATCTTTCTGCTCGCCCTTCCCCTTGAGCATGTAAGCGCGCAGGAATTCGGGGGGAATTTCTTTCGCCTTCTCAATTGGGTAAACGGCGGCCCGCGCTTTTTCGAGCACGCGCGTGCAGATGTCGGTAGCCAAAATTTCCAGCTCCCACCCCTGCTCGGCGGAGAAATGCTTCGACAAAAGCATAGCCAGTGAATAGGGTTCTTCACCGCTCGAACATCCGGCACTCCATACCCGCAAATGCTTCGGGCGCGCTCCTGCCTCGGCCTGGCGCTGCCACTCCGGAAATACCTGCGAGACCAGAAAATCGAAGTGGCGCGGCTCGCGAAAGAAGTGAGTCTGGTTAGTGGTGATGCAATCGATCATCACTGCCCGTTCATGCTGCTGGTCTGGCTGCGCGACGAGCTGAATGTACTCATTCATGCCGCCTAGCCCGAGCAGACGCAGGCGGCGCGCCAGCCTTCCGGTGAGGAGGGCGTGCTTGTGCTCTCCGAGCCAGATTCCAGATTCCTGGTAGATCAATTGTTGAAACCTACTAAATAGAGCGGGCGGCAAGGAGTTACGGTCGGAGGTGGAACCGATGCTCCCCGCCGCCTGTTCCACGGCAGCGATGTGTTTCCTGCTCATCCGCCTGGACTACTCCACGCTGCCGGTTTTCTCGAAATCCGTTGCGGTCTGTGTGGTTGCCGCAACTGCGACTTCGGAGCTGACTTCTGTCGCGTCCGATTCGACGGACTTTTCCAAAGCGTCTGGAAGCTCCAGCAACTCCTCGCTTGAAAGAACTTTATCGGTGTCGAGAAGCAGACAGAATTTCTTTCCCGACCTTGCCATGCCCAGTAGGTAGTCGACTTTCACACTAGTACCAAAGCTCGGCGAGGCTTCAATATCTTCCGGCTTCAGATCGATGACCTGCCGAACTGAGTCCGCCATGACACCCATCACGGTGGCCTCGCCGTCGCATTCGACTTCGGTGATCACAATGCAGGTCAACTTGCCAGCGACACTCGGAGCCAGACGAAACTTAACTGCCAGATCGATAACGGGCACAACGTACCCGCGCAGGTTGATTACTCCGCGAACCCATGGTGGCGTCGTCGGGATCTCCGTGACGACGTCGTACTCAATGATTTCTCTGACTTTCAGCAGACTCACCGCGTACTCTTCTCCGCCGATCATGAACGTCAGGTACTGCTGAACGGTCTGTTCGGTCGCCCGGTTCGTCTCTTCGTTTGTAATTTGCATGGGCGAAATGCCTCCTAGAACCGGGTAAAGTTATGTTCGACCGCAGAGCCGTTCACCTTCTTCGGAGGAACAGCGACCGCCGGCGTCAGGTGCTGCAACGGCCTGTGCTCAACCAGCGTCTTGCGTGCGGCGGCGATCCGCTCTCCTGCCACGCGGNAGAACGCCATTAACTGCTGGAGAGCCTCCGA
>AP72_2010_repI_A100DRAFT_1000137_pt1 | contig 13244 bp, 9 predicted proteins | sample AmaPasrepliIA100_FD_9193 | JGI IMG/M metagenome (IMG submission 9193)
AAACTTGGAGATGAACCTTACTATGCAAATCGTATTGCCTATCAAATTTATTATGGTAACTTGCGTGAAGATCGCCAAGTGTGTCATGCCTGCGATAATCCCCCGTGCGTAAATCCCTTGCATTTGTGGATGGGTACTCAAGAAGACAATTCCCGAGACTTTTTTGATAAAGGCCGCCCGCGCAATCATCCAGCCAAAGGCGCAACTCACCATCTTACACATCTGAGAGACGACGACATTAACATCATTCGCTCTAAACAAGTATGGAGACGTGGAGACGTAAAACTTCTTGCGACACGCTATGGAATTGACCGTCATACACTGCTCGCCATTCGTCGAAGAAAAACATGGAAGCATCTTTAAGTTCTTACGCCTCCCCATCCCATTAGAGTGGCGATCAAAGCCATCATCGCCTCAGTAACATTTTGCAAAGAATCCATCACTCCTTGAAGTTCGGCTTGCACGTATCCTACCGATGCCGTTCCTGAGTACGTCGCATGAGATGACTTATCAGGCGTCCCTGTCCAATTCGCCCATCCTCCGGCTCCTGTTAGGGCAGTGAAATCAGTTAAGTCGCCATTCGACCCCGATTTTGCTGCGCTGATAGATGAGCGCACCGTGGTTGCATTGCCCACTACCAAAGTCAGTGTCTGCCCACTGCCGTTGAAGTCATAGCCAGTCACTCCACCACTGAGTGTCACCGTGCCACCGGAGACATGGCCGGAGTTACCATTGATAGTGGTAATGACGGTGGTGTTCCCACTGATGTTGACTGTCTCATTCAGTGTCTGCGGAATGTCGTACTGGTTGTACAACTGCGCTGGGTCTACGTCGATGTTGTAAAGTTCAGATGATGCCATCTTCTATCTCCTCGCACCTTGATCGGCTACTTCGCATAGCAGTTCATGTACCTCATCACGATCTGGTTGATTTGTATCGTCCCCTTCAATTCTCATGGTCCAAAGCACGCTGTTCTTAACATTGATCTGCTTACGTGGACTCTGAGCTACCTGTGCACAATCGGGCACTCCCTGCGGGCGACAGGAAGCGTTGGTTCCTGCTTCCAGATCCGCAGTGATGATCTGCTGGTTGATGTCATAGCCGTAAGCGGTCATTGAGCAATTGTGCACTCTACCTGTTACCTTCAGCGTCTTTACTACCTTAGACCGCAACTCGTCCCCGCTGTCCACCAGCGCCGGTACCAGATACCACGACTGACCAAGGCCTGTGTCAAAACGAAACGTGCCCACTGCTGGAGTAGTCACTGGAGGTACAGGCGTAGGAGTAGTTGGCACCCAGACTTCCACGCTGAATTGTGAAATATGCTCACTCATTCCGGATCAGTGTAACCGTGTTTTGCTGGATCGACATCAGATAAAGTTATCGGGTTCCCTTCCGGCGTAGTGGAAAGAAACGATTGTCGATAAGCATAAATTGCGGGCACCTCAGCGCTGGTACCATCGCGATTGACGGAGGTGCGCATCAGGCCCGCGAATTTAGTTGGGTTTGGCACTTCCACGAAGGTCATCTTCACGTCCGTGAACCCGAGACCAGAGACTATCTGCGGACTCTCATAGCTATTGTTGATAATCGCCCCGAAGTACAGCGGCAGGTTATTGGCCGTAGTATCAGGAAATGGATACTCGAATGAAAGCATGCTGGGAGGTGGTGGATAGCCGACATTGTAAGTGTCAAAGGGTGGCTGCAACGAGAACTGCGTATGTGACCGGGGCACGGTGTAGACCCAGGTAGCCTGATCACCGACCACTGTAGTCATGTTGTCGGCATAGCTCACCCAGCCATCCACCGATAGAACAATGGTACTGCCGGAGATGCTGAAGGTGAGCACAGTGTCCAGATTGATGCCGAATGCCGGAGAGTTGGGAGACGGATTGGAGCCGGGGTCGGAGACGGTGCAATCAATAATCGAATCACTATCGTTGAAGTCATTGAAAATAACACCCCACTGCATCAAATCAGCCGGAGCAAAGTCGTTACTACTGACCGGCGGTACATCGGGTGAGCAATTGTAGGTGAGAGTGTACTGCGTACACTGAAAGCCACCCACGAAGGCGAAGGCATTATTGATGGTTGGCGGAAAGGCGTAGGTCAAACCGTCCCAGCCCCAGGTACCCATGAAAGCAAAGGGGGCTAGTGTGGTGGGCATAACGGCTGGGGTGATAGTACCTTTCAGAACACCATTCTGGTAGAACTTCACGTCCGGGTCCTGACGCACGACTTTGAATAGATCCGCTGTGACGTAAGAGAAGGTTGACTCTCCAAAGTAGCTGTATTTATCGCTTACCCAGAAAAAAGGAGAACCGGGAATGTTCTCACTGAAGCGGAAACCCATCACGTCCGGATCGTAAGGACTGAAAGTGGAGATACCGATGGTCTCATCGCATAGACCAACATACATACCTGTGCCCGCATAGGGAACCGTAAACTCAAAGTAGTCCCCACTGGTCTGCATGTGCGTATTCGTGGAGAGTGCAATACCCAGCCATGGTTGGTAAAAAGGCAGTGCGTAGGTAACGCTGGTAGGTGGAGCGATTACATTCCGAAAGGCATTCCAGGTTACCTGAATGTAGCCTGGTGGACCCAGCGGGTTGGCAATTCGTGGTGGATTGACCACCGGAGTCAGTCCGGCAAACATTGAATAGAAAGTAGTGAAGAACTGGTTCGCTTTGAAAGACACTGATTCCATGTCCTGCGACAGTGAACAAATGGACTGCGCGCGACGACAGTCGAAGTCGGTTGTCTTACAGGTACCCGCGTCAATGTATCCAGCGCGGATCTGCCCTAGCGCTGGAGATTCAGTCAACACCATCGACTCAAAGTGTTGCGGTACCGCAGTTCCCGTGCACTCTGCAGGGGAGTCGCACCGGACAAAGCCGTCATAGGCAAGGTAGACTTGGTTGTCGCTACTGCCCGCTGCCTGCATGGTGAAGTCGTCCACCAGCGCAGTGGTAGCAGCCGTGTTCTCCGTTGTCTCACTGTCTGGCGGGATCTCGTGCACATTCAGGTAGTGGGCCTGTACCGGATCAGGAGTCCAGTTGGTCAAAGTGGCATCAGCGGTAGGTAACAACAGGGTCGGCTTGTGGTTCCCAATGCGGTCTACGGGGTCATTCGGATCGTCAGGGTTGACAATGGAGTTGATGACTACCTGGTCGGTAATTACTGCCGCGAGGTCCTCATGGTGCAGGGTGCCCACTCCTACTCCGGTAACCCCGTAGCCACCCCAGAGAAACTGGGTGCACTGGTTCCGACCGGAGATCGCAGTATTCAGACCTGAGATACCCCAGAAGGCGACGTTGTCTACCCAGACATTGATTTGCCCAGTGCTACCGTGGAAGACAACCTGAATCTCAATGTAGCAGTCGGTGGTTAGCGCATTGGAGGAAGTGCCCAGCAGCGTCATCTGGGAATCACCGCCTTGATCAGTGCCGCGCAGGATGATGCCAGTGCCTGCTGCGGTGGCTCGCGTAGCACGCAGTTTACCGTCCGCCATGATGTTGATGGCAACCTGCACGGTCTGGCCGAAGACATCCTCGGGAGCATCCACCAGCGTTAGCAGTCGTCCTCCCAGTGTTCCCTGCGCAGCGGTCTGATGAATCCACTGGCCAACGAAGATCTGACTGTCCGGTGGGCAGATGTCACCAATATAAAGTGAGTAATTGACCCCAGTGACGTCAGTGTTTGGAGTAAACGTCACACCGCCCCCGCCATCACGCCCGCTATTGAGTGCCTGCACTACGCTGCCATCACCGTAAGCAGGTGAAGTAGTGGAATAGAACGTGTCCAGAAAGGCGTTCGTGAACTGTTCGTTACTGGCAGTTTTGACTAGCATCAGGACAAGCTGAATCCGTACTTATTATTCAGGTAATTATAGATCGTGGTGATCTCAGTACCATTGAGCACTTTGTTGTAAAAGATTACTTCGGCTACCTTGCCATCCAGTCGTTTCTCGGTGACGTGCAGGCAATGACCGATACAGGCGGCGGTATAGAAAGCCACTGTGTTTGTACCCGTAGAAAACTTGGCAGAACCGCCATCGCGATAACAGGACCACGCCCCGCTGGCTGAGCGCTCCTCGTAACACATCCACGAAGTAAAGTTACCCCCGATGTCAATGTCGTCCTTACGTGCGTTAGTGGCGAAGTTGGCATAGAAATGGCTGTTACCGAAGTAAGGGTAGTAAGCATCCGTAGCTGTACCAACATCACCAAAGGCGCCACCACCTTCACCTGACGAGAAAGTACTGCCATCGAATACCATCACCGAAAACTGGTGTCCGGCTGTGTAACCCGTCATGAAATCAGGCACGGTGAAGTAGTTACTGACTCCGAACTGCACACAGGGCTGCGAGTTAGCGGCTGCGCTGGTGCGAAAAGTCGGACCACCGGAGGCATTGACTACTGAGCAGTTACGCGCATTACCGGAAGAGTCCAGCCACGACGTAGTGATCTGCTGATTATCGGAGTAACTACCCGTAAAGGAACCTGCTTTCAGCCACAACTGCAGACCGGAGATAGAGTCCGGTCCCGGCACAGAGGTGCCACCACGCAGAATTCCGGAAAGTGGTGGACGGGTAATAATCACGAGCCCGTGTCACCTCCAAGATCGAAGACATCTGTTGCGTAGCTTACTAAGGTGACCATACCGTACTGGCCTGCAATCTTGGTTTGCGAGGAACGGTTATGAAGGGTGGTACCGCTGACTGTGAAGTTCACTTGCCCTGCTCCCAGTTGGATACACATACAGTTGAAGCCGACAGTCAGGCCGGAGGGAATGGTTACGGTGACAGCTGAACCGTTGTTGAAGGTAATAGTCAGGCCGTCATCAGATTGCTGCAAGGTGTAGGTAGTGCCGACCTGATTGTTGAAACTGGTGTCCGTGGGTTGCACACCGGAATAACCACTGTAACCTGACTTACCGGAATAGCCGGAGTAACCCGAGACCCCGGTATAACCTGAATACCCACTCGGCCCGCTGAACCCAGAGTAACCACTGGGACCTGAGAAGCCGGAATAGCCTGAGATACCGGAGAAACCGGAATAGCCGCTGAAACCGGAGTAGCCTGACGCGCCGGGGTTCGCTCCAGAGTAGCCTGAGACTCCGCTGAATCCGGAGTAACCTGAAAACCCGGAGTAGCCACTCGCAGAGGCAATGCCATCCAGACCTGAATAGCCAGAGTAACCGGATTTCCCGCTAAAGCCTGAATAACCGCTAAACCCCGAGTAACCACTGGAACCCGTGCCGCTGAAGCCGGAATATCCGGAGTAACCAGAGTAGCCGGAACGTCCGCTAAAGCCCGAATAGCCCGACACGGCCAGTGCCAGTGCGGCGTTAGTCTCCGTGATCTTCTTGGTAGTAGGGACGCCAGAGTTGTCCACGTAAACCAACAGGTCACTGCCCGCCATCGTGGTGCCTTCCGGCAGTTCACTGATTTTCTTATTCTCATTGGCCATTAGGCTGCCTCCACCACCAGGAAGTTGTCGTCCTCGGTCATTATGAAGTCGCGGTCCTCGGTAAGTATTCGCCCTGTGTCATTCTCTTTTCCTCGTCCACCAATCAACAGTTCCATCCGGTCAGCAATGGTCGCCACTCCGCTGACAATGCAATCCTGCGTATCGGAAGTAATGCGACGGTCGAAGATCCAGAAGCCCTGTGGGATGCCGAAACCAAGGATACGACTGGTCCAGAAACCTTTGTCATTCAGGGCGTCAGCCGCATGAATAAAGCACACCATGTCGTGCTCAGGATCGTAACCCACCAGTACCTGTCCCGGATTCCAGTGCTGAATGACTTCGTAAACATCAGCCGCCCAGTTGCGTTCTGCTTCGATATTGTCTCCATCCCCCACACTGCGACTGGGTCCGGCAAAGGGATAACCGTAGAGGTTGCCGTTCACAAAAACCAGTTGGTAGGGATTACTGAAACCGTCGCGCCAGAAGGGACGAATCAGGATTGGCACCGCGTCACTGGGAGTGGCCTGCGCAATTTGCAGGTGATTGGTGGTTAGCAGATAGATGCGGCCTTCCGCACTCACTGCACCAATGATGGTTTCCGGCGGCGAAGAGGAGAAGGCGAATTCCAGCGGGGCCGCCTCAATGTTGTTTGGCTTAGTGGGCACGATGAAGGGCCCCGGACTGGTGGCTGCCGAGTGCGTGGCGTAGCCCTGACCCTGACATGAGACATAGACCAGAATAGCGTTCAGCAGTTCCACAAACTCCGCGTCAGTAGGCTCGTCATTGTCGAAGGTGAGGAACTCTGCACCGACAAACTGCACCTCGGTGTCCAGGTATTCGACGTCAAAGGTGCCTCCCGCTGAAGAGACCTGCGTATCATCAATTAGTTGCAATCTCCAGAAGGGACCCTCGGCGAAGGTCGGGGCCGCTGACTGACTACCTGTAAAAGTCGTTACCCAGACAATCCATGCGTTCTGCCCGTGAGCGGTGTCCATGGCCGGGAAGGTGATACGAATCTTGTCGTTGGCAGAGATAGTAACGGTGGCTTTGACTGACGGGTTGTTGTAGCCAGCAGTCTGCTTGCGGGCTGGGGTGATACAGATCGAGTACTGACCGGCCTGCATACCCTTGGTGCCGCCTGCGGTAGATGCAACACCGGGGGCAGCGGGAGTGTCCATGCCCAGTGGAAAGACAGTGTAGGTGCCGGTGACCGGGTCAAGCAGCGCAATCTTCGGATGGCGTGTCAGAGTCAGCGACGTGCCGGGGAGCGTGGCGCCATCAAGACGGAAGGTGCCGTCACCCACGCCGACATAGGAACCCTTGTCCAGTTTGATGACATTACCGCGCAGCGCTGTGCCGCGCTGGTCATTGATGGCCCAGAGGACGGGCATACGCCAGCCGGTCAGACCGCTGATGGAGGTATCCGGTGCCTTCCAGACCACCATCTCCGTGTCACTGACTACACGCCTGACCACCAACAGCCATGAAGCAATGCCAGGATTGATGACGAGGATAAACTGACCGAGGTGGCACTCAGAGTTGAAGAGAGTGCCGACCCCGAGGACGACAGTCTCACCAGCGGTCAGGGTGAGCGTGCCAGTCAGCGGCACCATGTCAAGGTCTTCACCGAGGTCGCCCTCGCCGGAGTAAGCGCGCCAGTACATGCGCTCGCCCACCCGACCGCGCACGATCAGGTTGTTCATGCGGAAAGAGCCGTTTATATCGTCGCCAGTGCGAGCGAGAGTGGGTCGGTAAGGACCAGCTTGAACTTGACGTGGAGGAAGGTTTTTTCCCATCTATGGCCCAATCGTGGCTCCTATGTGCATGCCGTTCAGGGCGTTGGTCAATGCTGCAGAGAGGTCGCTCAACATCTCTGGTGGACAGTCCAACTCGTCAGTGGCCAGCGCAGGTCGTACCACCACGCAGGGCACCACCAGTGTCCGGTTACCCGTGGCGGTCAAGGGGATAGAGAAGGGTGCATTCGGGTCGATGACCATCAGCGTCGTGCCGTTGCGCGTAAATACACCCAGCCGTCTATCGCCACGGCGCACAAAATCAGGATAATCTCGGTAAGCATAGCGGGCATTCAGGTTGGCGGAATTCAGGAGAGTGGCGTCATTGAAGTATACCGTCAGGACGTCGTCAGGAATCACCCCTTCACCTGCTGTCAAGGTGATTGTCTTTTCTCGCCTCAAGAGCGAGCGCTTATACGGGTCCTGTGCAGCGAGCTCGCTGATGGACTGCGAAGCGATAGGGAAAAGTGTCTCAGCGAAAATCTGTGCATCGAGATTCGGAGACGCGGAGGGCTGCGTGCCGCGTATTGAATTCATCACTGACTGGATAATGAAGTCGTTATAAGTCATCGCTGCAACTCCTGCGGCACCACCATTGTAGCCAGATCGCTCACACTGGTGCGGTTCTTCAGAATTGCATCGTTCACATTGTTGAAGTACTGCGCATAGAGTTGCGCCTGTTCCATGAACTCGTCGTCTCTCACTAAACCGGCAACTCCACCTGCGATGTAAGCCGGTACCAGTGCGTCAGGTAACAGGATCGGGTCGTCGGCATCGAAGGCTGCGGTCTGCGCGTTGAAGTCGTAAACGCACACCTGCACCACGACGCCATTGGGTCGAGTGTGGATGACCTTGTCGCCGATGAAAGCGTAGTTGTACTGCTGCATGATCCACAAAGAAGAGGCGTTCTGACGGTTGCGTAGTAGTTCGATGTCCATCTTGGAGCAGATTTGCGTCTGGTCTTGAGCGTCCAGCACCGCTCCGTAAGCGCCAACGATGGTGTCTCCGTTGATATCGGAGTCGGGCACCAGTGCTCCGTTGAGTATCGTATCTGTCACACTCCCGATCTCCGCACGCCAGAAGGGGTCGTCGGAGTTGGCGATGGAGAGGACGAGGCGCTGTTCGGCATTGAGAATCCGGTCACGAATGGCATTCATGGGAACAATTGACGAATCAAAGTCCTCATCGGTCAGCGGACGCTTGGCGTAGACCGTCTGCAGCGCCACGGGATCGGTACCCTCCAGCGCGTTGACAGTCAGCGCTACGGCGGCCAGCAAATCATGATAGGTCGCTTTACTTGGCATCCCTCAGAAGCTCTTGTCCTGCATTCCCGCAGTCATCTTTCCACTGGTTCCCATGTCCGCCATTTGCTCCGATGGGTTTTTGCCCATGCGTTTCTTCAATGCCGTACCTAAAGTTGCCAGTCCCGTGAAGTCAGGAGACTCTTGACCAAAGTTCATGTTCTGCCACTCCGGTAGAACCGGTGCCTGTGGAAACTCATCAAACAGATTGTTCACGCACCCCACCTCCATGTGTAACGCCGCAGAAGCAGTACCAGATTAGTCAGCCATCTCATCATCAGAATAATACCGAATACGTAATACTACTGAAACACATATTTGGGCTGCGACCGTGCCGCTCGCGTCGGACGCTCCGGCTGTTCCTCACGCTTTGGTCGCTTGGGGCGTAACTCCGCATTTGGAACCAGACCAAAGCCTTTTAGCCGTTCGCGAACAGCATCCTGACGATCTACTGGTAACTGATCTACCAGCGAGGCCTTCTTTGCCAGAATATCTTTCACGTCCGCTTGCTCTACGTTATTCATGCGATTGTAAACGTCCAAAGCGTCTTCTATACCCAACCGTTTGAACCGCAACTGACGTGGTGACTGCTTGGCATCGCGCAAGATTTCCTTACCGTCGTCAGGCTTTAATATCCCCTGCTGAATCGCCGCTTTTACATCGCCGGTAATATCCTCTCCTTTGCGTGCTTTGGCCTGAAGTTGATACCGCATCTGAGTACGCGCCACCTCTTCCCTGGTACGACTTCCGGCAGGCATTTTTTCTTCAGTTATCTTCGACATTAACCGCTCGGCGGGAGTCTGATTAATGTACTTGGGAGCGGGTGTAATACCAACAAAAGGCAATAATTTCCGACTAAGCGATGCTCCGCGTTCCTTTTCACGCTGATAAGCCTGTGCTGAAAAAGGAATAAAAGACTTGGCTACAAATTTAGCTTCATCCTTCAATTGCTGAATCAGCGGGTCATCTTCATTGCGAATCTTTGTGCCAAAGTAATCTTTATTAGAGAGCATTTGTCCGATAGTTGTAATCAAAGGATGTAATTTGGACGCGGCAATCTTCCCTGGTTCCTGTATGGCGTGAGCGATATCTTTCATGTACGACGGAAAGGATATACGCTCATCGTTACCAGCTTCATCTTTCAGCCCTGTCTTTGGAAAGAAGTAATCCTTTAATTCCTGTGGTCCCTGACCCGTCAGTAAATACTGCGTCATCGCGCCCATCGTTCCTACCAGTGTCGGCAAGGCGGCGGCGTAGGCCATCTTATGCGTAAATAACGGCTCAGTACGCCCGCGTTGTAACGCACGTACGGGCAACGTAGCAAAATCCGTCAAGCCGCCTGCTACTTCTCGCGTGGTTCCTAAATTCCAACCGACAGAACGCACGGAAGCCATCGCTAAGTCCTTACCCACCTTGTTCCAGAACAGGTTGTCATAGACCATCTGACCCATGCGATTGTCTACGGAATCCCATGCTTTGGCCATTACCTGCCGTACCTGTTCTCGGCTGGCATTTGGCCCCAATCGCTCCATTTCTCGACGAGCCATCTCGGCAAAGACGCCCGCTTTCTGACGCGGCACCAACCATTCCATAACGGGATGCGTGGCCGCTTCTATTCCCGCCGCCGGAGTCCGCAGTGCTCCCAGAATCAAGTTACCCTGCTTAAAAGCATCTTTCATGCGCTGAACAGCGTTATTGGTATAAAACCTGTCCATCTTGGCCCGGCCGCCACCTTCAACCATCAAGTCGGTTAATTGCTTAATGTCCGCGCCCTGTGAACCCGGGGCTACCCACTCCTTTAGCATTCTGCTGCCCGTGATCAGATTAGTCAGCGGGCTAGTTGGGACCGACGCTATAGTCTTAGCCCCGCGCAGGGGTTTCCCGTAACGAAATACATCTTCAAGCCCCGCTGCGAGTCGAGAAACTGCTGCATCCAGAGTTGTGAAGCCGCCGTGAAAGAAACTAAAGCCCAGTTGGGCCTGATTCATCAGGTTCGCCGTAGCGCGCCACGCCCTGTAAGGCGTTCGCAGTGCGGTAGCCTCCAAGCCTGGTGAGAGATAGTTATTAAGAATCTTAGCGGCAGGTTCAGGCGCGACGTAATATCCGCGAATCAGTGTACCTCCCTGATCTGAGCGTCCAAATATCGTCGCTACTTTGTCGTCTATCTTCTGATACCCTTCAGGAACACGCTCGGAAGATTTAATAGTCTTAAGTAATCCATTGTCCCTCATTTCCCCCATGACCTTGTGCGCCATCAGGTACTTATCCATTTCCCGTAGTTTTAATAACGTTAAGTCAACAGGGTTATTTGAGACCGGCTCCAATCCACGCGCTAATCCTTCGCTGGTAAATGGAATAGTGCGCTGTCTGAGAAACGATTTCGTACCTTCCATCGGACGCTTCGCATAATCCGCAAAGACCTGCTTGGCCTGTTCCGGGTCTTTCCAGATATGCGGGAAATAGTTCTCAATGAAGTTCCCCAGTTTGCCCGTACCTAATGCCCGTATCTGGTCACGCCGCTCGTCCAGCATGTCACGCAGTGTGTCAGCAAACTTCTGTGTTTTTGGGTCAGACTGAGACTGTCCGCGTTCAACTCGGTCAATAAAGTCATAGTTGGCTTGAGGTTTCTGCTTAGCAAAATAATCTCGCGCACCTGCCAGTGACCTTTCGGCAATGTCATGCGCTCGTGCCATTTCACTAGCATTAGCTCGCGTAATCGCTGCCGTAGTACGCGCCGCTGGGCCGCGAGTTGCAGGAGCAAGCACCGAACGTATTGCGTCACCAATCTCTTTTACTCCCTCATAGCCCGCTCGTCCCCTTGCGGCAACATCTTTGGCAAAAGGGCGAACACCCAGCGTAAGTAAATCAACATCAATCGCGCCTGCCTGCCCCTTATTTTTGACCAGCGCTGTAGCTGCTTCTTCAGGTGTTGCCTTGATTCCCAAGTCTGACCTGTCAGCCACGCGCCAACCATCCTGAGCGCGCACGATTGCCCCAATACGCTCATTACCTTCGTATAACTTGTAAAGAGTCTTTGAGGCTTTCTCTATCTTGATATTACGTGGCAATCCCTCAACGGTCTTCAGACGACGCGATGATGTAAAATCTCCTGCGCTACCTGCTTCAGTGGTAATGAGCCGCCGATTCTGAAAATTAGAGTGATGTGGAGGTTCAGGCGCAGGCGTTTCTGTCGAGGTGCCTGCACCTTCCCCTTCAGCCGCTATCCCCTTCGGCTGAACTTGCAACTGCTCGGTAATGCGCTGACGTAGTTCAGGAGAAAGGCCCTCGCGGGAGTCAGTCTGCAGTTGGCCGTTTTTGCCCATCCATACCTGCACTCGCTCACCGCTGTCCAGACCTTCGACATCGCTCGGGGTCATGTAGGCGCGATGGCGACCGCCGCCAGAGACAGCTTCATCACTGTTGTAGGTGTTTTCAATCTGACCATCCTGCTTGTTGACAATCAGATACTTGGCTTTGCGACCGTTGACGACCATCGGGTTGTCAGCGTCAGGAATATCAGGTTGAGGTGTTTCCTTTACATTTGGGGTTTCAGTTTGTAAAGGTGGAGTTTCGACCTTTGGAGTCTCAGCCGCTGCACTAGTCGGCTCAGCTACACTTGCAGCACGGTTGTACTCGGTCTCACCATGTCTCATTAGCAACGTATCATTTGGCCCTATCTGATCTCTGGTCGGGTCAAACTCCGAGATGTTAAACCTGTCTCCTTCTTTGGTAACTCGATACATGGCCGCAGGTTCGCCATCAGCCCGCTTGAATTCTGCCGTGTCAAATCCTTCCCCAATCTGTCCATTGCCGCCCTTCAACAACGCTTCCAAGCCCTTGATGCCAGCAAAGTTCGTTACCACCACTTTCTTGTTCGGGCGATTCAACACGTCTCCCCAGAAGTCTTTCCAGCGGTCAACCGCATCATTCAGCGGCTCACCTTCCTGACCACGCCACTTTGGAGTTGCGTCTGGGTTATTGATGTACCGATTTCTGACTGCAATAGAGTCCTTGTCAACTACCTGATTCTGTAAGCCATGATTCCAGTCTGTGATACGCGGGTCTTTCTCAAACTGCGCTCCACTTGCTTCAACTATTGGTTGAGCCGACTGAAGATTACGAGCAGTATCAGGAGCAAAGACTGTCGTGTTGGCATCGAGTTGTGGTTTGAGCTGCGCGGCGCGTTCCTGAACCTGCGCTTCACCTGTAGGATTCAGAGGAATGTTTTCTGAACCACGGAAGCGTTCTACTTCAGGAGCGGTAGGCTGAGGTTGTACTACTGGACGAGACGAGGTAAATGGTTGCTCAACCTGAGTCGGTTGCTCACGACCAAAGGTGGGCTTTCGTTCTCTTAATACATTTGGCTCAACTGTTTCAGGTGGCGCACCACGGGAACCTTCTGCCTGTTGGAGTTCGGCCATTCGTCCTTCCAATGGCCGTTCACCCCTCCCACCAGCCGTTAACGCAAATCCAGTATTGATAAGAGCGTTCTTAATTGCTTCTTCTTTAGGCGTTCCCTTAGCAATATCCAGTGCTACCTGCGGAGCAGTAAACGCAACTACGCGACGCGGAATTGAAGGGTCAACACCACTAATCAGGCCCATCGTCGCACCCAACGCAGTAGACTCAGGAATCTCCCTCAGGTCTACGGGACGACCCCTTGCGGCTTGAACTCCTTG
>AP72_2010_repI_A100DRAFT_1000138_pt1 | contig 13230 bp, 11 predicted proteins | sample AmaPasrepliIA100_FD_9193 | JGI IMG/M metagenome (IMG submission 9193)
GTTCTGCNNACCTTGGGTTCCGAGTGTCGGGTCCACATAGACCGTCACGCGGCCGCTGGGGCTGGTTCCTACCANTTGAGAGGTTCCCTGATAACTGGGCCAAGCAGGCACAATTGCGTCGTTGCGGGCTAGGTTTAATGGCTGCTTCGAGGATCGAGGCGATTTGATCCGATGATTCATAAGAGGAACTCCAGAGGACACCCGAGAAGTGGACGCGGAAGCGTAGGTCTAGTTTAGAGCCAAAATCGGTGCTCTCCGTCACGGAAATGGGCTCGTGGGACGTCCGGTGGGTACGAAGCCCAACTGTAGACCCTGCCGTTACGGAATCCGGTATGCTTCTAGCAGTGGGGCGAAATCCTAAAACGTGAAGCGTTCAGCTACATTGAAAAAACGCGACCGGGTCGACCGCGCGGTTGATTCGGGGATCGCGTTCCAACTCGAGCCGGCGAGTTCCGCCGCTGCGGCAGTCTCGGGTGCGGGCGGTACCTTGTCAGACCCTCTTCAACAGCTGGAATCCGCGAAGGGCTCACTCCTAGTTGGGAGGGAGCGCGAAGGATTAGAGATGCTCGCTCGCGCCCATCAGTCCTTTCTGAGCCAGGGAGAAACCCGGGCGGCAGCACGCTGTGCGTTTTGGCTTGGATTTGTCGCGCTGCTCGTCGGCGATGTGGCGCAGGCCAGCGGATGGCTAGCGCGTGCGGAGCGGCTCCTGGAAGGGGATCCGGAGTGCGTGGAGAAAGGATATCTATTCCTTCCTGTCGGCTATCGTTTGGTCCATCAGGGAAACGCGGCCGAAGCGTACGACGCGTTCGCGCAGGCGGGAACAATTGGGCGACAATTCGCGGACTCCGATCTGGTGGCACTCGCGCTGCAAGGTCAGGGACGCTCCCTGATCCGCCAGGGAGATATCTCGCGCGGTGTGGCGTTGCTCGACGAAGCGATGGTGGCGGTCACGGCGGGAGAGGTCTCCGCTTTGACCGCGGGCGGAGTGTACTGCAGCGTGCTCGACGCTTGTGGAGAGATCTTCGATCTGCGCCGGGCCCAGGAATGGACTTCGGCGCTAGAACGCTGGTGCGCCTCACAACCTGACATAGTTCCCTATCGCGGACATTGCAGGGTGCGGCGAGCGGAAATTCTGCAGTTGCACGGAGCCTGGGAGAAGGCGATGCTGGAAGCGCGAGAGGCTTGCGAGAGATTTTCGCACCCTCCGCGTGTAGAGGCTGGTGGCGCGTTTTATCGTTTGGCTGAACTCCACCGGACGCGCGGCGAGTTTGACCTGGCGGAAAAGGCGTATCGAGAAGCCAGCCGTTGGCAGCGGGTTCCTCAACCGGGTATAGCGTTATTGCGATTGGCGCAAGGACACATCGAGGCTGCCAGCCTATCCATCCGGCGAATTAACGAAGAAGTCCATGACTTGTCGCAGCGTGTCCGGGTGCTCGACGCTTTCGTCGAAATCGCGCTGGCAGGGAGCGATGTCGCCGCCGCGGACAACGCAGCTAAGGAATTGCGTGAGATCGCAAAGCGATTCAATGCGCCGCTGGTTCATGCCATGTCGGCTCGTGCGACAGGGGCCGTACTTCTCTCTCAGGGCGATCTGAAGGGCGCTTTGGCAGAATTGCGGCGTTCGTGGGTAATGTGGTGTGAACTTGACGCTCCATACGAAGCGGCCCGAACACGGGTGCTAATCGCTTGTGTCTGCAAGAAAATGGAAGATTGCGATGCAGCGAAGCTCGAACTTGAGATGGCCGCGGAGGTGTTCCTGCGCCTGGGGGCCGCACCTGATCTGACCCGGTTGAACGAGCTCGCGATCAACAAAACAAATTCTGAGGAAAACGCGCTGACCGAAAGAGAACTACAAATCCTGAAGCTGATTGCGACCGGCAGGACGAATCGAGCTATCGCAACCAAATTAAACATCAGCGAAAAGACTGTCGCTCGGCATGTCAGCAATATCTTCAATAAACTCGGCATCTCCTCACGCGCGGCAGCAACCGCCTTCGCGTATCAGCATCGAATGGTCTGACTCGTACATAAAATTACCCATAAGAATTTTTCTCCGTCCTGCACAGTTCGCCCGATGCGGCGAATCCCACAAGGCTCTAGAGTCATCATTCTGGGGGTGACTATGAAAAGCCAATTTCGCGCGGAGCGCATTCACACAATTGTTATCGGTGGAGGCCAGGCCGGGCTGTCCGCCGGATACCTTCTGGCAAAACAGGGCATCAATTTTCTAATTCTGGACGCGAACAACAGAATCGGGAACGCCTGGCGGAACCGCTGGGATTCGCTGCGTCTGTTTACACCTGCCCGTTACGTGGAACTTCCGGGGATGCGGTTTCCTGGAGATGCAGGGGGCTTCCCTACCAAGGATCAGATTGCGGATTACCTCGAATTCTACGCAGAACACTTCAAGCTGCCGGTGCAATGCGGCGTGAAAGTCGAGCGACTATCGAAAGATGGGGATCACTTCCTGATTCAGGCCGGACGGCTGCAATACGAGGCGGACAACGTAATCGTGGCCATGGCGAATTACCAGGTGCCGAAGACTACGGCATTCGCCCAAGACCTCGATCACGGCATTCTTCAACTGACGCCTCAAAGTTACAAGAATCCTTCGCAGCTCCAAGAGGGCGGAGTGCTGGTTATCGGGGTGGGAAACTCGGGAGCTGACATTGCGATCGATGTGGCGCGCAGTCATAGCACGTGGATCGCTGGTAAGGAGTCAGGCTCTCTTCCGTTCGACATCGAGAGCTTCCTTGCCCGTCAGTTCGTATTCCGGGCGATCCGGTTCCTGGGTCATCACGTTTTGACGCTTAGCACTCCGATGGGGCGAAAGGCGCGTCCGAAGATGCTGCACCGGGCGTCTCCGTTGATCCGCGTCAAGCCCAAAGATCTCATCGCTGCGGGCATCGAGCGAGTCGGGCGCGTGATTGGTGTGCAGGAAGGAAAGCCGTTACTGGAAGACGGGCGCACTCTGGACGTGAGAAACGTGATCTGGTGCACCGGTTACCAGCCGGGATTTTCATGGATCGATCTGCCCGTGTTCGATGGAGAAGGCGATCCCTCGCAAGTGCGCGGCATCAGCAAAGTCCCGGGATTGTACTTCCTTGGACTCCACTTTCAGTATTCGATGTCCTCCGCGACGCTTGTCGGCATCGGGCGGGACGCAGAGTACGTTGTGCACAATCTCAAGGCCAGATCGCGACCCGCGGAGCGTTCGAAACAGATTCGAACAATGCCCCTGCCACCGAAGGCCGAGCCAGTGCCCATGAGCTACGCGCGAAAGGCTTAACGTGACCCATATTGGCCCTATTCCTGGTAGTAGTTAAACGAGGAATAGGGCCGTAATTCGCGTGTTAAACTAGAAGTTCCACCTATGGCTACGATTCATCGCAGAAAGACCGTTACGGCCGTTGTCGGAGGTGTGCGCGTAGGGTCGGATGCACCAGTTGTGGTGCAATCTATGACCAACACCGACACGGCGGATGTGCCTTCCACCGTACAGCAGGTTGCCGCTCTGGCCCGAGCGGGATCAGAACTCGTCCGAGTCACTGTTAACAACGACGAAGCGGCAGCGGCCGTGCCTCGAATTGTCGAAGAACTCGACAAGATTGGCGTTCGCGTGCCGATCATCGGTGATTTTCATTACAACGGCCATGTTTTGCTGACCAAGTATCCGGAGTGCGCTCGGGATTTGGCCAAATATCGCATTAACCCCGGTAATGCCAGCATCGGTAAGGGTGGAGATTCCAACTTCCGAACGATGGTTGAAGTCGCGGTGAAATACCAGAAGCCGGTACGGATCGGCGTGAACTGGGGTTCGCTCGACCAGGCGCTGCTGACGCGCATGATGGACGAGAATTCCAAGCTGCCGGAACCCAAAGACGCCCGTGAAGTGACCATGGAAGCCATGGTCGTAAGCGCGTTGAACTCGGCCGATCTCGCGCAAAAATACGGCTTGCGGGCCGACCAGATCATTCTCAGCGCAAAGGTCAGTGGAGTCCAAGACCTAATCGATGTCTATCGTGCACTCGCCGCGCGTTGCAACTATCCGTTGCATCTGGGATTGACCGAGGCCGGAATGGGTGCGAAAGGCGTCGTAGCCTCGAGCGCTGCCATGGGCGTCGTACTCCAGGAAGGGGTCGGCGATACCATTCGCGTTTCGCTCACCCCGGCTCCTGGTGGTGACCGCACGGAAGAAGTGCGGGTCGCACAGCAGATTCTGCAGTCGATGGGCATTCGCAGCTTTACCCCGCAAGTCACCGCGTGCCCCGGCTGCGGTCGCACTACGAGCACCTTCTTCCAGGAAATGGCGGAGCAGATTCAATCCTACCTGCGGGAGCAGATGCCCACATGGAAGGGCCGCTATGTTGGCGTTGAAGAGATGAGACTCGCCGTGATGGGATGCGTGGTCAACGGTCCCGGCGAGTCGAAACACGCCAATATCGGCATTTCCCTGCCCGGAACTTTCGAGGAACCGAAGGCTCCGGTCTACGTGGACGGTCGTCTGTTCACCACGCTGAAGGGCGACCGGATCGTGGCGGAGTTCATTGAGATCCTCGACGACTACGTCGACTCACACTACACCGCGAAAGAAAAAGAAGAGATTCCTGCCAAGGTATAGCTTGCACTCTCCTCACTGTCCCGTGAGGAGGAAGAGCGGGCTCTGAGGTGGCGGCTGCTGATTTATGCCCGAAGGCGGACCTGCACTGAACGGCGCGAGTAAATCGATCACCAATTTGTCCGCCGCATTGGTTCCCTGTGTCAGAGTGTTTGTGTTGGTGACAATATCGGCGACCGCTCCCGCATCACAAATGCTCACGTAAACATGGCTCCCGTCTGTGGCCGAGCTGGCAAACATGCGAAAGCGGGTCGTACCCGGTGCGTAGACTGGCGACGGGACGCAAAATGCCAACTCGGGCACGGCATACTGGAACGGATTGTTTGGAGTTGCTGTCGTCGGCCCGGCAAACGGTGGATTCGTCAACAACGCAAGAGCTGGCGCAAATGGCGACGATGACGCGTTCTTGATCGTGAGAGTTTTCGCGTCAAATATGGTCGCCGTTGGGATCAAGCAAGTTGCGGACGTGACATTGGGATCCGAGCAAGGCGATTGTGTCTGGTAGCTGGCCACGTAGAAGCGCGAACCATCCGGCAACGCGGCGACAGAAACCGGCGCCACAGGGCCACAACCTGATCCAGCGCCGGCGCAGGGTGGAGCCGGAGGAATGCTGATCGGACCTCCGCCCAACAAGCTCGGCGGATCAGTCGTTGCGCTTAACACGTACACAACACCAGCCGTGGGATTCGTTACGTACAAGCGATCCAAATTCTTGTCATAGAGCAGGAAATTCGCGCCTGCCCCGACTGACACGGTCGAGACGACAGTGTTGGTGGCCGTGTCGATGCTGTACAGTTTCCCGTCCCCCTGAGTGACCACATACACACGCTGGCCATTTGCCCGCATTGTGATCCACGAAGGATTCACGCCAATCGGAATCGTCGCAATCGTTGAAAGATCCACGGGAGACAGATTCAAGACGTTTGTCGCACTCGTTCCATTTCCCTGGTTTACAACGTAGAGATTCTGGGCGTTCGGCGTCTCCAGCAGGGCAATCGGATGAGTTCCAGCACCGAGGTACTGAATGTGGGAGACGGTGTTGCTGGTCGTATTCAACGCGGCAACGGAATCCGTGCTCGTAAAACTGCAATTCGTCCCATTCTCCTGCCCGTAGTTCGCAACGAACACCGCATTTGTTTGGGCAGTCGCGACAAAGTCGGGCTGATAGGAACAGAACGTGGGTATCGGAACAGTAGCGGTGCCGCCGGAAGCGCTGGCCAATCCGCTGATGGGATTGTTGTACTGAATTGTCGTTCCGCCTACCGACGTGATCGTGAAATTGCCATCATAACCCCCGGGGATTACGCCCGAGATCACAATGGGCCCGCCCACGGTCGCCTGGCCGATGGGCGAAGCCAGAACGACAGTCACAAGATTTCCTGATTCGCTGATCGAAGTAATCGCGGAAGACTGATTCGGCCCCACATTCGGCAGCGAATACGTCACTGTATTTCCGAATCCTCCGCCCGCAAGGGTGGCGGTTGCCGGGGCGAAGGCAGTGATAACATCGGACTGTCCGAACGTCAGGCTGCCCGCGCTCGCCACAAAGACCCGCGAGTTATTCGGAAGAATGGCAGCATGCGTTGGGTTGATCCCCATGTTCCCCACGCCGATATTGCTATCGCCGGAGACATCGATCTGAAGGGCTGTACCGGGGCTGGAAGCAACGTTCGTGCTAATCGCGAAGACCTGATGGAAGTTCGCCGGATTGGGCGGAGTCGAGGGTTGCGGGATGACCACCGGTCGATAGACTTGCCCGCACGACACCCACAACAGAATCGAGATCGCCGCCATAACGAGACCGGCCACACGTCGAAAACTCATCGGGACTCCGAAGAAGAGATTCTGGTTCAGATGACAGAATTGATTATTGTAGCGGTTGCAGCACGGTGGCGCTAGCGAGCGAGACCGGTTCTCAGCTTCTAGCTTCCAGCTCCTAGCTCCTAGCTCCTAGCTCCTAGCTTCTAGCTTCTAGCTTCTAGCTTCTAGCTTCTAGCTTCTAGCTTCTAGCGAAAGATGCTGAGGTGTAGGTATGGGGATGCCTGCGGGCAAGTGCTCAGACTCTGATCGTTTGCGACCAGATGTGCGAAAGCCGAACGCCGAAGAGCAAAAAACCGTTTCTATCCTCGGCTTCGGCGTGACTTCGCCGGTGCGGCTTCGGCCTCTTCCGACTTTGTGGTGGCAGCCGGTTTCTTTTTGCCTTCCATTTGCGCGAGACTTTGTTTTAACGCCGCCATCAGGTCGACAACCGGGGCGAGCTTCTTCGGCTTCTCGACAGCCGTGACTTCGCCACCTTCCAGTTTCGTCTCGATGAGTTTCTTCAGATTTTCCTGGAAGTTGTCTTTGTACTTTTCCGGATCCCAATCGTCCGCCAGCGCTTCGATCAACTGGTGCGCCACTTTCACTTCTGCGTCCTTGAGTTCGACGTCAGGAGCCCCAAAACCTTCGACCTTGCGGACTTCCTCCGCGTAATACATGGTGTGCAGCATCATTCCGCCTTCGTGCGGACGGAGAAATACCGTGTATTCGCGATTGTGCATCGTGATCTTTGCGATCGCCACATATTCGCTCTCTTCGAGGGCTTTGGTCAGCAGCGCATACGGGCGACGGCCGGCTTCCTCGGGCATCATGTAGTACGACGATTCGAAGTAGACAGGATCTACGTCGCTCGTCTTCACGAATTCGAGGATCTCCATCGTCTTCGCAGTCTGCGGCTCGATCTTCTTAATCTCGTCGGGCTCGATGATGATGTACTCGTCCTTGCGGAACTCGTATCCCTTGACGATTTCACTGCGGTCCACGACCTGCCCATCCGCCTGGCAGACATACTGTTGCTTGAGGCGCGACTTGTCGGTGCGGTGCAGCATGTTGAATGAGATCCCCTGGCTACGCGCGCCTGAGAAAAGGCGCACAGGCATGGAGATGAGTCCGAAGGTTAAGTGACCCGACCAGACCGACGACGGCATAGTTCCCCTCGCAGGTATTTTCACCGGGTGCGGCCCACGTCCGCGCCGGGAAGGTTGCTAAACTCAATGGCAGTGAGAGTTTAGCTTAGATTCCGTTTAGATGCACCAAACCGGCGGCATGGGGAACCGAAATTCGAAGCCAAATTGGATGGGCCCGCAATTTCACCAACACAACTGATTGTTGTTAACTGTAGAGATTCCCCTTTTGACGCGCCAAAACCAGTCCGCACAGCCGCAAATCTTTAATCCTGAAGCCGAAACAGAATCTGGGACATCTGATACAGCAAATCTCGCTCAGGAAAATCTATGGAAGACATGCGATTCCCAGTCGGAAAGTTCCACTACGACGGACCACTCACGTCTGAACAACAGAAATCGTTTCTCGAAGCGATTGCACAAACACCAGCACAGTTGCGGGCAGCAATAAAGGGACTCTCAGATTCGCAACTCGATACGCCGTACCGTCCGGAGGGTTGGACTGTGCGGCAGGTTGTACATCATGTTCCCGACAGCCACCTGAACGCCTACGTTCGCTTTAAATTGGCGCTCACAGAAGAGGACCCCACGATCAAGCCCTATGCCGAAGATCGCTGGGCGGAATTGGCCGATACGAAAGCGACGCCGGTGGAGGTCTCGCTGACCCTGACCGATTCACTTCATGACCGCTGGGTCCGTTTGCTACGGTCGCTGGCTCCTGAGCAGTGGAAACGAACATTCCGGCATCCGGAAATGGGACCAATGACGCTGGAGAAGACGCTGGCTCTCTACGCGTGGCATGGCCGCCATCACGTGGCGCACATCACGGAACTCCGCAAGCGTATGTCGTGGTAACGTTTCCTTTCAGGGAGGCAACACCATGATCGCCAGGGTGTGGCACGGTTATACGAAACCGGAACATGCGGATTCGTACGAAGCGATGTTGAAGCCTGAACTATTGCCAGGAATCAGCAAAACGAAGGGATACAAGGGAAGTTATCTGCTACGAAGAAATGCAGGGTCCGAAGTCGAGTTCATCACGATCCTGCTCTGGAACTCGATCGAGGAACTGCGCGCGGCGGCGGGTCATGATGACTACGAAACCGCGATCATTCCGGAGGAACGGCGGAAGTATCTGGCGCATTACGACACAAAAGCGGCGCACTACGAGGTTGCGTCAGTGAATAGCATTCCATTCTAGCTTGTGATTGTAATCACAAGATTATGAGTGATTCTGCTCACACTCATACTCTTGCTCCGTATTTAAGGAACTTCTCAAGAAAACTTCGGTGACCTTTCAGCAATCGTACCGAACCTCTACCATCACGATGGATGCATTCTGTAGAACTGGCTTCTTCTTGCGAAATCTGCTGGTCTTCTTCGTTCTCGTTCTGTCCTCTCGTTCGAACAGCCAGACTGCCCCCATGGGTGCCAACCACCGAATCAGCCGGCACCCACGAGTTCAGACGAATCGGTCGCCGCTGCAGCTAGAAAAACAAGAGCGCGAAAAAAGCACGCATGCGAAGAAGGTTTTCACCGATGAAGACAGGGAAGGGTGGTCCGGGCCATTGCCTAGATTGCGGATGGATGGTACCGAAAACTCCGACGAGATCATCGCTGCGATCTTGACCTATCGAAAGAATCATGCCGCCAAGGAAACCGAGAGCGTTATTCGTGCCTGGTTTGAACGTTATGACGAGATGCTTGCGCCCGCGATTCACAACCGTACCGAAACCCGGAATCTTCGTGCCGCGAACACCAGCAATGGATACGAACTATGCCTGGAGAGCCAGGACTATGAGCACTGCCATAACCGGCAGATGGCCGAGCAGCGCGGCGCTCGACACGATCAGGTGCAAATGGCGGACGATCTCAACATCGAATCGCGCATTCAACAGGCGTTCATGAGAATCCGAAACGCGCTTTGCGTGAACAATCTTCGCTACGATTGGTTTAAGGTCAGAACCACAAACGGAGTCGACCGGTTCTGACTCAGCCGCATCTCAGTTAAGTCCAACCCGCCACAGCAGGTAACTCGTGGACTCCCGCAAGACTGCCAGTGTGCGCTGAAGAACACCGCGCGGCCGCGAGTCGGGACGGGGAGCGATGTAGACCGGCCCCACGCCTTCGTGCTCCAGCAGCTTTCGTATGCGATAAACGTGGTAGGCATCGCTCACCGCGATACAGCTCCGCAGTCCATTCGCGTGCATGATGACAGCGACCCGGCGGGCTGATTCCGCGGTGTTCGATCCCTGAGTCTCGGCGATCAGCGCGCTTTCCGGGACGCCGCGCTTGTGCAAAGTATCCGATCCGACGCCGCCCTCAGAAAACTTGGGATCATCGGCCGCGCCCCCGGTAGTGATGATCACTGGCGCGAGGTGGAGTTGATACAGATCGAAGGCATGATTGAGGCGGGCCCTTAGAACCGGAGAAGGCTTGCCATAGTACTCCGCCGCCCCGAAAACCACGATGGCGTCTGCGGGATGGGTTTCCTGCAATGACGCACTGTGCACCACCTTGACGGCGGTGACGATGAAAAATAACAACAGGATGAGTGCCGCGATGATCAGCAAATGCGGCCACCAGCGTCGGGATCGAGGCTGCTTGGCGGGTTCGTCAGTCATCCTGTACTGTCAAACCTCGGGTTCATCCCTGGGCAAAAAACTTGGAAACTTCGTCTGAGGAAATCGCTCCTTCGCGGATGATGCGCCAGCGCGCATTCTCGTCGCTCAGGTCCACGATGGTTGATGCGATGTCGCGGGGAGAAGTACCTCCGTCGACAATGATGCTGATTCGTCCTTGCAACTGGTCGCGAACCTGCTCCGCGCTGGTACACTCCGAGGCTCCGCTTAGGTTGGCGGAAGTTGCCGTAATCGGAATGGCCGCTGCTGTCACGACGGCGAGTGGGATCTTGGCATGGGGAACACGCAGGGCTACGTTGCCTGTGTTTGCCGTAACCTTTAAAGGCAGGCGCGAACCTGCTTTGACGATAATCGTCAACGGCCCGGGCCAGAACTTGCGCGCGAGAGCATAGAATTCCTCGGGCAGTGGCTTGGCTAGTTCTTCAGCCTGATCGACACTTTCGATCAGCAGTGAAAGCGGCTTGTGGCGGGAACGCGTCTTGATGTCATAGACCTTGTCGACAGCCCGCAAGTTAAACGGGTCGGCGGCAAGTCCATAAAAGGTGTCTGTGGGCATGCCGAGGACTTCGCCGGAACGAATTTGATCGGCAGCGTACTTCACGAGGGAGGATTCAGGACTGTCGGAATTGATCTTTACGATTTCGGCGCGCACGGCGCTCCTTCTATGGTTAACAACAAGGATTAAGATTGACGGCGGAAACTATCATAATACGGCAAGAGGCGAGGAGAGCGAGCGGTCATATTTGTTGATCAAGGATTGAATCTTATCCAACGGCGTCATCCTGTTCGGAGCCGCAGTTCAGGCGGAGCGAAGCAACTCCATGCAGATAGTGACCGAAAATGACTTCTCAGGTGATCCCTCCCTCCGCCTGAAATGCGGCTCCGGTCGGGATGACGCCCCAGAGACGGTGAGAAATCTCGCCCTTCGTGTACCTTCGTGGCCTTCGTGGTTTATGGTTTAGCGTTGGCTTATCGATATGGCTCAGGTTTCAGACTCTAAATCCAGCCAGCGGCTTCGGCGAATCGAGGGGCGTCACAACGCCCTGGTCAAGGAACTGCGGCAGGCATTTGCTCGCGCCGAGCGCACCGAAAGCGGAGACTGCGCCATTGAGGGACTCAGGATCGCGGAAGAGGCCATCCGGAGCGGCCTCAAGTTTCGGGCGTTCTTTTTCCGCGAATCTTCGCGAAGCATTGCGGAGCGACTGCTACCGCAGATCGGCTCGCACGTCGAAACTCTTCTGCTGGCGGACAGCATTTTCGACGGAGCAGTCCCGAGCGAAACTCCGCAGGGAGTTGCAGCACTGGTGCGGCTCCGTGAGTTTTCTCTGGACGACATCCTTGAGCGCTTACAGGTAGGTCCAGTAATCGTCGTTGTGGGCTTACAGGATCCGGGCAATCTGGGCACGATCCTGCGTTCGGCTGAGGCGTTCGGCAGCGCCGGTGTGGTTCTAGGAGAAGGTACCGTGAGCCCCTTCAACTCGAAGGTGATTCGGGCGTCGGCGGGATCGATTTTTCGTTTGCCTGTAATCGCCGCTAAGGGTGTCTCAGAAGTAGAGAGCGCTATGGCCAAACTCCGACATCAACACGTGCGGTTGATCGCTACCTCTTCGCACAAAGGCACGGCACTCGATCAAGCAAACTTGACGGGGCCTTCGGCAGTGTTTATTGGGAGTGAGGGATCGGGGTTGCCCCGAAATCTGATGGCGCAAGTGGATGAATTGATCGCAATCCCGCATACGCCGCAAGTGGAATCGCTCAACGCGGGGGTGGCGGGAAGCATTGTGCTGTATGAGGCTGCGCGGCAGAGACGTGGCGAAGGGCAATGAGTATCATATCGGCATTGTGAACACCGATGATTGCACGAACTAAACATAGCTCAGTGCGGTTGGCTATCGCCGTCGCCTTCGCGCTGATTTTCATTTCGTATTCTTTCTCTCAAGTATCAGAATATCCGCGTAGTAAGGGACCCGTTAGCGACTATGCTGGCAAGCTGTCTCAAGCCCAGGTTACGGAACTGACGTCGCTGATGGAGGACTATAAACGACAGACCTCTATAGAAATTGCTGTTGTGGTGGCAGATAGCCTACAAGGCCAAACGGCTAGAGAATATGCGATCGGCCTCGGTGATACATGGGGCGTGGGCAAAACGGATCGTAATAATGGAATCGTCCTGCTCTGGGCCCCTAACGAACGTGCGTACTCGCTTCGAATCGCGGATGGATTATCCCAGGATCTCAGCGATGAAGATGCCACCGACATTACGCATAGCTATCTACTCCCGAACTTCCGCCGGGAAGCCTACTATGAAGGACTCAAAGAAACGGTCGAGGCCGTCATCGGAAAATTAGGCAATGAGAGCTGGGACGAACGCGCACGAGCGCACCAGGAGAATGCATGGTTAATTCCCGCACTACTTGCCGGAGCGGGCAGCTCGGTAGTTGTAGTCGTGGCTTTCCACCGCCATAAGAAGCGCAAGCTTAAGCTTCAGGAAATGGCTGCCATTCCGGAGTTCATCACGGAAAATCTACGGGTTGCCGAGGAGAATGCGCCTCAGGTTCAGCAGCTTTTGGATGATTTCAAGAAGGAGATGCCCGAGCAAGATCTTACCCGCCTGACACGCGACCTTGAAGAACAACCTGACCGGATCGCTACTATAAAGTCGGACGTCGCGAAACTGAATCTTTCAGATCTAGATCTATTACAAGAAGCTCTGCGAGCCAGGGATAGTGCAGAACAGGAAAGTAATCTCCTCACAAGTACACGCTCGAAGCTCGATGCCATACGTCAAGCGAAGGTGCAAAGTCAGATCATGATGCGCAATCTTACGACAGAGAGCTTTCAGATTCAGGATGTAAGGGATAGGTCCAAGAGAGAGGAAGTCAATAACCTTTTATCCAACAGCCGCTCTCTTTATGACCAGGCATATCAGAACAGCTCGATGTCGATCTTTGATTGGATGTTGATCAATGACTTGCTTAACGACTCGCGAAGTCGGGTACGACAGGCAACGCAAGTCTCGCAAGCCGAA
>AP72_2010_repI_A100DRAFT_1000139_pt1 | contig 13095 bp, 6 predicted proteins | sample AmaPasrepliIA100_FD_9193 | JGI IMG/M metagenome (IMG submission 9193)
CTGATCTGCTCTAGAGCTGTTCTGACGTGAAATCACCACAACTCACAAGTGTGTACATTTCGACATCACATACACATATACCCAACCTGTCATTGACTTGCCGTACCTTCGACCCTAACATGTCCGCCAATGATCGGGCAGACCATCTCGCACTACCGCATTGTCGAAAAGATCGGCGGCGGTGGGATGGGCGTAATTTATAAAGCTGAGGATACGCAGCTTGGCCGATTCGTTGCCCTGAAGTTCCTGCCGGATGATTTGGCCAACTCTGCTCAGGCGTTAGAGCGATTCCGTCGCGAGGCGCGCGCCGCTTCTGCCTTGAACCACCCCAACATCTGCACCATTTACGAAATCGGCAAGGGCGAAGATAAATCTTTCATCGCGATGGAACATCTCGAGGGCGTGCCCCTGGAACAGTACATCGCGGGCAAGCCTCTGGAAATCGAGACGGTGCTATCGCTGGGCATCGACATCGCCGATGCGCTCGATGCCGCCCACGGTGCCGGTATCGTCCATCGGGACATCAAGCCTGGCAATATCTTTGTTACAAAGCGGGGGACAGCGAAGGTCCTGGATTTTGGGCTGGCGAAGAAGCACCCTGATCCCCGCCAGCCGGACGATGGCGCAGCATCTGCGGCATCCACCCTGAGTGAGGCACAACTGACCAGTCCAGGCACGGCAATGGGGACGGTTGCTTATATGTCACCGGAGCAGGTTCGCGCCCGGCCACTCGATGCTCGCACGGACCTGTTTTCTTTCGGTGCAGTTCTCTACGAAATGGCGACGGGGACCTTGCCGTTCCGAGGCGAGAGTCCGGGCGTGATCTTCAACGCTATCCTCGAAAGCAAACCGACGCCGGCCGCGCGCTTGAATCCCGATGTACCCGTAAGGCTGGAAGAGATCATCAACAAGTGTCTGGAGAAAGACCGCAACCTGCGCTATCAACACGCTTCTGAAATCCGCACCGACTTGCGGCGGCTCAAGCGGGATACCGGGTCGCAGGCAATGCCGGCAGCGACTGCAGTCTCTCGAACTGCATTGTCCTGGAAGATCGCCATTCCAGCGGCCGCAGGTCTAGCGCTGCTTACCGCGGCAGGCTATTTCTACCTCCATCGCGCCCCGAAGCTCACTGATAAAGACACGATTGTTCTCTCCGAATTTGATAATTCGACCGGCGATCCTGTGTTCGACGGCACACTGCGGCAGGGACTTTCGGTGGAGTTGGAACAGTCGCCTTTCCTGAGTCTTGTTACCGACGAACAAATCCAGCAGACATTAGGGCTCATGGGGAAGAATGATGCGAAACTCACGCCCGCTGTCGCGCGCGAGATTTGTCAACGAAGAGGAAGCACCGCGGTGCTCAATGGTTCCATAGCGCAGATTGGCACACAATATCTTCTGACCGTAAAGGCCGTCAACTGTACTAGCGGCGAAGTGCTGGCCAGCACAGAAGCTCAAGCTGCGGACAAGAATCACGTTCTGGGGGCGCTCGATAGCGCAGCGTCTCACATCCGCAGGCGGCTCGGCGAATCGATCGCATCATTGCAGAAGTACAACGCCCCGCTGGATCAAGTGACCACATCTTCACTCCCCGCACTGCAGGTTTACAGCCAGGCTACGAAGGCTCTACTGGAAAAGGGAGGAACTGCCCCCATTCCGTTCCTGAAACGCGCCATCGCGCTTGATCCGCACTTTGCCATTGCGTACACGATTCTGGGCGTCACCTACAACAACGTCGGCGAGATTTCACTCGCGACGACAAACCTCCGGAAGGGATTTGAATTGCGAGGGCGGGTGAGCGAGAGCGAGAGATACTTGATTTCCGCGATGTACTACAGCATCGGAACCGAAGAAACCGACAAGGCAGACGAGGTTTACGAAGAATGGGCGCGAGCTTATCCGCGGGAATATGCTCCGCAGTCGAATCTGGGTGCCAACTACTTTTACCTCGGGCAATATGACAGGGCGGTTCAGTACCTCATCAATTCTTTGCGCCTGAATCCGGACGTTGGTTTCTCGTATGGTGTTCTGGGCGACACGTACCGAAGTCTGGGTAGGCTTGCCGAATCCAAAGCAGTCTATGAGCGTGCCCTTGCTCGCAAGCTGGAAGTCCCCGAGATTCACATCTCGCGATACATGGTGGCCTTTCTCGAGGGGGATACCACCGAGATGCAACGGCAGGTGGCCTGGGGAACCGGCCAACCCGGCGGTGAGGACCAGTTGCTCGCCATCCAATCTGATACCGAGGCTTACACGGGCCACTTTGGGCGCGCGCAAAGCCTGTCTGAGGCGGCCTTCGAGTCGGCCCAAAAAAACGGCCTGCGCGAAACAGCGGCATACTGGCGCCTCAGCGCACTTCTTCGCAGAACTGGAGTGGGGGAATATGCGGATACCAGAGATGTTGCCGCGTCGGCGCAAAGTATGACGACTAATTCCACCATGCTGAGTGTGGCAGCGATGGCGCTGGCGCGTGCAGGAGAAAGCAATCGAGCGCAGGCCATTGCAGACGACATCAGAAAAAAAGAACCCTTAAATCAACTGCTCAACGAATATCTGCTGCCTCCAGTGCTTGCTGTGATCGAATTGAATCACGGCCAGGCTCAACGGGCGTTGGATTTGCTAAAGCCATCGTCAGGTTACGAATTTGGGCCATACAGTCCGCCTCTCGTTTACGTGCGAGGAGAAGCCTATCTGAAAGCGGGCGACGGACCACATGCAGCAGCAGAATTCCAAAAGATAATCGATCACCGTACCGTTGTAGCGAACGACCTTCTCGGGGCGCTCGCGCATCTTCAACTTGGCCGCGCTTATGTGATGCAGAGCGATGCTGGCAAAGCAAAAGCCGCATACCAGAATTTCCTCACGCTTTGGAAGGACGCCGATCCCGATCTTGCCGTGCTGAAGCAAGCCAAAGCCGAATATGCGAAGCTGTAGTAGAGCGTGAAATCCGATTGACGGGGAAAAGAGGCGGACTACATGCCGCCGCCATTACCCCGGCAGGTCCAATGGAGCTTGTTCGCTCATCCCTCTCCATCGTCAGCGGCTTTCCCTGTGAAAAAGTCAGGTCGGCTCCTGCATTTGTTGTTTCCGGGCCTGCTCAGCGTTTACTCACGTTACGGCCTGCACGCTCGCGGAGTCGCCTAGCGACCCTATCCATCGAAAGCTCCGACAGCTTGGTTGCCTCTGCTACCGCTTCGATTGCTACCGGGTGGAGCGAACCAGTTCCCGGGCGGGAGTTGCACCCGCTGAAGTCCAGCGCCTTTCACGGCGCACTTTTTCGCCAACCAATCGGCTGATCCGGCGTCAACTCCCGAGCCTTCATTGACTTGGCCCATCTCTAGACCTAAGATTTCAGCCCATGATCGATCAAGTCATCTCCCATTACCGCATCGTCGAGAAGATCGGCGGTGGCGGGATGGGCATCGTCTATAGGGCCCAGGACACGAAACTGGACCGCTTCGTTGCTCTGAAATTCCTTCCTGACGAAGTGTCCAAGGATCCGCAAGCTCTGATGAGGTTTCGCCGCGAGGCCAAGGCGGCTTCCGCTCTCAACCATCCCAACATTTGCACCATTCACGAGATCGACGAGCAGGATGGCCAGGCTTTCATCGCGATGGAGTATCTGGAAGGCGTCACGTTGAAGCAACTGATTAACGGGCGCCCGTTGGAGATGGAAGCTTTGCTGTCGCTCGGCATCGAGATTGCCGATGCGCTTGATGCAGCACACAGCGGGGGGATTGTTCATCGCGACATCAAGCCCGCGAATATCTTTGTGACTAAACGCGGCAACGCGAAGATTCTGGATTTCGGGCTGGCCAAGGTTACGATCACGCCGAAGCCGGTGTCGCTTGTGGCTACGGCGGCAACCATCGACAGCGAGGAATATCTCACAAGCCCCGGCTCCGCGGTAGGCACGGTCGCTTATATGTCGCCCGAGCAGGCGCGAGGCAAGGAACTCGATGCGCGCAGTGATCTGTTTTCCTTCGGGACGGTGTTGTATGAGATGGCGACGGGGGCCTTGCCGTTTCCTGGAGAAACCTCGGCTACAATCTTCGACGGCATACTGAACCGCGCTCCGGCGGCGCCTGTGCGGTTGAATCCGGCAGTTCCTCCTAAACTGGAGGACGTCATCAGCAAGCTGTTGGAGAAGGATCGTGATCTGCGATGTCAATCGGCGGCTGAACTCAGGGGTGATCTGAAGCGGCTGAAGCGCGACACCGAATCCGGAAGGGTGCAGGCCCAGGATTCCACGCCTGTTCTTGCATCAGCCGTCAGGCCGGCTGCGGGCACCGAGCGTAGCTCAAGCGGTGCGGTGCTGGCGGAGGCAGCGCGACATCATAAGGCCAGCCTGGGAGCCATAGCGGCAGTGGTATTGCTGCTGATCGCCGCCGCCGGTTTCGGCGTTTACAGCTTGTTTTTCACTGCGCGCGCCCAGCCCTTTCAAAACGTGAAGATAACCCGCGTCAGCGGTACCCACAATGCCCGGCTCGGCGCCATGTCTCCGGATGGGAACTATCTCGCCTATGTTCTGAACCACGAGGGAAATGAATCTTTGTGGCTACGGCATCTCTCGAGCGAAAGTAACGTGCAGATCCTTCAACCGCAGCGGGTGCAGTTTCGGGCATTACGCTTCTCGCCCGATGGGAGTCATATTTATTATTCGCATACGCAACCGGTCAGCGGGCCGTCATCCCAGGCGTACGATCTCTACCGCATTCCCGTGCTGGGCGGAACACCGCAAATTCTGATCAAGGATATCGACACCAATCCCAGCTTCTCGCCCGATGGGAAGCGTGTGGCTTTTGTCCGGGCCAATGATCCCGAGCCGGGCAAGTATCTGGTGGTGGTTGCGAACGCTGATGGCGGCGAGGAAAAGACGGTTCTTACGGGTCCGATGGCTGCACCAATGATGGATGTGGCCTGGTCCCCGGATGGAAAGACGATTGCCGGAGTTGACTTCAAGCACGTGCAGAATAGTTTGGTTGCGGTTAACTCGATTGACCCCAACACCGGCAATCTCAAAACCATGCCGGGGCCGCCCTACACGATGCTCCTTAACGCCTCGTGGCTACCCAGCGGGAAAGCCCTAGCGTCGACCTATTCGAACCAGGAAACGAATTTTACGCAGCAACAACTCGGCCTGGTGAGCTATCCGGATGGCAATTTCCGCACCATTACGGCCGACACGAATAACTACACGAATCCGAGTGTTTCGTCCGATGGCAAAACCATCGCCACCGTGATGCACCAGTCGGTGCGAGACGTTTATGTAAGTAACGGCCAGAAGTCTGATTATTCAGATGTCAAACAAATCACTTCTGGAGAGCCGGAACAGGACGTTTCCTGGACCAGCGACGGGAAACTCCTGATCGACCAACTGCCTGTCATTCGCTTCGTAAGTACGGATGGCGCAGTGAAAGGCGGGATCACTCCTGAAAATGGCTCGGCAGTTTTCAATTCTCAGGGTTGCAGCGATGGTCACGTCGTCTTTACTCAAGGAGCAATGAAGACCTTTGCGTTGAACATCTGGCGCAGCGAAGCCGACGGCACGGGCTTGCGTAAGCTGACGAACGGCAAGAACGATCAATACCCGATGTGCTCGCCCGACGGCAAGACTGTCTTTTTCGTAAATATGGCGACCAACGCCTATATGAAAGTGCCCATCGATGGAGGCGAGGCGCAACGACTGGCCCCTGTTTTTTCAGAAACCAATGGCTCGTATGACGTTGCTCGCGATGGGAAGACCGCGGCTCTCGGCACCTACGATTTCAAAGCGCAGAGGCCGAACATCTCACTGGTTTCGGTTGAGTCAGGAACGGTGTTGCGAACCCTTGATTTTGACGCTCGGCACGTCGGGCTTCTGCACTTCAGCCCGGACGGTAAGGGGGTCGTATATCCTATCCGCGAAAAAGGCGTAGACAACCTGTGGCTGCAACCGCTGGACGGCGGGCCTGGCCGGCAAATTACGAACTTTTCTGCGCTGAAAATTTATTCTTATCAGTGGTCGCAGGACGGCAAGAACCTCGCGTTTGTGCGCGGAGAATCCCCCTCCGATCTGGTGCTGATTCAGGACGCGCAAAAATAGGTTTCTCGTGTTGAAGGGTGAGTGGCCCAGCTCTGCAAACAACCCTCGGTCAGCGCAGTGCAGGGCCAACTGAATTGAGGTTGGGGGAAGCCCGTGCGCAGTAACCGGTCCGGGTTCTAGTTCCCCGGTCCATCTTCACTTAATCGACCCCTTCCGCCCCAGTGGCGGGCACATCTCGACTTCGCCGCACTGCGGTTTATACGCGATGCCTTCGCTGTGCATGTTCCTCTATGCCTAGGCGACCCTCCACTGGTTCTGAGCTTTCGTTGATGGTCCTTCGCAACATGTCGTCCTCTGAGACCGCGGAGAACTCTTCGGCTGCCCTCACCCAGTACTTCACCGAAGACGCTGGCCTTCAACGTGGGCTAAAAGTTTCGGCGTTCCCTTCGTACCTCAGACTCCGATTCTGGTGAGGTGTGCGTTTTCGAGGCTTGACTAAGGTTCTCTTGCGCTACGACCTGTTGCTTTGCTTGCCCTCCTGTCGGAGCTGACCAGACTTACGTCCAGCCCTCGAGGGCGTTTACATCTAGGCTTCCGACGGCTTGGTCACCCGCCCCGTCGCCGGATATCACTACAGTGCCAACGGTAATCTGCACTGACGGGTCTCTCACCCGCTAGATCATCAACTAGCTTCACTGCACTAGCCCGGCGCACTGTAATCGGGATTGTTCACCAATTGTCTCTTGTACCTCCTGTCATGTCGTGGCCTTCATTGACTTGCGTGGGTCATGGCCCTAACATTGCACCCCAATGATCGGCCAGACGATTTCGCACTACCGGATTGTCGAAAAACTCGGCGGTGGCGGGATGGGAGTCGTATATAAAGCCGAGGACACCCGCCTGCATCGCTTCATCGCGTTGAAGTTTCTGCCTGACGAGGTCGCGCGCGATCCACAAGCACTCAACCGCTTCCAGCGCGAAGCACAGGCCGCCTCCGCGCTCAATCACCCGAACATCTGCACGATTCACGATCTCGGCGAAGAGAACGGCCTTGCCTTCATCGCCATGGAATACCTCGAGGGTGTGACGCTGAAGCACCGCATCGCAGGGCGCCCCCTCGATCTCGAAATCCTGCTGCCCCTGGCCATCGAAGTGGCCGACGCACTCGACGCCGCGCACGCCAGAGGCATCGTCCACCGCGACATCAAGCCCGCCAATATCTTTGTCACCGACCGCGAACACGCCAAGATCCTCGATTTCGGATTGGCAAAAGTAGCCGCAGCCAGCTCCTCTTCAAGCTCCAACACCATGACGTGTACCGTCCCTGAGCAGCAGTTGACCAGCCCAGGCTCCACGCTTGGCACCGTCTCTTACATGTCGCCCGAGCAGGTGCGTGCTAAGGAACTCGATGCGCGCACCGATCTCTTTTCTTTCGGCGCTGTGCTCTATGAGATGGCGACGGGTACTCTTCCTTTTCAGGGTGAAAGTTCCGGGGTTATCTTCAAAGCCATACTCGACTCAGTTCCCGCATCGCCACTTCGCTTCAATCCCACGATTCCTCCCAAGCTGGAAGACATCATTAATAAAGCCCTGGAGAAAGATCGCAACTTGCGCTACCAGGGCGCGGCCGAGATGCGCGCTGACTTGCAGCGGCTCAAGCGTGACACCGACTCGGGACGTTCCGGCGTCATTTCAGGAACGCAATCCGGGGTCGCACCGGCGATGGCCGCCACGAGAGGTTCGAGCTCTGCAGTAGTCCCCGCACAATCTCGCTCAAGCCGCAAGCTATGGGCATTTGTCGGCGGTAGCGTTGCGCTGATTGGCATGGCACTCGCCTATATCGCAGCACGCCCCCTTCCCACGCCCACCGTCTCCGGCTACGTTGCCATAACACGTGATGGAAATCGCAAGGGGATCGTGGGGACCGATGGTTCCCGGCTTTACCTGGGCGAGTTCTCCACCGAGGGAAATCTCTTCGGCCAGGTTTCGGTCAATGGCGGAGAAGTGGCCAAGGTTCCACTTCCCACTGCGACCATGGCCCAACTCGCAGTTTCTCCGGACGGTTCTACGTTATTGGCTGGCGACTGGGTTGGCCAAACCGCTTTCCACGGACCGTTGTGGGCTGTGCCCGTACTGGGTGGCTCGCCCCGCAGACTCGGAAACGCGGCTGCCCAGGTCGCCGACTTTTCCCCTGATGGCCAAACGATCGCCTATGGCGACTTCAACGACCTCGATCTGATCAACAGCGATGGCACCGGAGAGCGTAAGCTCGTGTCGCTTCCCGACCTTGTTTTTGATCCTGCCTTCTCACCCGATGGCAACGTGATCCGATTCCGGGTCGCCGGTTCGCTCTTTGGCGAGGGCGCACTTTGGGAAGTTTCAATCGATGGCAAGAACCTCCATCCTTTGCTGCCGAACTGGCGTAATCCTCCCCGAGCCTGCTGCGGAAGATGGACGGCCGACGGCCAATATTTCGTCTTCGGGTCCGAGAGAAACATCTGGGCGCTCCCGGAAAAACGAACTCTGTTTGGGAAATCCGCTTCTCAACCAGTACAGCTCACGTCAGGTCCAATGGCGTTCGGCAACCCAATGCCCAGCAAGGACGGCAAAAAGCTGTTTGTGGTGGGCGTGCTTTCACATGGCGAACTCTCACGCTACGACGTCAAGTCTCAACAGTTCTCTCCTTTTCTCGGGGGAATCTCAGCTGACAGTGTGAGCTTCTCCCAAGATGGTCAATGGGTGGCATATACCGCCTATCCCGAGTCAACGCTCTGGCGCAGCAAGGCCGATGGCAGCCAGCGGCTTCAGCTCACCTATCCGCCCATGATCGCGTTGCTGCCGAGGTGGTCTCCCGATGGGAAGCAACTCGCATTCTACGAACTGGTACAAGGCCAGAATGCGAGGTTGCGCACGATTTCGGTCGATGGCGGAACACCTACCGAACAGCTCCCGGAGAACAAAGAAAGTAAGCTCGACGCCGACTGGTCCGCAGATGGCACAAAGATAGTTTTCGGCAACGGGCCTGCCAATCCTGACAGCGGCGTTCGTCTGCTTGATGTGAATACGCATCAGCTCTCTACATTACCCGACTCGAAAGGCCTCTACTCCCCACGCTGGTCCCCGGATGGCCGCTACATCGCCGCCTTGAATTTTGATTCACGACTTCTGATGCTCTTCGACTTTCAAAATCAGAAATGGACAGAACTCGCCCGGGTGACGATGGGTTTCCCCAATTGGTCGAGGAACTCCGACTACGTTTATTTCCTGCACGAAGAAGATCATCCGTCGGTCATGCGGGTTCGCATCAGGGATCACAAAGTAGATACCGTCGCCGACCTGAAGCATTTCCGCCAGGCAGGTTACTGGAGCGTATGGCTCGGCATGGCTCCCGATGACTCGCCGCTCCTGCTCCGCGACACCGGCACCCAAGAGGTCTACGCGCTCGACTGGCATACGAAATAGCCGTTTGCGAATGCTCCCCCTTGTCGGAATCAATTTTCCTTGTTCGGGTATAACTCAGGCTTATTACACACTTCTTCCCGGGGGCGGGGATATTGAGTGGGGATATTACGACAGTCCAACGGCGAGCGCATGAGCATAAAATTCCTGAATGGTGACGTGGCCCTCTCCTGTGGTGACCACCAAGCGTCGTTCTTTGTCAATGACGTAAGGTACTGGCATAAATCGCTGGAAGCCGGAAAGAAAAATCTTATCAGATGCTCATTGCCGCATCGGGCAATAGCTGCTCGACGCCAGAATGGGCACTCTGAGTGATATTAGGATGTTACGCCAATCACCTTGGCGTACACTGAATACAGGCTGAAGCCATCTCTGCTTTTGGAGCAGGCCGTGCGTTCACGCGTCGAAATCACGTCGGCAGTTCTCAACTGTGTCTGCATTGCAACCATCATCGGCTTCGGTCCGCACATCTCCGCTCAAGAACTCTTCAATCCCAAGAAATTGCCGTATGACTGGATGTCTCCTCCGATATTAAGGCAGCGCCTCGTGGCGCTGGCTGGAGATGGCGCTATGAACTGCGGACGCGCATCACAGTCCTCTCTGGCCCCAGCCGATGTCACCGAGTGTGCCTTGCAGCAATTCGCTTCGAAGAAGAGGTTTTACGCTCGTTACCATCTGGAAGGCTTCGATTCTGAGCAAAATATCGGTTTCGCCTTCGATGGACAGAGGTTGTACAAGGTGACATGGCAGCTCGGCTTGACCAATAAGCCGACCCTCGATACAGAGGAATGTCAGTTGCCCATTGAGCTTTGGAAAACGCGATCAGGAAGATTGAACTGTTATTCGCACAAAGACGAACTACCAGCTATTGATCTCTGACGCAATCGATTTCACTCATCCCATTCATGGCCAGAACTTGCACACTATAATCCGGTATGGTCAGACGGGCTAAGAAAGAAGTTCCGCTGCAAACGTTCAGGTGGCAGGGGCACCTACGCGAACGGGACTCCGATACGCACTGGTTTCCGGTTGAATACTTGGCTTACCTCGATCACAACGGTAAGCGGCGGTCTTTCACTGTGCTCAGGCAAGACGGGAGCGACATACCTGATGGCCACTATGTCTTTCAAGACGAACTCGGCGAACGGAGTTTCAGGTGGAGAAAATGGAAGGGCAAGTGGCAGTTCGGATGGCGGTATCGAGCGACCAAACAGTCTTAACTGAAGAAAACAGGCCATAACGCTCAGAACCCCTGCCAGGGGATTTTGAGTGTGAACGCGATTTTTCGCCAAATTGATGTCGGCCAGCGCCGTATACTGCTGCTTCGTGAAAGACAGTGCTCAAATTCGTGCCAAGAACACAAGTACAGTTGGTCAATTTGTTTGGGCTGGATTCGACGGTGACCTTCATTTGTAGGCTATTCCGACGGCCATTCGTACGGAAACAACTTCCCCGCCTCTTCCGGAGTCAGTTTGACCCCGAGTGTTCCCGCCGCGGAAGCCAAGACAGGGTCTGCTCCTTTCGCAAGGTCCGATGCAGTGGGAATCATCACCTCATCGGGAGTCACACCGACATGTTCCAGGCTTTTGCCGTCGGTCATCACGAGGTCGGCCTCGGTGACGGACGCCCAATAGACAATTGCGCGTCCAGAGAGTTGGTGTTGGTAGAATCGCGACTCCATAACCCGTCCGGCGCTCTTGTCCCCCAACACACGACCACGTTTCTCGATCTGCACTGTACGCGAAAACAACTCCGCCGCGGACATCGATTCGCTGTTAACTAGCACCACGAGCTTTCCCTGGAAGGTGCCGTGCAGAGGGTTGGTGGTAAGGGGCTTATGCTCAGAACGCATCTTCTTGTCGCCGATCTTGACTTGATGGTCAAAAAAGCCTCCCACGAGGTACTGCAGCGTGTCTTCTCGTCCGCCGTGATTGTCACGCAGATCGAGTATCAAGGCCTTATGCTTACGCGCCTTGTCTATCAGCCTTTCCACTTCAACGCTTTGAAGAGAAAACGCCGGCAGTTTAATAATCGCCATCTCATCTCCAAACTCGTGGACACGCGGCTGGAAAAGATGCTCCCGCTCTTCATATCCTTCTATTGTTCTCTGGCTCCGCTCGTACTGAGACATGATTGGAACCTGCCGCACTTTTGCTGCGACGGTCAACTGTTTCTTTGTGCCAGCAGGATCCTTGACCTCAAGTTTGAGTTCGGGTTGCGGCCGCAAGACATTGAAAACGTAATTCGCCTTCTGGATCGTCGCTCTTTCGGGTCGATAGCCATTGATCGACAATATCTCGTCTCCGACCTGCAAACCCTTCCTTTCGGCGTCACTTCCGGGGCGAACATGAGTAACAAAGCCTTGTTCGCCGACCATTTCATATTCCCAGCCGTATTCGTGCCGAACCTTTGAAAGCATCATCAGCGATCGCCAATCCATCACAAAGGCGTTCGGATAATTGATCATCGCGCGTGGTGGCACAAAACTGGTGTGAGAATCGTGGAGCTTATCCACCGTTGCAGCTATCTGTAGAAGTGCCATGTCATAGCTCGCAGAGTCATCAATCTTGCGTTTCGTCTCGGCAACAAGCGCATCCCAATCGAGGCCGTGGAACTTGGGATCGTAGTAATGTGACTTGACGTCCGAAGCGACCGCTTGCCAAATCGACTGTGCCGACTCTCGTGCCATCTTCTCCATCTGCTGCACCGCGACTCCAGTTGTTAGTGGGAAAATCAACACTGAACCTAGAATTAATGAATGTGTGATTCGCACATGGTCCTCCCCTTGAGGGCTTTGGCAGCATGATAGTGCCGTCCTAACTCAAAGAAAACGAGAAGTTTTGAAAGCCAAACTGCTGCCTGGTTAGCGGGCCCACATTCAATCTTCTCAACTGCCCGAGCGGGGAACCGATGAAGAGTATGTTCGCCTTGACCTTCCGCCAACGCCGCCGGGCAAGACGGACAACAGAGCTTAATAGAATGGCGCGGGCGAGAGGAGTCGTGACACTCGCCCGCTCTCAGGATCGGAGCACCTAGTTGACGCAATCAGATGTTCCCGCAAGCTTGCGCTTTCCTTCGCTGAAAAACGTGCCGGTCAGCGCAATGGAGATGTTACGTCAGGTGACATAAGGCTAGGCTGGACCGAGCAGGATCATCACTGGAATCATTGCCAGCATACCCGCAGTCCCTGCAAAGTGAATCACCCGCAGACGACTTTCAGGATAGAGCTTGCGGTGGGTTTTAATGAGGCGATAAAACGTGAAGGGGTCACGTTGCCACTTGCTGAAACGAGCTGCTTCCGCGAGGTTGTCGTTCACTTGGTCGATAATCCGATAGTACGAACCTCCCGCCAGAACAACGCAAGCGCCCATCACGTTGACAATCAACCACTGAGTCGCTGTGAAGGGCTTCGATCGACTGACGTATTGAAGCACCGCCATCGAGTGAAGCTGCATGACATTCGTAGACTACAGATCGGACGACGTTTTGTGGGAATTACCGAAGTGCAGGTGGTTTTGAGTGCTTCTATGAGAAGGTCATAAAAGTCAAGGCCGACGTGGCGGCCCTCCATATTTTTTGCTCCAACATCGACGACGTTGTGTCCGCGTGGC
>AP72_2010_repI_A100DRAFT_1000140_pt1 | contig 13092 bp, 10 predicted proteins | sample AmaPasrepliIA100_FD_9193 | JGI IMG/M metagenome (IMG submission 9193)
TCCTTCTATTTTTTCAGTCAACGAAAAAACCGCGTCTGTAACTACACGTGTTTTCAGTCGAGTGCACGCCGTTCACAGCCCTGTGCCACAAAATTGTGCAACAAGGAAACACGTTTTCTTCTGAAACCCGTGCCAGTCGCGGGTTTTCGGTGATTACATAATCGCTGTCAAAACGTGGGACCGCAGTCAAATCGATGATAAGTTTGTGAATATCGTGGAAATGCCGCATCCGGCAAGCATTCTGGATGGATTCCTGCGCTCGCGAACCGGAATTCTAGAGGCAGCTGCTGCAACCTGGATGTCAAATACGACCAATGGCTAATGTTGATCAGGGCAATTGCAGGGAGCCGAAGGCGGCGGTGGCGGCGGTGGTAACTGGAAGTGTGAGGCATTCATTTGCGACATTGGAATTTCGTAGACGACGACCACCCTCAACCAGCAATACAACGCGAGCGCGACCACCGAAATGCCGATCAGCAGGGAGACCGCAAGTCTTCTGGAAAGTAGATGAAACGGTTCGTTTGCCTTCTTGGCTACAAAGAACCTTGCCACCGGCAGCGCCAATGCGATCACCATTAGTAAGAACATCAGATATTTCTCCCACGATGTTCGGCGTTTTCTTCGAGGACATCAACTTCGGGGCCGATGGCGGACTCTATCCCGAACTCATCAAGAACCGCTCCTTCGAATTCGATCAGGAACTGGCCGGCTGGCACGCGATACTGCCGATCACTCCAAAAGGAGACCTCGCCGCAACGAGAGGCGAGCTCATCCTTCGCACCGACGAGCCATTGAACGCTAGCAACCCTCACTACCTCAGGATGCACGCCTACGTGCCGGGCTATGGCGATGGAACTCCGGCTATCGCGGCATCGGCGTCAAAAGCGGCGCGGAATACCGCTTTTCAGCTTATGTGCGCAGCAGCGGCTCGAAGAGCATACGAGCAACTATCACGGATGGACGCAATCAGGAAGTTGGCAGCGGAACTCTGACCGGCTTTGACGGCAACTGGAAACGCTACGAGACCATCATTCGTGCGAGTGCCACCGTCCAGCGCGCGCAATTCAATCTTTATCTTGATGAACCGGGCTACGTCGATCTCGATATGGTCTCGCTCTACCCCGTCGACACGTGGGGTCGGCGGCCTAATGGTTTGCGGAAGGATCTGGTTCAACTGCTCGCCGATATGCACCCGGGCTTCTTTCGTTTTCCCGGAGGATGCATCGTAGAAGGAGGTCGACTAGCCACGCGCTATCAGTGGAAGACTACCGTCGGAGATATCGCCGCGCGGAAAACTATCGTCAATCGCTGGAATGACGACTTCGATCACCGTCCCACACCCGACTATTTCCAGTCATTCGGTCTGGGCTTCTATGAATACTTTCAGTTGGCCGAAGACATCGGAGCCGCTCCCTTGCCCATCCTGAACTGCGGCATGGCCTGTCAGTTCAACACCGGCGAACTCGCCCAAATCGACTATACGAAGGAATTCATTCAAGACGCGCTCGATCTGATCGAGTTCGCAAATGGCCCGACCACATCGGCTTGGGGAAAGATGCGCGCAGAGATGGGACATCCGGAGCCATTTCATCTGACCATGATCGGTGTCGGTAACGAGCAGTGGGGACAGCCCTACGTCGATCGCTACAAACTCCTCGCAGCCACGCTGAAAGCCAAATATCCGGATATCAAGCTCGTGGTCGCCGCCGGACCTTCATCGGCGGGAGAACAATTCGACTTTCTCTGGTCGAACTGGCGTGCCATGAACGCCGACATCGTCGACGAACACTACTACATGAGCCCCGAATGGTTTCAAAACAACTCAGGCCGTTATGATCACTACAACAGATCCGGCCCAAAGGTTTTCGCCGGAGAGTATGCAGCGCAAACGTCAGGTGTGGCGCGGCCAGACAATCACAACAACTGGGAGGCTGCAATTTCAGAAGCTGCCTTCATGACCGGTCTGGAACGCAATGCCGATGTCGTGCGGATGGCATCTTACGCGCCATTGTTCGCTCATGTAGACGCATGGCAATGGACTCCCGACGCGATCTGGTTCGACAATCTCCGCTCCTACGGCACTCCCAACTATTACGTACAACGGATCTTCGCCAGCAATCTCGGCCCACGAATTCTGCCCTCAACTCCTCTGCTACAGGATCACCTATACACCACGGCATCTCTTGATGAACGGACACACGAAATCATCGTTACCGCAGTGAATGTGAGTTCCGCTTCGCGCTCAACGGAAATTGATTTGAAGGGAGTTACCGCATCAGGAACAGCAAAGGTCATCATGCTAGCGAGCGATGATCTGAAAGCCGAGAATAGCCTGGATCATCCGGAAACGGTCGCGCTTAAGAATTCAACGCTCGAGGTGAAGTCAGCAAAGATTCCGGTGGAACTGAAGCCCTATTCCGTAACTGTATATCGGATTCCCGTGCACTAGGACCCACTCAGCGAACTTCAACTTTCTCCTCTAGAAGTCGCTTGTCAGCTTCGTCTGTGCCGGTGAGTTCGAAAGAATTCGTAATCGCTGCCTTGCCCTTTTCCACACTCGTAATCACGTAAGAACATCCGATCCAGTGCGCCTCTTCGTGATCGGTCTTTGACCATTGTGCCGGATGGTCCGGATGCGAGTGATAGAAACCCACAATGTCTTCTCCGCGGTCACGTCCCTCACGCTGGATTCGCACGAGCTCTTTAGGGTCGATGTTGTATCGGTTATGGGCAGAATCAGTACGAGTGTTACCGCAACGCGCAGTGCTAGTCACTGCCCTACTGCCATCGTCCTCGAACTGTCCGAGCAACACACCACAGCACTCGTGGGGATAGGTCTCCTCACCATGCTTGCGGATTTTGTCGAATTCTGCGCGTGTAAGTTTCAACATAGAGGAATGCAGAAAATGAGAAGTCAGAACGCAGAAGTGAAATCGCCCTGAGCTAATTCAGCATTCTGCCTTCTGACTTCTAACTTTTACTCTTCGCCCCAGAATCTCTCACTCAAGTACTTATCACCTGAATCGCACAGAATCGTGACAATCACAGCTTCCTGATCACGTCGCACAGGAAGTTCGCCAGCAATCTTCAAGCATCCAACCACAGCGGCGGCCGCAGAAATACCCACGAGCAAGCCGGCAGTGCGCGAAAGGCGCCGCGCCATGGCATACGAGTCTTCGGTCGAAATCTCCAGATTCTGATCTGCGAGTTTCGGATCGTAAATCTTCGGGACGATGGCGCTCGCCATATGCTTCGCACCCTCGATCCCGTGGAACGAAGAATCGGGCTGCAGCGAAATGCATTTGACGGCTGGGTTCAATTCCTTCAGCCTACGTGTCGTGCCCACAAATGTTCCGCTCGTTCCGAGCATCGAGACGAAGTGCGTCACTCGTCCTTGTGTCTGTTGCCAGATCTCGTTCCCGGTGCCTTGATAGTGTGCCTTCCAGTTGGCCTCGTTCGAGTACTGGTCGGCGTAAAAGTATTGATCCGGATGCTCGCTGGCGAGGGACCGCGCCATTCGAATCGCCCCATCGGAGCCATCGTCAGGATCGGTGTAATGGATGTTCGCTCCATACCCTTGCAGAATCTGTTTACGCTCGCGCGAAACATTCTCGGGCATGCAAAGCGTTACAGGAAAGCCCTCAGCCGCGCCGAGCATGGCGTACGCAATTCCCGTATTCCCGCTGGTGGCATCAAGAAGGATCTTCCCAGGTCGAAGCAGCCCTTTCCGACGCGCCTCTGCAACTATATTTGCGGCGGCTCGATCTTTTACGGATCCGCCGGGGTTATACCATTCGGCCTTGCCCAAAAGTGTTATGCCTGGAAAATCTCGTGTCAGCGCATCCAGCCGTAAGAGGGGAGTGTTTCCGATACGCTCCATCAGGCTATGACCAAGCGTTTCGCCCAGTCCAGCGCCCATTTCGCGCATTTCAGCGTGTTGCTGTCCTGCTGCTAACGCTGGCACTTTGCTAGAGCCGTATGTCATCTCTGCCAGATTCCCGTGACCAACGTAATGTGATATGTAGTCAGAAACACGGTATGTAGTATTTTGTTAGATGAGTCAGAATCCACCGGCGATGCTGGCTCTGTAAAGTTACGTTCGGCTTTTATAAATACGCATCAAATAGACGGGCAACCGCCGATAAGGAAAGGTTGAAGCAAACACCAATGGCGAAATCAATAGAAACCCGGACCTACGAAGAAGCTCTCGCGTGGCTCCGCGATAACGGATTCGATGTCACCGACGCGCCAGGCACTACTGCCCGCGTCTTCCTGCGGAAGTATAACGTATCGGCCGCGATCCAGAAGACGCCCGAAGATGGCGTGAAGATCTTTGCGTATCCCGGTTGCCTGATCGGAAGCGAGATCTCGAAGCTCGTGAATCGCGGATACCAGCAATTCCTTAAGACATCAAAGAATGAAGTCCCAGCGACAGCCGATCAATTAAAGTCCCTGCAGACTTTCTCCGAAGAATTGAAGACGGCTCTAGGTCTTCCGAGCCTCTACAACGAGTCGCTGGGAACCGTCAGCGAGTCATATCATTACGACCGTATCGAAAACCGTGATAAGCCAGCAGTCGATCGCCCAAAGCGTCCCTGGGAAGTTGCGGGCAAGCAAGCGGCTGTCGCGGCAAAAAAAGGAAGGGCGTAAAAGCAGGTTTCAAAGTTTCAAAGACCGTCGAGACGGGTTTTACATTGAAACTTTCTTATCACTTATCTTCAGCGGGCTTCCCCTCCGTGGTTTGCCGAGATCGTTGTTCGGCAAGGTCCTGATCGGCTTTCTTCTGCAACTCCTGCACTGTCTTTAATTCTCTTTCCGCTTCCGCTTTGCGCCCTAAGGCTTGATAAAGGCGACCGAGTTGATAATGAGCATCGGACTCATTGGGATCCAATTTAACTGCGCGAAGCAGCTCAGGTTCGGCTTCCTTGTAGTTTTTCTGGGCGAGATAGATGGTGCCTAACTCAACGTGGGCCAAGCGATAATCTTTGTTCGCTTTCACGGCCTTTTGCAGCAGCGACAGAGCTGCCTCACGGTGGTCGTTTTTCCATTCGATATCAGCAAGCAAGGTCAGCGCCTGCTCGTGGTTGGGATTGAGAGCCAATTCCTCCTCGAACTCCTTCTTGGCCTTATCGTATTGCTGTGCCTTCCAGTGCATTTGACCTAACGCATAGTGCACGTTGGGCTCCTTAGGGGCGATGCGCTCTGCCGCCTCGAATTCTGCGATTGCCTCTTCCGGTTTTCCCTCCGCGTCGAGGGCCTGACCCATGAGAACGTGCGTGGGAGCTGAATCAGGACTCTGCTGAAGAAGGATCCGGAACTGCTCGATTGCGCACTCAGCTTTCTTCGCGAATAGGCAGCTCTCGGCGAGCATCTGGTGAAGCTCTGGGTTGGATGGGTTGGCCTTGCTGGCAAGTTCAAGGTACTGGGCTGCGAGCTCGAACTTTTTTGTTGCGTAATAGCTCATGCCGAGTAGTGTTTGCGCTTGTGTGTTCCCAGGGTCGGTTGCCAGGACGGCGCGGAACTCCGTCGCGGCGGCTGCCCAACGCTGCCGCTTGTACTCCGCCAATCCAAGGTTAAGCTGAATTCCCGGAAGCTTTGGGTTCAGCCGCAACGCCTTGCGGTACGCCGTCGCGGCTTCCTCATATCTCTGTAGGCGCGCGAGATCAACTCCCATTGCGGCGAAGGCTGCAGCATCGTTCGGGTTCTGAGTAGTCACTGCCTTCCACGCCTGAGCAGCTTCGGGCCATTTCTGTTGCTGTTCCAACGAGATTGCAGCAGAAGGCGTAGCCGCTTGACCGAGAACATTCGCCGCCAGAAGGAAAAGAAAAAGGGAGACACCAAGGCTTTGTAGCAAGTAATTGCTGCACAGTCTGCAAACAGTAGGAATGTAGAAAAAGATTGAAGAGAAATGGACCGTCGAGGGATGAAATGAAAGCTCCGCTTTGTGAAACAGATTGGATTTTGGGGCATACCCCCCTCCCCCCTGGTCTATTGGAATCATCGAGTTAGAGGAAAATCGAAAATAAAATATTGGGGCAGAACAGTTTAGGGGCAAAATCTTGAGCCGAAAGGAGTTAAGCCCTAGTGACCATTTACTGCCTTTACTGCTATCGCCTTGGCTATGTTCTGCCCTTTTTTTCATGTACGCAAGTGCGGATGTCACAGGGTCTCGCTGTGGAAGACTGTTGGAAAATCGGATTTGAGTTGTCGAACATTAAGTCTGTGCCTTCAGAGACAATAATCAATGGCGCAGCTTGTTCTTTCGCCCCTGAGGGGCTTTTTTCTGTTCTAACCCGCTACCCACGGCTTGACCCGCTCGCAGCTCTCACGCCGTTGCCTCATTTCTTGAGTTCGGTTCCGGTAACGTGATCTCTCAGTTCGAACGGATTTTGCCATCGCTGGCCAGCCTGTCGAGATAGCGTTTCGCCGTAGGCGCTTCGGGGCGGTCGCCGTAGCGCTTCAGGAAATCGCGCAGGGACTGTGCTGCATCTTCGTACTTTCCTACCGCGGTCTGCGCTTTGGCCAGGAGCAATTCGACTTGCGGAGCTTTACCGTTGGATTGCGCCCAGGCGAGTTGGGACGCTTTCAGAGCCTGATCGTACTGTTGGAGGTGATAATAAGCTTCTCCGAGCCCCCACTGCGATTCCCAATCTTTCGCGTCCAACTGAACAGACTTTTCCAAGGGTGCGACTGCCTTGTCGTATTTTCNCTGGTCCTCGAAAGCCATCCCCAAAGCGCAGAAAGCGCGGGCGTTGGTTGGATCCATCTGCGAAGCTCTTTCGAGCGTGCTCTGCGCCTGAGCCCAGTTTTGCTGCCTCAGGAAGAGAACTCCCTGAACATATAAAACATCGGGATGGCCCGGAGCGAGTTGAGCGGCCTCGGCAATGTATTTCTCAGCTTCCGAAAGCTTGTTCTTGGTCAAAGCCTTCAGGCTTCTATCGAGCGCTTCTTTCGCCTTGGGCGCGAGGATCGGCTTCGTCGGACCGCCCGTGTCTGAGTTCCCTGCGCGCTGGAGGTTCGCCTCGATTACATATGGCATTGAGACCGAGACGTTGACGTCCTTCTGCGTGGATTGATAGCCGGTGGCATCAATCTCTAGGGTATAGTTTCCCGGCGCTACAGAGCCGAACACAGCCCGTCCGCGCGCGAGCCCGACTTCGTCGGCGAGCATACCATCTCGATAGAGTTTTACGATTCCTGCGGAGGTGATCGTCGCGCCGGCGGTATCGTGAACAGTGACGATGATCTGTGGCCTGTCGGTGCGGGGCATCGTGCTCTCATTAGGGCTGTCCTGAGCCAAAACGGAGAAAAGCGAAAGCAGGAGAGCACATCCCAGTACCCTGAGGAATCGTGCAGCATGCCGATCCCCACAAAAGTTGGCGGAAGGCATAAAACCCCATTAGTTAGGCATAAGCGTATTCCCGCAGGGTGTAAGCGTCAAGAAAGAAGCTTTGAGCGAGGATTCCCTGCGTCGCTCTTTTGTGGTCATCCTGAACCGCACTGTTGCGGCGCCATTCGCGAAAGTAAAACGCCCCGCTCGCTGAATTGGCGAGCGGGGCGCGTGAAGCCCTCTTTCAGGAGCGCGTTAGAACGAAATCTTTCCGCCGAGCTGGACGATACGCCCGGGGAAGAATCCGTTGGGTTGGCCGAAGTTCGAGCCCGAGTCTATACAATCGGGGTGAGCGACGGTGCAGGGGGCGCCAGTGGGGACGGTATTGATCTGCGGATGGTTAAACGTGTTGAACGTTTCCAGTCGCAGTTCGAACTGACTGCCTCGCGCTTCGCTGATCATGAAGGTCTTGAAAAGCGAGAGGTTCCAGTTGTCACGACCAGGGCCATCGATCGCATCGTAGCCCAGGTTACCCCATGCACCCATAGCCGGCACCGAAAAGGCAGAAGAGGTGATCCACTGCTGTTTGGTGTGCGGTGCGACAAGAGCGCCCGTTTTATCAGGCCGGTTGTTCGCACTGGGCAATCCCTGTCCACCTTGGGGACCGGAAATCGTCACGTTGAGCGGCAAACCTGACTCAATAGTGACAATACCCGAAACCTCCCAGCCTCCGACCACGCTTTTGAGGAAGCGATTGGAGGAGTTTCTCAGGAACGGCACGCTGTAGATGAAGTTGGTGGAGAAATTGTGCAGGCGGTCATAACCGGACCGTCCCACATCGTATCGCCAAGAGTCATACGGGTTCGAGACTGATACCAGATCTCCCCCGCCGCCGCCACCGTTGGTCTGGTTCGACGGATCGATGGACCGCGAGAGGGTATAGAACACACGCAGGCTCAGGTCTTTCTTGATCTGGGCATTGAGGTCGACCTGCAGACCGTTGTAGTGGGCGTTAGCTCCATCGGTGGACATGTTGATGTTGCCGAAACCCGAATACGGAACTACAGCGTTGTAACCACCGGCCTGGGTTCCTTGAATCAACGCCGGAAGGAAGGATGGATCCGGCAGATTGACGTTGTTGTAGTAGTTCTGCTGGCGACTCTGGTTTCCGACATACATGACGGAGAGCACGCTCCTGGATGAGAGCGAGCGCTGCACGCCAACGCTGTACTGGTAGGCCACGGGGAGCTTGTAACGGTCCACCGCCAAGCCAGTGATATTCGCCACCGTGATGGGAGCAACAGCCGTTAATCCGGTGTTCAAGAACGTACTTGAATTGTCAAGCGACACGCCGTTGAAGGTCACGTTGGTGCTGAACGGGATGTTCGGGCCAGCGTTATACATATCGTTGCCCTGGATGCGTTCGTACATGGCGCCAAAGCCGCCGCGCAGAATCGTCTTGCCTGCTCCGGTTAGGTCGTAAGCAAAGCCAATTCGCGGACCAAAGGCACCCCAATTCGTGTTTACCAAGCCCTTCGGGACACCGGGGGTTGTTCCCGGAATTCCGATGCCGTTCAAATAGAACTGGGTGCCAGCCGCCGCAAGAATCGGATTCGGGCTCGGACCCAGACCTGGGCTTGCAGCCGCACAACCCGGATCGGTTGCGCCGTTGCAGACATTGCCGTTCGTATCCAGAGTGGCAGCCTGCGTCGGATCGTATAGCTTCGGATAGAAGTTGCCCATCCGGTTGTTGGCTTCGTAGGTGTGCGGGACTCCATCCCAGCGCAACCCGAGATTCAGCGTCAGCCGCTTGTTTACGCGCCAGTTGTCCTGGAAATAGAACGCCCAAGAGACGTTGTTCCATTTGCCATAGTCCTGAACACCGAGTTCCGTATACGATTTGGACGTGCCAAGAAGGAAATCGGCGAAATCCAGGCCGGTGTACGTTCCGTCGAAGCTGAATCCGCCCTGGGTGTTACCGAACAGCTGCTGGTATTTCTTGTAGATAGCCCAGCTGCCGCCGAACTTCATCTGGTGCACGCCCTTGGTCCAGGAAATGTCATCGCGGATCTGGTAATCGTCCGCCTTGTTAGTCCAAGGCCAGCTATTGTTGCCAAACTGCGTACCGGTCGAACCTCCGAGACTGATATTCGGGATCCGATTATCGCTGTTCGGGCCTGTGAAGAGGCGGGTGAAGGTGAAATTGGACGGGGCGGAGATCAGTCCCGTCGGAACAATGTTGATGCGGTTGCCGTTGTAGTTGAACGCAACCTCGTTCAGCAGCGTCGGGCTAATAGCATACGTCGTGTGAACCACGGCGCTGTAAGACGGGTTGCCAAAGCTCGTCCCGCTGACAGGAGTGTTGGACCAATTCCACAAGCTGGTGCCAAAACTCTGACTCACCGACTCGTCAACGTAGTGGCCGAACACAGAGAACTTGCTGTTGAAGTTGTGATCGACGCGGACAATTTCTTCCCGTAAGTTGGTTGGGGAATTGGCGCCGCCGATAAAATTGCTGCCATCATTCGGAGCCGGGAAAATGCCGCCATAGGTGCCGCCTGCATTCAGCAATGCCGTTGCATTGGGGCTGATCATGCAAGACGGGATAATGAAGTTCCCACTGCCGTCTTTTGGGAATGGCTGCCCTTGCACGACACCGGCCGGAGCCGCTCCACCGCAACCCGCGAACAGAACAGAGGGATCAACCTGTGCCACTGTCGGCACATCGACCTCTTTAGAACCGAAGTTCCCCGTGTACCAAGAAGTAAGCGGGACTGTCTGTTGCAGGGTCTGACCGTTAATGTACTTCCGCCACTCCATGTTGTAGAAGAAGAACGTCTTGTTCTTGTCGGGGTTATAGAGCTTTCCAAATGTTACGGGACCGCCCACGTTAAACCCGAATGTGTTCTGGCGGAGTTCGGCGACAGGATTCGGAGCCCGATTGTTATAAGTGCGGGCATCGAACGCGTCGTTGCGGTTGAATTCCCAAGCGGCAGCGTGGAACTGTTTGGTTCCGGATTTCAGAACCAGCGTCATGGTGCCGGCCGAGGAGAGACCGAAGTCGGCGCTGTAGTTGGACGTGAGCTGACGAAATTCAGCGATCGAATCCAGAGACGGGGCGATACTCATGCCACCGGCGCCGCCGCGATCATCGTTTTCTCCACCATCCAACAAATAGATATTGTGATTCTGACGAAGGCCGTTGAATTCGACGCCAGCGCTGCCGCCAACCGGAGTGTTGGGAGCGGTTACGTCGATCTGGCTAGAAGCGCCCGGGGCCAGCGCGGCCAACTGATAGATGCCGCGGCCGTTGACCGAAATACTTTCAATCTGTTGGCCGGTAACGACGTTGCTAACTTCACCGGTGTCGGCCTGCACAGCAATTGTATTGGCTTCGACGGTGACCATTTCTTGAGAGCCTCCAACCGCGAGTTGGAAGTCCGCGCGTTGGCGGTCGCCGACCTGCAGGACCACGCCTTTTTTCTCCGCAGTCTTGAAGCCACTTGTCTCAACTTTAAGGTCGTAGTGACCGATGTGGATGGAGACTGCGGTGTACTGCCCCGCTTCGTTGGTCGTGTATTCCTTCGCAACACCTGTTTCGATATTCGTCAATGTCACCTTGGCATTTGCGACCGCCGCGCCAGAGGGGTCGGTCACAGTGCCTACAATGGTTGCTTCCTGCGCCAAACCTTGCGCGGCAAAGAGCAACACGAGTGCCCCCAGCAGCAAGACCCAGCGGATAGGTATTCGTTTCAGGGATAGGCCGAAACTCCCGGCGTTCGTGGGCGAGAGGGATTTCATTTGCCAGCCTCCAGAATTCTCTTGGTCGGGACAGTAACCTGGGACAGAAGTACCCCAGTCGTGAACGTTTACGGTTTAATTGGTCTCGTAAACCTTTGTCAAGAAGAAAATCGACCGACAAAATCGTTATCGTAGGAGCTTGCCGGCTAGCCGATGAACCCACCTCCCGGCCCGAAATTTGTCATCTCCGTAGCTTGACCATGCGGTATTCCGGTGCTATAAGCGACGGTCACCGTAATCGTTTACGAAATTCATCAATAACTTACCGTGGCGAGCTTGCCTGCCCTCCCCCGGGCTTCCAGCGCGCAGGAGGATCCTTAATGAAAACTCATGTGAACACGGCTGTTTTGGCCTTTTGTGTACTGTCCCTGTTTCTTCCTGCCGTCGCCCAATCCGGTGGCAAACCGGTGTATCTCGATCCCTCCCAGCCCATCGATGCCCGTGTCGACGACCTCATCAAACGCATGACGCTGGAGCAGAAGGCTCAGCAATTGGTAAACCAGGCTCGGGCCATTCCCGATCTCCAGGTCGCGGCCTACGACTGGTGGAGCGAGGCGCTACACGGTGTTGCCAATGCTGGTACAGCCACAGTTTTTCCTGAACCCGTAGGGCTGGCTGCGACTTTCGACGATCCTCTTATTCACGAGATGGCTGTCGTCATTGGAACGGAGGCCCGCGCGAAACATGAGCAAGCGGTCAGAGCTGGACGCCGTGACATTATGGAAGGTCTCGATTTCTGGTCCCCGAACATCAACATTTTCCGCGACCCGCGATGGGGACGAGGCCAGGAAACTTACGGCGAAGATCCTTTCCTGACGGGGCGTATGGGTGTGGCCTTTGTGACGGGACTGCAGGGTGACGATCCAAAGTATTTTCGCGTTATCTCGACGCCGAAGCACTATGCCGTGCACAGCGGCCCCGAACCCACGCGCCACACGATTGATATCAAAGTTTCGAAACATGATATGGAGGACACGTATCTGCCGGCGTTTCGCGCAACGGTCACCGAAGGAAAGGCGGAATCCATCATGTGCGCCTATAACCGGGTGAATGGCGAGCCGGCTTGCGGCAACACTTTCTTGTTGAAAGACACACTGCGCGGCGCATGGAAATTCAACGGCTATGTGGTGTCGGACTGCGATGCCATCGTCGACATTTTTCAAGGCCACCGCTTCGTGAAAAGCCAAGCCGAGGCTGCGGCGGTCGCGATCAAGACCGGGATGGACAATGAGTGCGCCGATTTCTTCACCATCACTAAAGACGATCATGACTACAAGCCATTCGTCGAGGCTGTGAAACAAGGTCTGTTGGCGGAGGCCGATCTGGATGTCTCGTTGCGCCGGCTCTTCACTGCACGTATGCGTCTTGGGATGTTCGATCCTTCATCGATGGTGCCGTACGCCAATGTTCCGGAGTCTGAAATCGACAGCGCGTCGCACCGGCAGCTGGCGTTGAAGGTGGCGCGGGAATCTATGACGCTGCTGAAGAATGATGGGGTGTTACCGCTTGCGCCGACGGTGAAGAAGATCCTGGTGGTTGGTCCACTGGCGGAGTCGGTGCAGGTGCTTCATGGAAACTACAGCGGGACCGCATCGCACGCGGTCACGGCGCTTGAAGGCATTCGCAAGCAGTTCAGCGGAGCAGTTGTAACGTACCAGCCGGGAACAAATTTTCTGCGTGAAATGCCGCCGGTGCCCACGTCAGTGCTCACGACTGAAGACGGCAAGCCGGGACTGAAAGCGGAGTATTTCACTGGCGATCTGAGTGGTACGCCGCAGGTGACGCGGGTTGATCCGATGATCAACCTGCAGACGGCGCGGTTCAGTCCAGATCCTCAGACGTTTCAGGGGCCTGAAGGGTTGAAGGAGTTCTCTGTGCGGTGGACGGGATTCATCACTCCCAGCGAGTCAGGAACATATGAAATCGGGCTTTCGGGGTCAAATGAGCGGATGTGGCTCGAT
>AP72_2010_repI_A100DRAFT_1000142_pt1 | contig 12940 bp, 9 predicted proteins | sample AmaPasrepliIA100_FD_9193 | JGI IMG/M metagenome (IMG submission 9193)
CCCCATGTCTCTTACTTCATCGCGTTAACAAACCCGGGAACGTTGACGCAATCTCTCCAGCAGGTACCCGAGTGGCTTGCGAATATCAGCCGCTTGCTCTTCCAGCGCGCGAAGAATCACATCACGATCCAACTCGTAGAGATTCTTCAAAAATGCGCTTGGACCTTGTGCGGTAATGGAATAAGGAGCGAGCGCAGACCTTGGGAAGTCTTTCAGATTGTATGTCACGATGGTCTCAGCTCCGCATCGGACCGCTGCTGCCAGAACGTGACGGTCCTTTTCATGGTTGGTCATCGCCGGAATCAGGTCTTCATATTCTTCCACCCACGCTTCGCCGAAGTGCTTGCGGATTTCACTCTCACGATAAGCAGCCTGCTCCGCTGTTAACCCGAAATTCTCTTGGAGATTCCGGCTGACCTCCGCCATGATGTGGTCTGTCCATCTCGGAAGGTATAGTCGGGGTTCGGCAGCTAGCCGCAGCAGCGTGTCAGCCAGCGGCATCGGGATCAGGACGCACGCGTCCAGGATGATAGGAAAATCTGCTCTCACTCGTCCTGGCCGCCCTCAGGCATCACGTTGCGATCATAGAGTCCTTGATCAACGGCAGCTTGCGACAGACGTGCCAGCGCCGCCCGACGCTCGTTCTCACGCTTCTGCGCGTACGACAGCACCTCTCGCAAATACACCCGCCGCTGATTACCCACTCGGTGGTATGCCATCGCTCCCGTGTCGAGCAACTTGATAAAGAACGGACGCGAGACACCAAGGAGGTCTGCCGCTCGCTGAGTAGTGACGACTTGATCGTCCGGTATCAGGGTGATGGCTTGTCCTCGGGCCATGAGAGTGACTACTCTCCGCAGAATCTGATAGACGGTATTGGGGAACTCAATCCGTTCGCCAGTCGAACTCACGAGGGCGGCACTTCCACGGCTGAGTATCGTTTCGAGTTCTTGTACCTGTTTCTGCTCGGACTCCGGCAAGGAAATAGGACGTTGCGCAGTTGCGGCCATGACGGTACTGTAGCACATACTCGAAATACTCGCAATACTCGAAATTTGCGTAACTGTTCCCGAGCTGCCTTACCATCATCTAAATAGCGTATTTTCAGCCATATTGAAGAAAGACCTACCACCCGGAGAATGACAGCGTGTTTCGAGCGCCACTTTGCGTCGAATAAGACCGACTAGGCACCGATCACTTTCCAATCTGAATACGCGCGAAATTCTGCGGGTGTTGTTTTCTTCGTCAAGCATTCATTCGAGAAGCAGACTGAGTTCACCACCTGCTTTGCTTACGATCAAGAAGATCCCATCCGACGTCGGTGGAATCCTCGTGCGCATCCAGGCGGGAAGGAGTCTCCACTCAATTTGTTTACGCTCGAGAGTTTCTTTCGGGAGTGCGCGGGGGTACAGCCGCCCTGCACGCCGAAAGGAGAGCCCCCACCCAGCATGCAAACGCGTAAGCAGCGCGACCGCTGCGGCCGCATACGTGTTCGTGTTCCAGATTTCTTGATCTTGCGGGACGAAAAGGGCTTCTCGGCAGTCGAATTTCACTGCAGGCGCCCATTCATGCCGAAGGAAATGAAATTCGTTCCGGTGTAGTCTTCAGCGCGGGCAGCAGAGATAGTTAAGGAGCGGACTGAAACTGGACTGCACAAGAATTGCACCGTCCTAACTTCTTCAGCATGATCCATCTGTGAAGGTAGCCTTCAGTGTCTGTCGCAAATGCGGACTGAGAGCGGACTGGCCGCCACCGATCAGATCCTTATTATGTCCTTTGTGAATGATGGTGGCCAGGGACGGAGTTGAACCGCCGACGCCAGCCTTTTCAGGCTACGCACAACCAGCTTATCTCCTTGGCTTGTCAACAACTTAACTGATCAGAGCGGCTGATTTATTGTGACCACTCTGTGACCAGCGCCGATGTTCGCCTACGCGTCGGCCTAGAAACATCCGGGAATTGAAGAACAGATAAATACAGGTTAGAAAAATGTAAATCCAGGTTGGAAAAATGCGGTCTCTACTGCGACAGAGTCGCAGGATGCTGAAGCCGGACTGAAATCACGGGCATGGATAGCGCCTTAATTACCCCGTCATACGCATTGGAAGGCTTATTGGACGTTGTATGGAACGTTTTCCGTGGGCCAACTTCCTCGTTTTGGGCCGAGCCTGAGACCCGGCCCAAATGAGGGCTTGGGTGATAGGAGAAAAGTGTGGTAGGATTTTCCTACCGATGGCAAGCCACGATACCACTCTCGAATACTTAACCACGACCAAGATCGGCGAAAAGGGCCAGCTCACCGTTCCTAAGCAGTTCCGCGAGGACCTTGGATTGGGCAGCGGTGCGCCTTTTGCAGTCTTGCGTTTGGGGGATGGTCTTATCCTTTTGCCCGAACAGCAGCGCTTCGAGCAGCTCTGCGAAAAGGTGAGCGCTCGCCTCACAAGCGCTGGGCTGACGCCGGACGACCTCCTGACGACCCTCCCTCATGCCCGTAACCGAGTTTACGAGCGCTTCTACGGAAAAAAGCCTTCAGCAGGCGTTACCCAACGGCGATCTCGAATCCACCGCGGGAAGTGACTGAGCAGCGTAGAATCCGCCTCTTTCTAGACTCCAATGTCCTGACCGGAGGAATTGTCTCACCCTGGGGACTCGACAAGGCCACGCTATCACTCTGCGCAGCGAGGGTTTGTAGGCTTGTTCTGGCTGACGTGGTCCGAGATGAAGTCGAAGAGAATCTACTTCTGCACGCACAACGTCTGCCCGCGCTCGACGCGGACCAACTGATCGAGGATTACCGGGTTCTCGTCAAACTCACCAAGCCCGAGGTTGTTGCCTACCCCGACAAAGACTTGGTTCGATCAAGTCGTCATTTGATCCGGCACGCTGCCGACGTCCCGGTCCTGTTGTCGGCCATCGCCAGCAAACCTGATTGGCTACTCACTCACAACACCAAGCACTTTACGAAAGCCGTCGCTGAAAGGACATCGCTGCGGATTGCCACCCCCGCTGATTTCTTTCGGGCTCTGTCCTCGCTGTTTCGCTGAACTGCTTACAATCTGGCTTCCAAGTGACAAACATGGGGTGGTCCTTCTTGTCGAGCAGGCTTCGCCAGTGTAGCGTCGTCGGCTCGCTTTACACTCTGCGAGCGACGTGAGCCGGACGACGGTCGCCGGGAGCCACCGCCGGACTACCTGCATAGCGCGCCTCCTCGGGAGTCGCTCGATTCGGCAAGTGTGACTGTGCCTTGCAACGTCGGTAGCCATTCGTAACTAGAAGACACTCCTCAGAGTCTCCGGAAAAACTTCGTATTGCATTCGTCCCAATCGTTGGGCAAGAAGAAACATGTCCACAACATCACCCTAAGTGCGGCTGTGAAGTAACAAATAATAAGGACGAAACTTGCCAGTAGATTTCGTCGACGCCAAGCCCTTATGGGCTGCGCTCTACCAACCCTTAAACCCAATAAGCAGAGAGGATTTCGAACATGAAGATTATCGATTTATGAAATTTCGAGCAGATGTGGTGGATTGATAATTGAAAGCAAACGATTGATTTCAATGTGAAAACACGGCGGCCAGGGACGGAGTTGAACCGCCGACGCCAGCCTTTTCAGGCACAACGAACTTATCTCCCTGTCCCATCAACAGCTTAACTGATCGGAGTGGCCAATTTATTCTGACCATTCTGTGACCAGCGCCGATGTTTGCCTAGCATCGGCCATGAATTGAGCCCCGCCACGAAATGTCGGTTGAATTGCGTGGCGAGGTTTCGCGTCAGCTGCTTCCCGCGGTCACTCGCGTCACCTGGAGTAATCCGACGGATGTCAAGCACCGCGGGAATCGCTTTTGGCATTTCGACACGAATGCAGGAGCGATAACGGACGTCGCCGCCCAAAACTCTAGTTTGGTTGGATCCGCCTCCCAGACAGGCGGAAGTTCCTGCGAACAAGATTCCGCAATCGTTCGATCGGACTTACGGGTGTTTTTCCGCCGATCATGGGATGCCACCCAGAGCCTACGAGGATCGCGGGGGCCTCGCGGTTCTGCCGGGCGGCGATTCTCGCTTCATTATCTTTGTCGCAGTCGCCGATCGGAACCAGCAAGTAGGGGTGCCCACAAACATCCAAGTTGTCGCATCCGGGCGGGATCCCATTCACGGCGATCACGCCCTGATCTGAGATAGCATTGGGTTCAAGCAGGATTACGTCTGACTGTGGGGAAACCAAATCGTTCAGATCAACGAGGTCTCCGCCTTCCCAAAGAAAGGCCGTAATGAAAAAGTCGCAGTCTGGGCTGGATATACCCACAATCTGTGACAAGGAGTTGATGGCAAACGCGCTAGAACACATATCGCCGGGTAGAACACCCAAGTCTTTCATCCTTCCATTTTTCCAGAGAAATGCGTGGTAGGCTTCGTCGCCGGCCAAATAAGCCTGACCTACAACTTCACCGGCATCGTTGAGCCAGTTTCCCGCGCCGTTCGCTCCACCCAGCGTGCCTAGGTCAGTCAGCGTAGCCCGATCCCAAAAGAACGGATGCGCCGCGATGTCTCCAGCCAAGTCCGAGAATCCTGTAAGTTGGCCTCGGTTGTTGGGAGGAGCGAAGGGAAGACCAAAAGTGCCCCCTAGGGTACCTACGTCAATCATCCTGCCGTTTTCCCATAGAAACGGATCAATGGTGGCCAGTCCGGTCGTCGGATTTGGGATCGAATTCGTATATGACCCACCGGATACCTGACCCCTCTCATTCACGAAAGCTGCAATCGTATCGGGTCCGCCCAAGGTTCCCAAGTCGCGTTTTTTTCCGTTCTGCCACAAGAACCCGCGAGTTTGCGTTGAGTTGGTGGAGCCAAAGAAAAAGACACCATAAATGGAAATCGGATCAGGAATGGCATTCAAGGCAAAACCGGTAACCTGTCCTTGATTGTTGATCGAACCGGCGGCACTGTGATTCCCGCCGAAAGTTCCCAGGTCGATAATCTTCCCGTCCTTCCACACTACCCCGCGGACTTCGATCACACCAAGCAAAGGGTCGATCACGCCATTTTCCGATTGCCCGGCAATCTCGCCCTTATCATTAATCCCCAAGGCATTGCTGCAGTTCTGGTCCGACGGCGACAGCGCACCCAGGTCGGTGATCTGGCGGTTATGCCGTCGCAGCGCATGGTTGACATTCGGGCCAAGCACGCATAGGGGTCCGTTGCTGTTCGGCGGAAGAGGAACTGCTGTCTGCGCGTTAGCTACAGTGTCGCCGCCGTTGTTGATGGTTGGCCCTCCGTTCCCCGAGGGATTGATAAAGCCTTGAGGGCCCCCGAAAGTTCCTAAATCGATGAGCTTGTATTTGTGGTGGTGGGGTTTGCCCTCTTGTTGTGCCTCTTGGGCTGTGGTCTGAACTGGGATCGCCAGCGTTGCGAGAAGCGCCAATGTAGTGAAGGTAGTCTGATGTTTCATACACGTCTCCTATCTTCATGTTGGGGGAGGGCACGCTCACTTGTTCGTGATGGGTGACTCCCACTTACTGCTACTGAGACCACTAACGTCCAAGATCGACGAGTCTGTATCTCACGTAACCCAGGTCGTGGCCGATTCTTTCAGGTTTCTCCTGCAGGGCTAGTCGCATTGTTGTGCTGCTTACTAACAACGTCGTGACTTCGAGAACCAAGGTGATTCTTTTCGGCTTCATGTACAGGGCCTCAAATCTGAGTTGCTTGTCACGGTCACAGCTTCCACCTGGAGAGTTCGCAGGACAACAGCCCCCGATAGAGCTGGGGCCTACGGCGTAAAGCGCCAGAGATCGTTAAGATTGCCAAGCGAGTGGTTCGTGTCCGCTGGATCTTCACCCAGTCCGCCGAAGAGCCAGAGGTTGCCGCCGGTATCGATCAACGAGACTGCACCAACACGCGCGGCCGCGAGATTCGAGGCAAACGCGACCCCCAACGTGCCGTACGATCCTTTCCCGTTGGCGACATTGGAACCGCTCATCCAGGTCCAGTTGGTGCCGTCGAATTTCCAGAGATCGTTGAGAACGCCGAAGGCCCCGTTTGAGTCGTTGCCACCCCCACCGAAGAGCCAGAGATTGCTACTGCTGTCGACCCATGAGATGGCGCTGTTGCGTGTTCCGGGAACATTGGACGAGGAAGCTGTGCCTTTCGTGCCATATACTCCTGGCTGAGAACCGACATTCGAGCCGCTGACCCATGTCCAGCTCGTGCCGTCGAATTTCCAGAGGTCGTTTAGATTGACTTGGGCTCCAGTTGAGTCAGTACCATTTCCACCAAACAGCCAGACATTCCCGCTCTTATCGATCCAGGAGACTGCCGTAAAACGGGCTCCCGGGATATTGGAAGGAGAAGGCGTACCCTTCGTGCCGTACACTCCGGATTGCGAAATAGCATTCGACCCGCTGACCCAAGTCCAATCGGTCCCGTCGAATTTCCAGAGATCGTTCAGCTCGCCCTGCGCTCCAGCGGAATCGCTGCCAACTCCCCCAAAAAGCCACAAGTTGCCGCTGCTGTCGATCCATGACACCGAAGCGGCCCGCCCGCCGGGCACATTGGCCGGGGAAGGCACGCCTTTGATTCCGTATACGCCTGCCTGTAAAAAGAGATTCGATCCGCTGACCCAAGTCCAGTTCGTGCCGTCGAATTTCCAAAGATCGTTGCGCTCTCCGTCCCCGCCGAAGAGCCAGAGATTGTCGGATTTGTCGACCCACGAGATCGAAGAACCGCGCGCTCCGGGGACATTAGAGGGAGAGGCTACGCCCTTCGTGCCGTAGACGTCGGGCTGATTGATAAGATCCGATCCGCTGACCCAAGTCCAGTTGGTGCCGTCGAACTTCCACAGATCGTTCAGGTCGCCTTGGGTACCGGTACCGGTGGAATCGAAGCCGTTTCCGCCGAAAAGCCAGAAGTGTCCACTACTGTCTCTCCAGGAGACGGCGAATTGGCGAGATCCAGGCACGCTGGACGAGGAAAGAGTGCCTTGTGTGCCATAAACACCCGCCTGATCGACGGCTTTTGCCCCGCTAACCCAAGTCCAGGTGCTCACGTGCGGGGGAGGAGTTGTTATCGGGGATCCACCTCCACAGCCCGCAAGCAGCACCGATGCAACCACGATTCCGGCACTGAGACTCCATAACTCTTTGTTCTTCACATGTAACTCCTAATTCTTGGAGGGGCAATTAAGTAGTCACGATCATCCTCCGAAAACGTGAATGGTTCGTGTCCTTCAGAACCCCGAAGTCTTCCCAAAATGATTTTTCTTCCACACGTTGGCACTTCCCGAACCATCATCGAGGGCATCAAGTGAACCGTTGCGGTGCCCAGAGTTACCGTTCAGANTGTTAGTGCTCGAACCACCGAAAACGAGAAAGCCGATCCCACCGTTGGCATTTCCTGTGTTCCCTTCGACATGGTTTCCGTTGGANGCGAAAATCCTGAAGCCGTCGGCGGTATTTCTGTCCATTACATTCCCGTGAATTCGGTTTGAATCCGATCCCTCTGTGATCTCTATCCCGATCAGATTGTCGTTCGCAGTATTGAATTCAACGAGCGTGGTAGAGGAATTACGAATGAAGAATCCCTGAGTGAGGTTGAATTCCGCCCTATTCAGACGAAGGTCGTTATCGTGCACGACATCGAGCACATAACCGAGCGCGTTTCGCCGTGAAGTGTTGTCCAGCACGACGTTGTCATGCGAGTCCGAAAAGAGTGCAATCCCCGCCCAGTTGCGGTTGTCTTCGACGGTGTTCTGCACGATCCAGCTGTTGGTTCCACCAGTCAGCACAATGCCGATCCCTCCGTTGGCCCGGCAGGCATTGTGGAGAACGACGTACCCGCTGCCAACATCGAGATGCATGCCGTGGTTCCCGTTCTCATAGGCTAAATTTGCTTCAAAGCGACCATCGGTGGCCCCACCGCCCCCGAAGATGCCGTTTACGTCGAAGCCCGTCACTTTGCATCGCCGCACCGTGACACCGCTCAAGCCGCCGGCAACCTCGATACCGCCGTTGAAGCCAGGTACTCCGGGGCCTGAAACGATGTGACCAGCACAATCAAGGGTCACTTTGTTGGCATTGACCAGAATGTTTCCCTGGTGGTCTTCGGTGAGTGTGGTGTCAGTCGTGATCACCATCGTGCCTGACGAAGCGTGGGCGGGTGACGTGGATAGCATCGGCAACAGAGCGATGCCGAGTACTATGGTTGAAAACATTGATCTCGTCATGTGCGACCTCCGCGATCTGCAAGATTTCAAGTCGTGGTTCCTAAGCAGTGAACCTGCTTCCGAAGTCGGCGCCCACTTTGTCTGGAACCCGCCCCGAGATCAATGCACTGAGTCTGGCATTTGTATGGCATAGTTGTGGCAGCGCTAACCTGCTGAGTCGAATGCCTTTACTTCAAGAAAAACGTCATCCCTGAAGAGGATGAGGTGAGGGGAACGATTCTTGCGCAGTGATAAACTCGCGCCGAGAGATACCGTGGATCGCATTCAGCTGCCCAATCTCGCTCGCTTTGGAGTCTTTGAGCTGGATCTTCGAGCACGCGAGCTTCGGAAAGCAGGACTAAGCACTGGCTTGCCGGAGCAGTCCATCAAGATCCTGGCAATGCTGCTGGAAAAGCCCGGCGATGTGGTGCGGCGGGAAGAGATTCGCAAGAAGCTTTGGCCTAACGATACTGTCGTAGAGTTCGATCACAGCATCAATGCGGCCATCAAGCGGCTGCGGCAAGCGCTTGGCGACCCGGCTGAGGCGCCGCAGTACATCGAGACTCTCGCCCGCCGTGGCTATCGCTGGAAGATTTCCGTGGAGTGGGTGAATGCGGAACGAGGGGCCGAACGGGCTGACGCGCAGGACGCCGACCAGAGCCGCGCCGTCGCAGGCGGGAGTCTGATTGGAAAAAGGGTAACTCATTACCGAGTGCTAGAAGTCCTGGGCGGCGGCGGTATGGGTGTGGTGTACAAAGCCGAAGACATCAAACTCGGCCGTCGCGTCGCGCTCAAGTTTTTACCGGAAGAGCTCGCTACTGACCCAGCAGCCATGCAGCGCTTTGAACGCGAGGCGCGTGCCGCCTCGACGCTCAACCATCCCAATATTTGCACCATCCATGGGGTCGAAGAACATGAGGGGCAGCCCTTCATTGTGATGGAGTTGCTGGAAGGCCACTCACTGCGCGACCTACTTTCACAGAAAGCAGATTCGAAGACGGATTCGCCTTTTCGACTCGATCCACAGCTGGATACTGCGCTGCAGATTGCTCACGGACTCGAAGCCGCGCACCAGAAAGGCATTATTCATCGCGATATTAAGCCGGCAAACATCTTCATTACCAACCACGGGCAAGCGAAAATACTGGATTTCGGCCTCGCCAAACTACATGAGTTTGAATCCGTGGAGCCCCAGCCGCAATCATTAGCCGAGCCAGGGCCGAAGCAGGAACGGAATCCACTGCTGACTCTCACCCGCACCGGTGTGACCGTCGGGACCGCTGCTTATATGTCTCCGGAGCAGGTGCGAGGTGAGAGATTAGACCCGCGCACCGATCTGTTCTCGTTCGGCTTGGTACTTTATGAAATGGCAACCAGACAGCGAGCTTTCCCGGGCGACACCGCAGCAGTGCTGCATGATGCCATCCTCAATCGGACGCCTGTTCCTATACGCGAGTTAAACCGTCAAATTCCTGCAAAGCTGGAAAACATTGTGAACAGAGCCCTCGAAAAGGATCGCGAGGCTCGATATCAAACTGCAGCCGAGATTTGCGCGAACCTGGAAACATTACAGCGACAGTCAGCCCGGAAGCGTTTGCCACGGGCCTGGGTTGTCGGATTGGGTGTTGCCGCCGCAATTGCTATCACGGTTGTTTTGTTCGTGCTGAACAAGCCTCCGAAGACGGTGTCGGTTGCCCCTGAAATCAAGATGCGGCAACTCACGGCCAACTCGAGCGAGAATCCGGTCACCAATGGCGCGATTTCACCTGATGGCAAATACCTGGCCTATATCGACACACGCGGACTACACCTCAAACTCATTGATACCGACGAGACGCGCACGGTTCCGCGGCCGGAAGCGCTCATGGATCAGAGAGTGAAATGGGAAGTGGTGGCATGGTTTCCCGATAGCACCCGGTTCCTGGTTAACATTCAGCCTTCCACAGAAGAAAGGAGTTCGGTCAACGGCAGCATCTGGGCAGTTTCGGTGCTTGGGGGAGCACCCACAAAACTTCGCGATCATGCCATCGCTTGGTCCGTTTCTCCTGATGGCTCGTTGGTGTCGTTTGGGACAAACACGGGAAAGCTGGGTGACGAAGTCTGGCTTATGGGGCCGAATGGGGAACAGGCGCGGAAGTTCGAGCAAACCGGCGAAAACCAAGCGAGTTGCTGCCTTTATTGGTCCCCCGACGGCAAGCAATACCTGTACATTTCTGAGGAAACGGTGTTTAGCCGCAACGTAAAGGGAGGTCCACCCGTCACCTTGTTTCAGCCTTCCGAACTGGCCAAGATGTCCGACTGGGTGCGGTTGCACGATGGACGGATGATCTATGCCTTACCCGAGCCTACGAACGACAGAACCTGCAATTACTGGACAATGCGCATCGACCTGAGCACCGGCAGACAGCTCGAAGAACCCAGGCGGCTAACGAACGGGGCCAACTTTTGCGTGTTTGGCGGCAGCGTAACGAACAATGACAAACGACTGGCGTTCGTGGCGTGGTCTGGATTTTATACGTCATACGTCGCCGATCTTGAGGCTGGTGGAAAGGGACTCCGTAACATTAGACGCTTTACTTTGGAGGAGGACGACCTTGTACGTGGTTGGACTCCTGACGGCAGACTTATCGTTGCTCAAGACCGGGGAAGCAGTTGGCGCGTGTACAAGCAATCTCTCGATTCGGACACTCCCGAACCGATTGTCTCCTCGGTGGAAGGCGCGCTGACCCTGGGAGCCACCGCTCCAGATGGCAAATGGTATATCGGACGCATTTGGCCGAACGCGCGGAGTATTGAACACCCCACAGTCCCTATTCCGATCCTGCGAATTCCGCTGGCTGGCGGAGCCCCAGAAACAATTCTGCTGCTCTCACGTGATGGCAGTGTTTCCTGTAGCTGGCCACCTTCTAGTACGTGTGTGATAGCGCAACAAAGCGAAGATGGCAAGCAAATGATTGTGTCGATTCTCGATCCGATAAAGGGCCGTGGCCCCGAGTTATTTCGCCTTAATGTTGGTCTCTCGCCGTGCGTCATCTCCCCGGATGGCACTCGTCTTGCCATGGCGCGAAGCCCGGAAAGCCCGCTTGAAATTCGTTCACTGCACGGCCAGCTCGTGCGCAAAATTCCTTCTCAATCAGTAGGAGAATTGACCTGGTTGAATTGGTCGGCGGACCAAAAGGGATTTTTTGCGACGAAGAAGGGGCAAAGAGGGAACGAGCTGCTATATCTGGATTTCCAGGGAAAAGCGACATCGCTGCGAAAATGCGGTGGCGGCGCCAGCGGTCCCGGCGGCGGTTGTGAAGGCCTTCCCTCTCCCGATGGCCGGCATCTGGCCATCATTGACAGGGATCAGAGCAACAACGTGTGGATGATGGAAAATTTTTGAAACTACATGTTCATTGATTCCAAGATTCCTCGTCATTCAACTAGAACTTCAGCTCTGCCTTCAACTGAATCATCCTAGCGGCTCCATTTTGGTTGGTTCCGAGGAAACTTGTACTTGACTGCGCGTTCCCGAGAAGTGTAGTACTTGACTGCCCCATGTAACCGATTACGCCTAAGACGGGAGTAGCCGATTCATTAAACGGCAAGCCAAAGTTGGGGTGATTAAGAATGTTGAAGAACTGAAAACCAATTCGCAGCTCTGAAGTTTCCCAGTGCGGAATCCTGGTGCTCTTCATGATTGTGAAATCGGTGCTGAAATAGCCCAGCCCTCGGAAGTGGTTACGCCCCTGTGCGAAAGACACCTCAGGACCACTGCACGGTCCGTTTGGGCCCGGCACGTGCCCACGATTGAAGTCTGTTTCGCACCCTGGTTGCACAAAAAGTGCACTGGGATTAACCATTGGTGGGCTATCCGGAGGGAACGAAAGCTCTTCGGGCAGGCAAGGCTGCGACGCTCCCGAAGGCATAAGGGCTGCGGCGGCTCCGCACGGCGGTTGCGATCCCAGAGGGCCGACAGGCACCGCATAAATCCACCCGAAATAATTCTTTGAGTTGAGCTCCAGAGACTTCTGGGCGTCGGTCACGGTATAAGGAAATCCCGTGTGAGAAAAGAATGTACCCGAAACCTGCCACCCATTCACCAGAGACCTGGGACCGTGGCCTCTTAAGGCTGCCTTGAGCGGAAGCTCCCAAACATAATTGGCATTGAAGGAGTGGCGCACATCATAGTCGGCCGGGCCATAAGCGTCGTGCAGGTTGTTTGGGTTCTGGGGGCTCGCGGCGGCATACAAAGTGAAGTTGGAAAGACCGCCGTTGGACACCTCATCGAATGCGTGCCCGTACGTGTAGTTTACTTGAAGCAGACCCTGGCCCCAATGGCTCATGCGATGTTTGAACGACGTGACCATACCGTTGTAGTTCGAGACTGCTGTCGCGGCAAGTTCTGTGACCCCACCGAATCGCGGATCCGGAGCACAATCCGGAATGGCATCGCTGCACCGTCCGGCCGGCAGTGAGCCGAAACCCCAGGCGTTCACCGCCGAATTCTGCACGAGCTCGTGAATGCCATGGTGGCCGAAGTATCCAACGCTGAATGAAGTAGCGTTCCCCACTGCCTGCTGCAATTCCAGACTCCATCGCTGATATTGGGGCGAGTGCATCCGTTGTTGCGGAACAGTCAGCCCAGGTGGAGAAAAGTTTGGCACGATCGCCTGAATCTGGGCGAGGGTTTCGCCCGCCGCGTAGGCATTCACGAACGCTGTATTTGAAGCAGCCACATCTTTAAAGAGACTCTCC
>AP72_2010_repI_A100DRAFT_1000143_pt1 | contig 12926 bp, 7 predicted proteins | sample AmaPasrepliIA100_FD_9193 | JGI IMG/M metagenome (IMG submission 9193)
AATGGTTTAACTATGGCGGCGACAAGCTGTGGCTGTTGCCCGAGGGAAACGAGGACGAGCAGCATTGGGTCGGCAACTCCGATGTGCTCGATGATGGACCTTTCACCTTTCGAAAGCTTTCGGAAGGCCAGAAGTGTGAAATCGAGCTGACGGGTCCCTCTGATCCGCAGACAGGGATTCAGTTCACCCGCACGATCAGCATTGGCGCCGACTCTCCTCGCATTGCATTTCATTGGTCCATGAAGAACATCACGGGCCACCCGCTGGAGTGGTCGATGCAGTCGGTATCCCAATACGACACGTCAGTGCCCGATGCCTCCGGTTCTCTGCAGAAGCAGATCAATCATGATTTCTGGACGTTCACGCCAGCCAACAAATCGAGTGCCTATCTGAACCGCTATCATGTCCGCTACGGCCCGGCTGAGAATCCGGCGGTCCGCGTCAGGGACGATGATTTCTTCACTGTGCATTACGTTCACATGGCTGCCGAGTTGTGGCTCGATTCGACCGAAGGATGGCTGGCAGTAGTGGATGGGAACAGTCAGTACGCGATGGTAGAACGTTTCGAGTACGATCGCACGAAAGAATATCCGGGCAAGGCTTCTGTGATTTTTTGGACCAACGGTGGAGGTATGCACCTGAATAGCGATGGCAATCCCGCGATGAGCGGCGACGCGGATGCCGGCCCTTTTTATCTGGAGGCCGAGATTAACAGTCCCATGTGCCGATTGCGTCCTGATGAAAGCTGCAGCTTCGACACGGAATGGTTCCCCACGCGATCCGGAGCTGAGTTTCATGGCGTTTCGGATGCTGGCATCTTGATACGACCCCTCACTGCGACCACGAAGTCGGACGGCAAAGTCAGTCTTTCGGGCACTTTCGGCGTCTTCCACGCTGGCCGACTGGTCGCGCATCCATACACTGAGCACGGCCGTCCTCTGCCAGAAATCCAGATTGGTCAAGTCACTCCCAACGACCAGGTCTCGATAAGCACCGACCTCACTACTCCAGAAAAGTGCTCGCGAGTCTCGATTCATCTGATCGATGACAGCGGCGTCGATCGTGGCGCACTTCAGGAGGTACACGTGACCGGGCAGGAAATCCATTGATGCGACGCCGCGATTCGTTACTGACCCTTGCCATTCTGACGGCTCTTGTGGCCGCGCCTCTGCGCGCGCAGGAGACTGCCCAGAAATCCGCGCACAATGTGACTTCCGATGGGTTGCTAGTTCAGCCCGTCGGCGAAAACTGGCCGTCGTATAACGGGGACTACACCGGACGACGTTTCAGTAGCCTAAGTGAGATTAACCGTTCCAGTGTCGCGCAACTTCGCGCAGCCTGGGTTTTCCATCCCGGCAATACGCAACGACTGGAAGCCACGCCGGTCGTGATTCACGGTGTCATGTATATAACGTCTGCCAACGACGTTTTCGCCTTGGATGCGGCGACTGGCCGCACCCTCTGGCGCTACGCGCGCCCCATCAGTTCTGGACTCCTTGATGACGCTGCCGCGCACAAGAGTCGCGGCGTAGCCGTATGGCAGCAGTACGTATATTCCGAAACCGACGACGCTCACCTGCTCTGCCTCGATGCCCGCTCCGGCAATCTGATTTGGGATGTTCAGTACGCAGACAAGGTCCAACAGTACGGAGCAACAAGTGCACCGTTAGTAGTAAAAGATGAGGTCATTGTCGGCACTTCCGGCGGCGATTCCGGAGTCCGCGGTTTCGTTGTCGCCTTTGACGCGAAAAAAGGAACTCAGCTCTGGAAACTGTGGACGATCCCCGCGCCCGGTGAATTCGGCTCAGAAAGCTGGCCCGGAGATTCGTACCTGCACGGCGGGGCCACCACCTGGATGCCTGGCACCTATGATCCCGAACTCGACACCGTGTATTGGACCACCAGCAACGCCGCGCCTGATTTCGACGGCAGTTCCCGGCCCGGCGACAATCTATACACAGCATGCGTTCTCGCCATCGACCCGAATACCGGCAAGCTGAAGTGGTACTTCCAGTTCACGCCCCACGACTTGTACGACTATGACGCCAATGAAACGCCAGTCCTAATCGACCAGGAACAGAACGGGACTACACAGCACTTGCTTCTGCAGGCGAACCGTAATGGTTTTTTTTATGTCCTCGATCGTTCCCATGGCAAGTTTCTGCGAGCAAGCCCGTTTGTGGATAAATTGACTTGGGCCACAGGAATCGATGCCTCAGGACGTCCAATTCTGTCCGGCAGGGTTCCCACAAAAGAAGGAACCTACATCTGCCCGGGAATTGTAGGCGCGACGAACTGGTTCTCACCCTCGTTCAATCCCAGCACTGGCCTTCTGTATGTGATGGCGCTCGAGAATTGTAATGTCTACTTCTCCAAACCACAGACCTTCACGCAAGGCGAGACATTCTATGGAACAGGTACAAAGGTCCAGGTAGGTGACGAGTCGAAAAAGATACTCGTCGCTCTGTCTCCTTCGGACGGTAAGAAAGTCTGGCAGTATCCCCAGGTTGGGCGCGGAAACTCATGGGGAGGAACTCTCACTACGGCCGGAGGCCTGGTCTTCTTTTGCGACGATTCCGACTCCTTCGAAGCCGTCGACGCCGAAAACGGCAAGCCCCTGTGGCACTTCAACACCGGCCAGCCTTTCAGCGCCTCTCCCATGACTTACGCCATCGACGGCGTGCAATACGTTGCCATCAGCGCGGGAAGCGACGTATTCAGCTTCGCCCTGCCCCACTGAAGTGGTCGGGTAACGAGCGACTCTTAAGTTCGTGCGTCCCCGTACCTCGCGCGCCTCAGGAACTCTCCCGCGCCCGCGCGGCCAAGGAACTTTCCATCGCTCATCACGACCATGCCGCGTGACAAAACAACGTCGGGCATTCCGGTGACCTGAATTCCCTCAAACATTGAATAGTCGACTCGCATGTGATGTGTCCTGGCGCTGATGGTGTGCTTCTTGTTCGCGTCGAAGATGATGACATCCGCATCGCTTCCCACCGCAATTGTCCCTTTGCGCGGATACAGTCCGAACAATTTCGCCGGAGTAGTCGAAACTAGTTCGACGAATCGATTCGCGCTGAATCGCCCACTAGCCACACCGCCGGAAAAGATCAAACTCATTCGGTGCTCAACGCCGGGACCGCCATTCGGAATCTTCGTGAAGTCGTCCTTCCCCAACTCCTTCTGCTCCTTGAAGCAGAATGGACAATGATCGGTCGACACAACCTGCAGATGATCGCGCTTCAACCCATGCCACAATTTCTCCTGATGCCATTTCTCCCGCAGCGGCGGGGTAAAAACGTATTTCGCCCCTTCAAACCCGGGTACATCAAAGTTTTCAATCGATAAATAAAGATATTGCGGACAAGTCTCCGCATACACCGGAAGTCCGCGATCCCGCGCTTCACGTACTTTCTCGAGCGCGTCATTACAGCTCAAGTGAACGATGTAAATCGGCGCCCCAGCCATTTCAGCCAGCGCGATCGCCCGTGCCGTAGCCTCGGCCTCAGCCGTCGTCGGTCGCGTCAGCGCATGATATTTTGGCGATTTCTTTCCTTCCGCCAGGGCCTGCTGGACGATGACATCGATCGCGCTACCGTTTTCCGCATGCATACAAACCATGCCGCCGTTCTGCGACGTCGTCTGCAAGGCCTTGAAGATGCTGCCGTCATCCAGCATGAAAACGCCCGGATACGCCATGAACAGCTTGAAGCTCGTCACTCCTTCGCGTACCAGTTCGTTCATCTCTGAAAGCTGTCCGCCCGCAATATCGGTCACGATGCAGTGAAACGCATAGTCGCAAACCGCCTTGTTGGACGCCTTCGTCATCCACGTATCGAACGCCTGCCGCAGTGCCTGCCCTTTGTACTGAATAGCGAAATCAATCAGCGTAGTCGTCCCGCCAAAGACAGCTGCGCGCGTGCCTGTCTCAAAGTCGTCGGCACTGGTCGTGCCCCCAAACGGCATATCGAGATGCGTATGCACGTCGATGCCACCCGGCATCACCAGCTTCCCCGCCGCATCAATTACCTGCGAGGCATTCTCAGCAGGCAGACTGCTTCCCATCGCGGAAATCTTTCCAGCCGATATCCCAACATCCGCCACAAACGTATCGGTCGCGGTCACGACGGTTCCGTTTCGAATGATCGTGTCGAAGCTCATCCCGTGTCCTCCGCTGCGTGATCAGAAACTATGCTACACTGCCGCCCTTTAGTTCTTCAGAATCATCCACCGGGTGTACACCTCGCGCGAAAGGGACCAGCCATGCAATTCGGCATTACTCTCAAGCCTGACATTTCAATCGAACGCATCGTAGGACTGACGCGTCAGGCGGAAACCGCCGGCTTCGAATACGGCTGGATCTTCGACTCTCACATCCTTTGGCTGGAGCCCTACCCGCTCCTGACGCTGATGGCATCCAACACTAAGCGCATGCGCCTTGGCACCTGCGTGACCAATCCCGCTACTCGCGATCTGACAGTGACCGCAAGTCTCTTCGCCACGCTCAACTTGATCTCCGGTGGACGCATGGAACTAGGCATCGGGCGCGGCGACAGCTCTCGCCGCGTGATGGGCAAGAAGCCAGTGAGCTGGTCCCAACTGGAAGCGGCGGTCAGGCAATTCCGTGATCTGACTTCTGGAAAGGAAATTGATCACGATGGCCAGCCGACCCGTCTCACGTGGGCCAAGAATCCGCCGCGAGTCTGGATCGCCGGCTACGGTCCGAAGGTTCTGCATATGGCAGGTCGCGTCGCCGACGGCATCATTCTCCAATTCGCCGACCCAGCGTTGATTGATTGGTGCATGGGTTTTGTGCGGGAAGGCGCCCGGGCCGCGGGTCGCGACATCAAAGAGATCGAGATCATGGCAGCCGCGCCTGTTTGGGTTTCCGACGACCTGAATGTCGGACGTGAGCGCGTCCGATGGTTCCCTGCCCTCGTCTCCAATCACGTGATGGATCTCATCCGTCAGTACAAACCCGAAGATCTTCCTCCTGCACTCACGTCCTACGTGCAGGACCGCGGGAGGTACGACTACCAGCATCACTGCGAAGTAGCGAGTGACAACGCCGATTTTGTTTCCGACGAGGTGGTTGACCGCTTCTGCCTGCTCGGGTCCGCCCAAGCGCACCAGGAAAAACTGCGTGCCCTGGCAAAGGTTGGCGTCACCCAGTTCAACATTTACCTGATGTGCGGAAATGAGGAAGACACGCTTAAAATCTACGAACGCGATGTTCTGCCGCAGATTCTCAAGGGGCAGAAAACCTAGCAGTTCTAGGCCGCTTCCGGTGGTGCCAAGATGCCCACACGCTGGGAGCGCATGAGTGCATAGTAGGCCACAAACGAAACGGCGAAACCCACAAACCACGAGTAGTCATACAAAGCGCGAATGGAAGGAAATGCCAAACCCGCAAGAGCCGTGCCTGCTCCCAACGCAACCGCGCCCACCGCGCGCCAATTGAATCCACGGGCATATTCGTACAATCCGTCCCTGAGATACAAGTCATCCACCTGCAACACCCGTCGTCGGATCACGAAGTAATCGCAAATCATGATCCCCGCTACAGGCCCGAGGAATGCTGCGTATCCCCCCAGCCAACCGAAGATAAACGTTTTGTAATTGGAGAGCAGTTTCCACGGCATCATCGCAATTCCCATGAAGCAAGTGATCACGCCACCGGTGCGGAAATTGATTCGCCGCGGCCACAGATTTGAAAAATCATTGGCCGGTGAAACCACATTCGCTCCTATATTCACGTTGAGTGTTGCCAGCAGAATCGCGACTAGTGAAATCACCACCGCAACCGGAGAATGGAACCGGCTCAACAACTGAACCGGGTCCCATATCGCGGTGCCATAGATAACGACAGTCGCCGAAGTTACGACGATCCCGACGAACGCATACAGAGTCATGGTTGTTGGCAGCGCTAATGCCTGTCCGATCATCTGCTCACGTTGATTGCGGGAGAATCGCGTAAAGTCAGGAATGTTCAAAGACACCGTCGCCCAGAAGCCCACAGTCCCGTTCAAGGCAGGAATCAGAAACTTCATGAATTGAGGGAAGCTGGTAAATTGCGAAGGAACGGAAAGCATCGGCCCAAACCCTCCCGCCGTGTGATAGGCCCATCCCAGCAGCAGCAACCCCACTCCCAGCAAGATCGGAGCGCTGATTCCTTGCAGTATCCGGATGTATTCAATCCCCTTCAACACAACCCCAAGATTGATGAGCCAAAATAGAAAGAAACAAATAGCCGGCCCATACGCAGAATCCTTCCAAGCCGGGATCAGCGTCGCTAGCAGGGTGCTGATTGCTTCGCCCCCAATCCAGGTCTGGATACCGAACCACCCACACGCGACAAAAGCTCTCAATACTGCCGCGACATTCGCGCCTAACACTCCGAATGACGCACGCGCCAGAACGGGGAACGGGATCCCGTATTTTGCTCCGGGATGCGAATTCAGCAGCATCGGCGCGAGGACAATTACATTCCCCACAAAAATCGTCGCGACCGCCTGTTTCCAGTCCATGCCGCCCTGAATCAGGCTCGCGGCCAGCATGTAAGTAAGGATGTTCACCGACATCGAGATCCACAGCGCTGCAAAGTTGTAGGTTCCCCAATGCCGCTGCTCCGGACCGGCAGGCGCAAGATCGTGGTTATAAAGCGGGCTGGCTTCGATTCGAGATTGGAGTTCGGGTTTAGTCATCATTCGTTAAAGGCTCTGGTGCGGCTTTGAGTCGGCAACCGGTTCCCAAGCTCTGTCATGCTAAGCGGAGAACGGGTGCGCGAAGCGACCTCGTTCGGAGTCGAAGCATCCTACAGTCGGAGACGAAGCACGCGCGGCCGCCGAAAACTAATCCGCAGCGGCCGCGTTAGAGCTCTGCCCCGTGATAAGAGCGTAAGTCTCTGGGCGGCGATCCCGAAAAAACTGCCACACCTTGCGCACTTCAGCGATCATGTCGAGATCCAGATCCGCGACAACAACTTCATCCTTATCGCGACTGGCCTGCGCAATGATCTTGCCCCGAGGATTGCAGAAGTAACTCTTGCCGTAAAATTCCCCGATACTCCAAGGCTTCTCCGTACCCACGCGATTGATGGCGCCGACAAAATATCCGTTCGCGACTGCGTGGGCAGGCTGTTCCAACTCCCATAAGTATTCCGACAATCCCGCAACCGTTGCCGACGGATTGAACACGATTTCAGCCCCGTTCAATCCCAGGATGCGCGCGCCTTCGGGAAAATGGCGGTCGTAGCAGATATAAACGCCAACCCGCGCGTATTTGGTCTCAAACACCGGATATCCAAGATCTCCCGGAGTGAAGTAAAACTTCTCCCAAAATCCCGGATGGCAATGCGGAATATGGTGCTTGCGATATTTGCCAAGATATTTCCCGTCGGCATCAATCACCGCAGCCGTATTGAAATACACGCCCGGCATATGCTCTTCGTAGACCGGCACTACAATCACCGTTTTGTGTTTGGCGGCGACCTTCTGCATCAGTTGAACCGTCGGTCCATCGGGCACTCGTTCGACCAGTTCGTACCATCGAGCATTCTGCTCTGCACAAAAATACGGGCCATAAAATAGTTCCTGCAGGCATAGAATCTGCGCTTTCTTGCGCGCTGCCTGATCGATCAGCTTCATATGCTTGTCGATCATCGCCTTCCGGATCTGGGCAAGCGGGCGGTCGGTGCTGAGCGCATTGCTGGCTTGAATCAGGGCGCAACGGACATTCCGGGGCATGGGGTCCTCCAAAATCGACTTAGAGGAACGAACTATAGCAGAAAGTTCGAGAGCGCCAAATCGGCAGAATTCCTCGCCAACTTGGCAAGAATCGCGCAAATACGGATGTCGGTGGTTTCTACGGCAGGGCTGTTCGTGGCTTGAGAGAGGAAATCGCGTGCTTCAACTTCCGGACGTTCTCTTCCATCACCTGGGTCCGCTGGTACTCGTTTCCCGGTGCTTTCCCGAGGGACAAGCGCGAGTTCCGATGAAACATGGGACTGGTAACGGGGGTGGCGAGACCGACGTGGATCTCGCTGACACCGGTGCGCTCGATGATTGTGGCCGCATTATTGACGGCGATTCTGCCTCCGGCCATGATCTTTATTCGACCTCGTGAAGCCCTCACGAGACTGGCTACTGCGCCCACACCGTGCAGACATTCCTGCTCGCCACCCGATGTCAAAATGCGGTCAGCACCCGTCGCACAAACATCCTCTAGGGACCGAAACAAATCCGCAGACATGTCGAAGGCGCGATGAAAAGTCACAGCGAGAGGGCGTGCCAGTTCGACCAGTTGCCGCGTTTTCTCGATATCCACACAGCCGTCTGTCTTCAGCAGGCCGAGCACGACGCCATCGGCACCTTCGGTCCGTGCAACTTCGATATCGCGGCACATCGTGTCGAACTCTGGTTCGGAATAGCAGAAATCGCCGGGACGCGGACGAATAATAGGATATAGGCCGATGGAGACATTCGATCGCACAACACTAAGCAGACCAGAGCTGGGAGTGATGCCACCTTCCAGCAGATCGCTGCAAAGTTCGACTCGTTGAGCTCCACCTCGTTCAGCGGCTTGGGCCGAGGCAACCGAATCAACGCAGACTTCTACTGTGATCTGTTCCACCATTTCTCGTCAAAGGAAGCGAAAGAGTAACACACTAATACCGTAATTTAAGTGATCGGGATCAACCAAGAAAACAATTGACCGAAGGTCATTCTCCTCATTTATGCGTGCCGGGCCTATTCGGCAATCCGACAACGCACACTCCACAAAACGCAACTCCGGGTAGCAGTCGCGAAGGAATGGAAAGTCGGAAACTCAACCGGGTCGGTTGGCTGACGCAATGGAGCCGGATGTCGAAGAGCAACATCCGGCTCAGTACGATGAGGGGGGCCTCAAAAAACGTACTTCGCGGTCATCTGAATAACCCTAGGATTCCAGAGTTGCCGCAGGCCCGACTGCTGGCTCTCGGGGAGCAAAACGCCATTGGTACCGAAGTTGTAACCCACCAGCGATCCGAAATTCGGCGCTTGCAGGTTGCCCTGAATGCCTCCGCCTCCGTTGGGCCCGCCATTTATGTTGGAATGCCAGAGGGAGAAGACGTTGAAGATCTCCAGACGGTACTCGAAGCGCTGACGCTCGGTGATAGGAAAATCCTTCGAGAGCGTAATGTCTCCACGCATGAAGTACGGCTGTCGGATGCTGTTCCGGCCGACATCTCCGTACGTATTTCCCGCGCCGATGGCGTAAGCAGCGGGATTAAACCAGTGGAAAACATTGCTCTTGAAGTTTGCCTGTTGGTAAACGTTTGGGTCGAGACCGGAGACAGACGCGTCGGGATTGCCAACCTGGTTGGGACGTCGGAGGTCAGCTCGGACGCCGTCCTGTCCGTATCCGCCAAGGCCAGCAAAGAGGGTTTCCGGCATACCTGACGCGACGGTGTAGATTCCGCTGAAATTCCAACCACCGACAATCCAGTTCGCAGGTCCAAGGGACCACTTACGTCCTTTTCCTACCGGCAGTTCGTACGAACCGCTAGCCACGAAGCGGCTGGGCTGATCAAACGATGCTGGTCCGCGGTCGCATGAGAAGCAATTGTTGTTCTGTAGCGTCAGGCTTCCGGTCGGGATATTGTTGATGGCGGACACGTTGTCGAAGGTGCGCGACCAGGTGTAGTTCAACTGGTAGAGCAAGCCTTGCGACAATCGTTGGTTCAGGCGAACTTGCAGTGAATTGTAGTTTCCGCTGAACAGATTCGCGACGGCGTACGCGTGGGAACTGATGTTGGGGAAACGATTGCGGGCGAGTGCCGGCACGAAGTTCGGATCTGCGGCGCAAGTAGGATCACCGGCAGCTTCATCCGTAGTGCGGTAACGATTGCAGGGATCGTCGACTGCCGTCATAGTCGCAGCGTTGTAGTACCAGTAGCCGGGCTGCCGCAACGAATGGCTGGCTACATAGCTGACATCCAACAATAGATTCTGCTTGAGCGCATATTGTCCGCCCAGAGTCCATTGCTGGTTGTAGGGACTGCGGTTTCCAGGCCAGTTGATCTGGGTATAAGGGATCCAATAGGGAAATGCATTTGGACCCACACCAAAGAATGAGAAGTCTACCGTCGAAGGCAGCCAAAGCGAATCCAGCGGATTCGGAGCGGTGGGAGTTTGCCCGGTCGAAGTCGGATAGAAAGCGGAAGAACCGATGAGGGTGCTGATGTTGTCGTAGGTGGTCAATCCGTACCACTGGTTCTGCAGATCGTAGAAGATTCCGTAGCCGGCGCGTATCACGAAACGATCGGATGGCAATGGACGCCATGAAATACCGATGCGCGGGGCAAGATTCTTATGATCTGGAGTCACCAGCTTGTTATCAACGCAGCATCGCGCCAGGCTGGTGATATAGCCAGTTCCCGCATTCTGGGCCGCCGCCTGAATTGCCGCGACAGTATTCTTGTTGGCCCACAGAAAACCGCCGCCATTCGTCATGTCGAGTTGCGCGCCGCTACTGTTGATGTCGTGATAGGAGGGCGGAATCTCGTAGCGCAGACCAAGGTTCAGCGTGATCCGCGAATTCAACCGGTAGTCATCCTGGAAGAAGAAGTTCCAGTTTGTGGCGCGCACATCAAACCGATCTGAACCGCCTGGGGCTGGACCCGTGACTCCGATTGGGTCACCAATCAGAAAATCGGCAAGAGCACTTCCCGCTCCGGCCGTTCCATAGGAGTTATGACCGAAGAGAGCCGGATCGTTCGAGGTGTAGGAGCCGTCAAAATTCACCTGTCCGGTGGAGCCGAAAGCCGCGATCATGTTCAGCATATAGCGTCGAATGTCGGCACCGACCGTGATCCCGTGCTTGCCATGAACCCATTTGACGTTGTCCAGAACTTCGTAATTGTTTTCCTTCTGGGTCCATCCTGAGTTGGTGTTTCCGATGGGCTGGAACCCGTTGTACACGATATTTGGAACTCCCCACAGCGTGGGATTTCCCGGCACGTTCTGAAACCCGAGTTGTTGCCCGAAGTTGGATCCGTTTGCTGAATCCGAACCATTCCGCCAATCCATCCAGTTGTAGCCCACTCGGAATGAGTTGACTATGGAGGAGTTGATTGTGCGCTGCCAGTTCACGGCTAAAAGTTGGTTCTGCTGGTACTTGAGTTCCCCAGTCAAAGGCATGACGCTGGGATTGTGATATTTCTGTTCCCCTAATACACCCGTCACATAGAACTGGTCCTTGCTGCCAAGATTTTCATCCAACCGGAACGTATTGTTATCGGTATCGTAAGGATTACTCAACGAAGCGACATAGTTTGCGCACGTACCAGAGCCGCCACCGCCCGCATTGCCCTGCGCACACGATGCCATGTTGAACCCGGCCACGTTTGGCAGCGGCAGCAGGTTCATGTAGTTTTGCGCGATAGGGCTGATATTCGTAATCTGGTTGCCAGCAAAAGCGGTGCGCGTGGTGGGATCTCCTCCCACTTGGGTCGTCGGATCATAGATCGGAAGCATATTTCCATTCGCGTCCGTCCAGTCGGAGAAGTCTCCGGTCCGCTCTTGCGCTGTGGGAACGAATGCCCTTCCCAGAGTGCTGGTGCGCTGCCGGCCTGCTTCGTAGGAGTAGAAGAAGAAGGTTTTGTTCCGGCCGTTGTACAGTTTCGGAATCACCACGGGACCGCCAAAGGTAAACCCGTACTGGTTCTGCACAAGCTGACTCTTGGAAGGGAGCGGTGTCCCAAACATCTGATTGTCATAGGCGTACATCGGATTCCGGGGCGCAAAAATGTCGTTCTGGATGTAGTCGTACAGCGAGCCATGGAACTGATTGCTCCCGTTCTTGATGGCAACGTTTACCTGCGCTGAACCTTGGCCATATTCTGCGGAGTACAGTCCGTTCTGAACCTTGAATTCCTGGATTGCGCCGGACGCTGGAATGTTATTGGCGGTGGAGAAATACTGATCGTTATCAGAAACTCCGTCGACCAAATAGCTCACCGATTCAGTGCGAGTTCCGTTCACACTGACGGAAGTGAAATCGTTGTTCAATCCGTGCTGCGCCCAGTAGAGCGTGGAACTGCCTTGCACCTCAGTGGCTCCGGCCTGCATACGCAACAGGTTCGTGAAATCTCGTCCTTTAATCGGGAGATCATCAATCAGCTTTCCGGGGATCACTTCGCCGGAGGTGACGTTGTCTGTCTGAACCATCTGTGTGTCAGAAGTGACGGTCACGGTCTCGGCGACAGCGCCGACTTGCAAAGAAATATCCTGGCGCACGGTTGCTTCCACTTCTACCTTGAGACTCGGAACATCGACGTTCTTAAAGCCTTTTGCTTCAACTCTCAGTTTGTAGTCGCCAGGAATCACGTTCACAAAGACGAAGTCTCCGGCCGAGCTAGTTCTAGCCTTTGATGAAATCGAAGTGCCTCGATTCGTGATGCTGACTTCAGCGCCGGCAACGGCTGCTCCGGAGCCATCGACGACATGTCCCAGAATCGTACCCACAGAGTTTTGGGCAGCGACGGGCGTCGCGGCCGAGAAGGCTAGGAAGAAAAGAGTAGAGAGGGTGGTCAGCCGCAGGAGACAGCGAAAGCTCTTCATACGAAATCCCCAGTCTTGATTTCCGGAGTCCAAAAATGGATCTCGGGCCATTGAGTTCTTGGGCGACTACGCTAATGCGAAGGAATGAACGCTGTCAAGAAGAATTTGATCGAGTAAACGTATTCCGATCATGATTGAGAAGTTTAATAGCTGTTTTGTACTATTATTTTGCTCAGTATGGCGTAGTTTGTCGCACTTAGGTGTCCCGTTAAGATCGGGTGTTACACTTCTGCCCTCTAACCGAGCGGGTTTGCACGACAGGGACCAGAATGAAGGCACGCAATCGGGCCGACCAAATCCTGAAGGAACTACGGCAGGAGGGGG
>AP72_2010_repI_A100DRAFT_1000144_pt1 | contig 12866 bp, 10 predicted proteins | sample AmaPasrepliIA100_FD_9193 | JGI IMG/M metagenome (IMG submission 9193)
CTCGGCGGAAAGGCATGGCTGGAAAAGCCGCCCCTCTACTACTGGCAGGCGATGAGCATGTACAGCCTTTTTGGAGTCAGCGACGCCGCCGCGCGCATCCCGTCAGCCATTGATGCAACGCTTCTGATCGTCGCGGTTTATCTTTTCTTCCGCAAGTTTCGTCCCACTGTGGAAGTTGATGCGGCACTCATAACCGCCTCATGCGCCGGAATCATCGGGTACGCGCGCGCCGCCTCGATGGACATGCCGCTGGCATCTGCCTTTTCGATCGGGATGCTCTCCTGGTGGGCCTGGCGTGAGAGCGATAAACGAATCTATCTTGCTGCTTTTTATCTCTGCATGGCGCTAGGGATGCTAGCCAAAGGCCCAGTCGCGCCCTTGCTCGCTGCAATCGTGGTCATCCTATATGCCATCGCAGTGCGAGATGCGAAATTGATTGCAAGAACCGCATGGCCGGTCGGAATATTGCTCTTTTTCGTCGTTTCGCTTCCGTGGTATATCGCAGTGCAACTACGGAATCCACAATTCTTCCGCGAGTTCATCCTGCAACACAATCTCGCGCGCTTCTCGACAAATCTCTACCATCACCCCGAGCCCTTCTGGTACTACATTCCGCTCCTAGTTCTCGCGCTTGTCCCATGGATCGTCTTCATAATTGCAGCTTTCATTCACTCAATCCGTGTGTGGTGGGCAGAACGGGCGGCCCAGCGCGATCCAGAACTGGGATTCCGATTGTTCCTTTGCTGCTGGTTGATCGTGCCACTCTTGTTCTTCTCTAGTTCGCAGTCAAAACTGCCAGGCTACATTCTTCCGGCAGTGCCCGCAGGGGCCGCGTTGCTCGCAGACTATCTCCGCGAGAAGTTGGAGCATCAGACACCTCTCGCGAGATGGATCGCGGTGCTCCACGCACTCGCGGCCTGTGGTCCAATTGTTCCATCTATCTTGATTGCTTACATCGCGAGTGTGCATCACCTGCCATCGGGTCGCCCAATATGGATCGCAATCGGAATCGCTCTCATCGTGGCTACCGGAATTGCGGTAACGCTGAGCGGGCGGATGCAATGGCGCATGTTGCGTTTCGTCACCCTGATTCCAGTCGTGCTGGCAGTCGCCGCCGTTCTCAAACTCGGAACGGTTACCATCGATCAAATGCTTTCAACACGACCACTCACAAATGAACTCGCCAGCGTAGAGACTCACAAGCTTCCAGTGGCAGTCTGCGGAGTTCCGCGTGAAGTAGAGTTCGGACTCGCTTTTTATCGCGATCAGAGCATCGCAAGATACGAGACCGGAAACGTGCCACCATCCGAACATCTGCTGGTGGCAAGGCCGTCGTGGAAATCGAATGTAACAGAGTGGACCAAGAGACGGCGTGTGACTTCGCTCGGACACGACTCGCCGCAGGACTTGGATTACTACTGGGTTGCCGCGGCTTCTGCCGCGAAACCATAGCTACTCCTTCCCGTACCCGACTTCCTCCAACTCCGGAGGCGCTCCAACCTGCGCAGTCAATCCGTACTCATAGCCCTTATCAAACGCTTTCAGGTTCAACTCGCGAAAGGCTGCCGGTACTGAGTCAGCGACAGCTTTGCGCACCGCATCCGCGCTCAAAAGCTTCGTCACGGCCGTGAAGAATCCCACCATCACCGAATTCAGCACCATGCGTTTCCCGAGTTCTTCCGCGAAGCGCGTCGCTGGAATGGCATAGATCCGCGGATCGCCTTTCAGATCCGACACCCGCACCAGATCTTCCTCAATGATCAGCAGGCCGCCCGGCTTCAGTTCCGGCGCAAACCGGTTGTACGCCTCCTGCGACATGATCACCATGATGTCGGGCCGCGTCACGTACGGATACAGCACCGGAGAATCCGAGACCACGAGTTGCGCGCTGCAAGCGCCGCCCCGTGCCTCTGGACCAAAGTTCTGCGTCATGGTAGCGAAGCCATCTTCGTAAATCGAGGCCGCCTTGCCCAGCACCACCGCTGAGAGAATGACTCCCTGGCCTCCGAAGCCCGCCATTCGAATCTCTGTTACTCGCATGCGCACTCCATTTCCGGCACAGCTTCGCGCGTAACCTCGATATATCGTTCTCCCAGCGACTCGACATACTGTGCGTGCATCATCGTCTGATAGTCAGGCCGGTCGCGATCCACAAACTTGCCAACAGCGATCTCACCGTTGAGAGTCAGCCCAACTTCGCTCGCGGGTGCACCGTGTTTAATCTTGCTCTTCTCTTTGTAGTACTTCATGGTGTCGAGCCCATCGCCCATCTTGTTACGCCGCTGATAAAGCGTCGGACACGGCGAGATCACTTCGATGAACGAAAAGCCTTTCTTCTGAAATGCCTCGCTTATGGACCGCGCCAGTTGCCGTACATGGAAGGTCGTCCATCGCGCAACATAAACCGCCCCAGCAGCCTCAACCAGATGCGGCAAATTGAAAGCGGGCTCAAACGTTCCATAGGGGTTGGTAGACGTAGTAGCGCGCCCCGGGGTTGTAGGCGCAGTCTGACCGCCAGTCATCGCATAAATGAGATTGTTCACGCAGATGACCTTTAGATCGATGTTCCGCCGTGCGGCATGAATCAGATGGTTTCCGCCGATCGCCGACAAGTCACCGTCGCCTGAATACACCACAACGTTCAGCCGAGGATTCGCCAGTTTCAGACCAGTTGCGAAAGGAATTGCGCGCCCATGCGTAGTGTGGAACGAATCGAGCTTCACGTAACCGGCAACGCGGCCGGTGCAGCCAATCCCCGAAACCAGCGTCAGTGATTGCAGGTCGATTTTCGACTCAATGAGCGCTCGCGCAAACGAATTGACCGTCGTCCCAATACCGCATCCCGGACACCAGATGTGTGGCATGCGATCGGTGCGCAGAAGCGGTTCGACCGGATTGACGGTATCATCAAGAACGTTCAGCATTGGCTCGCCTCCACGATCGCATTCAGAATTTCCTCCGGCTTGTGAACTCCTCCGCCCGCATGCGGAACGGCCAGAGTCTTCGCCTTCCCCGCAGCCGCTCGCTCTACCTCACGCACCATCTGTCCAAGGTTCAGTTCCGGCACGACAAACGCCTTCACGCGCGTTGCGAGTTCTACGATTTTTTTGTCGGGGAAGGGCCACGCGGTAATCAGGCGCAACTTACCAACCTTCAACCCGCGCTCTTGCGCCAGATCAATCGCCCTCTGCGCCACGCGCGACGTGATTCCATAAGAAACGACCACAACATCAGCCTTGTCCAAGTCCTCTTCCTCGATCATGCAGATGCGGTCAGCCGCCGCCCGGATTTTGTTTTGCAGTCGCCTCACCAATTTGTCCTGCGTCTGTGGCGTCATATTCGGATAGCCACGTTCATCGTGCGTCAGCCCTGTGACGTGAAACTTGTATCCTTCGCCCGCATGCGCCATCTCGGGCACCATGTCGCCATTTGTTCCGTACGGTAGGTAATCCTCCACCGACTTCCGTGTATGCTTGCGCGGGACCACATCAATCTGATCCGCCGGAGGAATCACAACTTTCTCCGTCATGTGCCCAACCACTTCATCCATCATGAACATCACCGGTACGCGGAATTCCTCCGACAGGTTGAACGCCTTGACCGTCAGGTCAAAGCACTCCTGCGGAGAATTCGGACACAACGCGATGATTTCGTAATCGCCATGCGATCCCCAACGTGCCTGCATCATGTCGGCCTGAGCAGGCAGAGTTGGCAATCCGGTTGACGGCCCGCCGCGCTGCACATCCACGAACACGCACGGCGTCTCTGTCATTGCCGCGTACCCAATGTGCTCCATCATCAGCGAGAACCCTGGGCCGGATGTCACTGTGAAGGCTTTTGCGCCGCCCCACACGCTACCCTGCAATGCGATCGATGCCGCCAGTTCGTCCTCCATCTGAATGAAACTTCCGCCAACCGTTGGTACGCGCGCCGCGAATCGCTCGACAACCTCGGTCGAAGGAGTAATCGGATATCCCGCCGCAAATCGTGCTCCCCCCGCCAGCGCTCCCTCGCAGCAGGCATGATCACCGTCGATGAAGTGAGTGCCGGTCAGGACTCCACGAGGATCAGCCTTCATTTCTTACCCCCTGCGGCCTTTGCTTCTTTCGCGCCCACATCAAGTTTGGGCTCGGCCGACTTGGTCCCATAAATGGCGAAATCGGGACAGTACATTCCGCACAAATCGCACCCGCTGCACTTTTCCGGGTGTACGACGTGCGGAGGGTGATAGCCCTTGGAATTGAAGGCGGATGAGAGCGCCAGCACATGCGTGGGACAGAACTCCACGCAAAAGCCACAAGCTTTGCAGCGCTCCACGACGATCGAAACACGTCCCTTTGCCACGAGAGCCCCCAGCCAGGAGCAACGATCACTCCGATGTTCAACTGCGCAGAATGTGATTATGAAGGGGATTATCACCATCAGAGTGTGATGGGAGTCACAGAGTGTCGTGAGGAGAAGCACCACCCACAATGGCAGAAAAGGAATCGTAAAGTGCTGATATATAAATAGTTACACGAGAATTAATGTGCCGAGCTTACTCTCGATTACGGTCGCTCCCAGCCTTCATTGGTGACGGCGGTCACAGAGAACTGTGACTGCATTTTTCGCCTCTTTCCGGGTTGCCGCCGCGTGTTCCTGCGGTTTGCCTCTACTGACCGTAACCATCTACACTCGGAATTTCGCCGCGGCATTTGCTGTTGTCCGCCAGCGCATGCCGCTGCAGGAGCCCTTTGGAAATTCTCGACCTCAGGCATTTTTCCTCCCTGGATCTGCGTCCTCTGCTCGAAGATGAGACGCAACTGTGGTCGCGCCTCCTCTCCTGGGACTACTCCAGTTCGGCGGAAATGATCCTTCGCTACGTCGACGCCAAGATCCTTCCCGGCTATGCCGCCGTCGATCGCGGTCGCGTCTTCGGATACGCATTTTTTGTGTACGAAGGCAGCAAGGGGGTCATTGGTGATCTTTACGTCACGAACGGAAATCGCCTTCCCGATTCGCGCAAGGTCGAAATCAGGCTACTGACTCATGTGATTGAAACATTGCAGCAGTCTCCAGGGATTCACCGCGTCGAGGCACAGTTACTTGCGCACGAGGCAAATGTTGTCTCCCGGCCCTTCCTCGAGACCGGTTTCCAGCGGCATCCGCGGTTATTCATGGTGTTGAATTTTGGAAAATCATCTCCCGCGAAACTTGGCCTGCACTCTGATGCCGAGATACGTTCGTGGACCGAAGCCGATTACCAGCCGTCGGCGGCGGTTATCACTGCGGCATATCGTGGGCACGTCGACGCCGCTATCAACGACCAGTACCACACGCTAAGTGGGTCCCTGCGCTTCCTGAACAACATTGTGCGCTTTCCCGGATGCGGCGTCTTCGATCCGGAGTCCTCATTTATAGCGCTGGATCGCAAGTCGAGAACTTTGATTGGCCTGATCCTGTGTTCGCGAGTCCGGCACGATGTCGGTCATGTCACTCAGGTCTGTGTGTTGCCCGAATACCGCGGGCGTGGCATCGGCGAATCGTTGTTAGCCGCAACCGAATTGAATCTACGGAAAAGAAACTTCTGCATGCTGTCACTGACGGTCACAGAAGCCAATGCCCGCGCCGTAGCGCTCTACCGCCGCCTGAAGTTCGATTCGAAAAGGATTTTCGATGCTTTTGTTTGGGAAGGTTAGCGGGATAAGCTACTAGAGACGTTGCTTCCAACGTCTCTCTATCCAGGATCACAAAGGTTAGTTTCGTCGCGTTTCCAATCAGATATCTAGCCGTTGAAACGGTCTACCGCTTCAGCAGCCACATGGCCCAACCAGCTACAAATACACCACCGAGGAAGAGCACGAAGCAATAGAGGCCGTAGCGAACCATGTCGCGTGTATTGTCCTTGTGTGTAATGCCAAACACGATCGACGCGAAAACTGAGAAGACAAATGCCGCACCGAAATGATGGAGAGTAATCGTCAATGTAGTTCTACCTGCAAGTTTGTTTTAGCCCGCGGCAAATGGCCAACGACCGCTTTACTGTTTTTTCCCAATCGCAATGTGATACGCATCCGCTACCGAAATAAAGTTCAGCAGTCCCGCCACAATAATGAACTTTGTTCCATAATCGGCCGTCGCAAAAGCAATCGCTCCCTGTCCCCAATCCAGCGCAAGTGACAAAAGATAGAGTGCTCCAGCCCCTACGTCGCCTACAAATCCAAGTATGTCGAGAATATCCCCGCCGTTTGCCTTGTAAATCCTTCCCTGCATCGCAAGGCCCAGCAAGAACAAGGTCACAATCGAAACGAAAANCAGCAGGCCGCGGATCCAGCGCTTCTGAATCATGTGCCCCGCTCCCGGAATCAACCAGCCGATTGCCGGCGCAACGATCGACATGAGACTTACAGTTTCCGCCGCTGCGGCTTTCGATCTTTCTGTCGTGGAATTAGCCATTCAAATGGTCACAATCTCGCGTTGAATTTTGCCCGTTACTTCGGCAGACTTCGCACGCACCAGCACGTTTACCTCGCTGCGCACGCCAAACTCCGGAAGGTAGATGCCCGGCTCAATTGAAAAGCATGAGTTAGGCAGAATTTGCCGTTCGTCGTGAATCTCCAAATCGTCCATGTTGGCGCCATTGGAATGAACGTCGGTGCCAATAGAGTGTCCCGTGCGGTGAATGAAATAATCTCCGTACCCGGCCTTTTTGATGTGGCTGCGAGTCGCACGATCCACCTCCCAGCCTGCGATGCGGCGTCCTGCGGAGACGGCATCGAGCACTGTCTTCACTCCTGTATCCCGGGCGTCGCGTACGATCTCAAATACTTCACGCACACGGTCCGACGGAGCGCCGCCTACAAAACCCATCCAGGTAATGTCGTAATAAACTGCATTCGGAGTGTTCTTCTTCCCCCAAACATCAAGCAGTACGACATCACCCTCGCGGATCGGCACAGGATGGCTGGCGTGTGGCTCATAGTGCGGATTCCCCGCGTTTGAGTTCACGGCGACAATCGGAGGATCGTCGGTCAGCAGGTTTTCCCGGCCAAACGCTTCCATGAACCACTGCTGAATCTCGTGTTCCTTCGTCCCACCATTCCGCACGCGCTTCCCAATTTCCTTGAACGCATCATTGACTATCGAATCGATGCTGTCCCGCGCCGCGAAATGAGAAGCAATTTGATCCTCGCTCCACGTCGACTCGAACTGCGCCACCAGGTCGGCCGAACTGACGATATTTTTCCCCAATCCCCGCAGCAGATCGATCGTGCCGCCATCGACCAGCGAAACTGTAAAAACGCTGTTATTCGGTGAGTACTGCATCGCTAGATCAAGATGCTTGGCAAGGATAGATTTCAACTTATCGAACAGCTCCTGCCAGCCGGAATACTGGTGTTTTTGGCCGGGAAGGGAATCAAGGTGCCCCGCCTCGATCTTGTGTACCAATTTGACGGGTTCACCATCGGCCGGAATCAGGTAAAACCACCGCCGCGTCACCATCAAGCGGGCAGGCAGGCCTAGCACACGATATGCAATGGGATCGCGATGATGATGGTCATAAAACAACCACGCATCGATGTTGCGTTGGCGCAACGCAGACTGTATGCCGGACAGGTCCATGGGCAAACCCCTATTGTAAACAAGAGCATCGATTTGAGCGAATCAAAGACGATGAACAAGCGCAACTGCGGGCTATGTCCGGAATTCACAAATATAAATTCGACAAAACGTACAAGCCACAATGGTGCGGTTGAAACAAAAGGCATCTTACGAGTAAACGACAGACGGTAGTCCCAGAGGGACTGCTGAAAATAGCCCGCCAGTTCCCTGGCGGGTAACGTGCGGAAGGAAGAGCCCTTGCCGTAGGCACGGCTGAACCGCGCTAGCCTGCTGACGACTAACGCCCAAGCACCTTTTTCTTTGATGCAGCCGGTAATGTCTCACAGGCAGTTCGTAATACCAATCTCGGTGCCCGGTCACGAATTTTCATCAGATATGGCAATGTTCTTTTGGCGTCGAACTTAGCCGTTTCACGCAGGAGCCATCCCAATCCCTTCTGCACCATATCGTCCTCGTCGCCCAGAAGCGAATCTGACAACCTCACGATCTCCGGAAACAACATCTTCGTCCGTGCTCCCCGAATCAGTGCCACGCACGCGGCACGCCGGTGCCATCGATTCCTTGCCTTCGCCCATCGAAACACCGCACGTGCACGCGCCGGTTTGGCTGCCACCATGGGCGAAATCAAATAATGCACCAGCCCATCGTGGTCCGCCCAACTGCTGATCCGATCGAGCCACAATTCGAACATCCTGAACTCACGGTCTCCGAACTGGGCGTCGAGACCCTCCAGCAAGAACACGCCCGCAATCTTCTCCTCCAGCACTTTTCCGGAAAACAACTGGTCGGCCACGTCGGTCAGAAACCGAAAATCTTGCTGACGCAGAATTTCTCGCCGGCATCGCCGTATAGCCCGGCGCAATGCCGCCGTATACCATCCATGCGACTTAATCTCTTCTTTGAAGAACCACTGAACGCCAGCGGCATGCTCTGGAGAGCCGCCATCCTTGATCGCTTTCCGAATCTGTGCCGCGATTTCACCCGGGCCACCTTCCAGTCGCTGAGGCTCAGCCGCATTCGACTTAGGTTTGCGAGACATCACTATTTCGCATCGGCCGTTTCTGCCCGTACAACCCGGTCATAAATCCACAAAAGAATCGTCGTTACAATCCCGACCCCAACAACCCACCACCAAACCATTTGTGGCTGGTGCAGTTCCTCCCCGTAATGGTGAATCAGCCAACCGCTGAACGGGCCCCCGAAAAAAGAACCGATGCCAAGAGGCAGAAAAGCGAACCCCATGTAGGTACCTTGCTGGTCCGGAGGCGCCAGCCGAGAAATGTAGTCGTAATAACGAGGCTGCTGAATGATCTCGCCCGTTGCCACCACCACGAGCGTCGCAATGGCCATCCATACCGAGGGATGCACAATCAGCAGAAGCCACGCGAGACTTGTAACCAGAGTGCCCAATACAATCGCGTGGAATGCGTGCATTCGCTTGGTCAAGTATCCGATCACCATCGTGCAGAAAATCACCACAATCGGATCCGTTGCCAAAATCCATGCGGTGTTCGCATTCGGATCGATATATGCCGTGACGTAGAGCGGAAGAGCGATAAATTCTTGCCAAAAGACAATCCAGTATCCAGTAAAGATCAACAGAAACAACATGAATCGCGGATTGCCAAGCACAGTGAGAAAGTTCTTTGCCACTTGGCCAAGGCTCGGTGTCTGCGCCGCACCCGCGCGCCGGGGTTCCTTGAACAGCAGCAGAACTAGAAACAGCATCGCAAATGCGCTTAGCGCCGCCACGCGAAACACTTTTTCCACTCTGCCATGCTCTTGCTCCCAGCCGGCATACAGTGGGCCAAGCGTGCTTCCTATATTCACAAGCGTGTAGTAGATCGAGTATCCCAGCGAGCGGACATTCTCATTCGAAGCCCGAGCCGTTGTCCCGACTACGCTGGGTTTTACCAGCGCAACGCCCAGAGCAGGCAGGGTCAATACGACCACGACCAGTGGCACCAGAGGAACCGCATTGCGCAGCGGTGCGAACCAGTCCGATCCGATAGAGCCTAACGAGAAATAAGCAATGCTTAGGAATAAATACGCAAGTGAGAGTGCCCGTCGGAAGCCCAGTCGGTCGGCGATCGCACCGCCGAACACGGCCATAACCCAGACCCATCCGCCAAACATTCCGGAAAGGCTGCCTGCGCGTTGCACGTCAAAATGCAGCCCTTCATGCAGATACCGCGTCAGGACAGCGAAAGTTGCGTAGTACGAAAACCGCTCGAACAACTCGCTGATGTTGGCAACCCAGAATGGCCGTTCAAATCCCGTACGGATTTCTTGCAAACGTTCAGAGAATGTCAAAGTGGCTCCCGAATAAAATGCAGAAGTAAGAATTCAGAATGCAGAATTCAGGAAGCTAATGGCGTTCTTAATCCGAATACTAAAATTACCCTGACTCCTGCCTTCCGAAATTTCAAATCTTCCTTCTGCAATCTGACTTCTAACTTCTGCATTCCTTCATCCCAATTGATTACGCACATACTGGCTGGTCACTCCAGCCACGCGAATCAGTTTATTCCGGCTGCTCTGGCCGGACGCAATGGTAACGGAACTTCGAGGTACCTTCAAAAGCTTTGCGAAAAATTCGACACAAGCCTCGTTCGCGCGACCTTCAACGGGCGGAACTGTCAACGAAACCTTCAACGCATCCCCAACTTCGCCAGTGATTCCGTTCTTCTTTGCTCGTGGATGAACACGCACCGCAAACGTCGCCCCCGCATCGGAGTCATGAACTGGGATCATCTGGATCGTTTCACCGGGAGAGTAGAGTCGGTCATCTGCTTCTCTCCGTGTCCGTGGTTATTTCTGGCTCCGTTCCCCAAATATCGCCGTCCCCACCCGCACGCAAGTCGACCCCTCCGTAATCGCGACTTCGAAATCGTGCGACATTCCCATCGACAGCGTCTCCATCCCGACTGCAGGGAGATTTCGCCGCGCAATCGTATCGCGCAGTTCTCGCAAACTCCGAAAAAATGGCCGCGCACCCTCCGGATCTTCGGTATGCGGAGGCACTGTCATCAGCCCACTAAACTGCAAAGCCTCAAATCGCGGCGCAGCCATCAGCAGTTCCTCCAACTCCGGTGATCCCGGAGCGGCGCCACTCTTTGCGGCCTCGCCGCCAACATTGACTTCGATGAGGACGCCGATCTTCCTGCCAAGCTTTTGGGCGCTCGCATCCAACTTCTCTGCCAACTTCACGGAATCGACAGAATCGACCGCACCGAACAACTCGGCGGCCTTTCCCGCTTTATTCGTCTGCAAATGCCCAATCATGTGCCACTGAGCGGCAGCCAACCCGGATAAATCCGTCGCCTTTCCAGCAAATTCTTGCACCCGGTTTTCCCCAAACAGGCGGAGTCCCGCATCGTAAGCTTCTTGAATCCTCGACGCCGGATGTGTCTTACTCACAGCCATCAGCGCGATCTCATCCGGAGCGCGGCCAACCCGCCGCGCCACTTCCGCAATCCGCTCCTGCAGCGAGTGAATGTTTTCCGCAATCGACATAAAAGGAAAAAACCACGACCGACGAGTCGCACGAGGAACACAACTCTTCCTTCGCGCAGCTTCGTGCCCTTCGTGGTTCAAAGACTACATGATCGCAGTCGGAGGCGCCGGATCTTCCGGGCGCCCAGCATTCGCCAGAGGCAGGAGCACCATAACAGCAACCAGCACTGCCAACGCGATCCCAGCAGTTATCAGGTTATCGCCGGTCGCGAATTGATAAAGCTGCGCTTTCGAGTGAGGATCTTGTGCGAGTTTGCGCGCCAGCACCGCAGCCACAGCGATCCCGCACAGCGCCTCGCCCGCAATCAGTCCAGAAGCCGTTAGAATGCCCGCATTCTCCACTCGTGCCTTTTGAGCATCGTTCAGATTGCGCCGATCGCGCAGGCGATCTGTCATCCAGCGAATGATTCCCCCAACGAAAATCGCAAACGTCGTGCCTAGCGGCAAGTACATCCCGATCGAGAACAGCATCACACTCTTCACTTCGATCAGGATCATCGCCAAGCCGAGAAATATTCCTACGATCACCAGCGGCCATGCCATGTCTCCGCCTACAATCCCTTTCGACAGCATCGCCATTAACCCAGCCTGTGGCGCCGACAGTTCCGGAGACCCGAAGTGATAGACCCGATCCAAAAGCGAAAGAGGCAGGAAGAGCACAAGTCCGGCTACGACGATGCCAATGAGGTCTCCGATCTCCATCTTCGCCGGCGTTCCGCCAAGGATGTGTCCGACCTTTAAATCCTGAAGCAGCTCACCAGCAACCGCAGACGAAACGCAGACTACCGCTGCTACTCCTAACACCGCCGCCACACCGCCGCTGCCCGAGACACCCAACGCCACCATTAGTAACGCTGCAATCACCAGCGTGCACAGAGTCAATCCCGACACTGGGTTATTCGACGAGCCAATCATCCCGACTAGGTTGCCGGAGACGGCTGCGAAGAAGAAGCCCACAATGACCATCACGCCTGCCGCCACCAGCGCGGCGGAAATGACCTTCGAACCCGCCAGACTTCCCGCTCCGCTTATGAAGAAGCGATACAGAAGAAACATCGCGACGAAGGTGACAGCGACCCCAGCAAACACGAACTTGGAACTTAGATCACGCTCGGTGCGATTCGTTGCTTCATGCGCTGCAGCGGACTTCTTCAAGTCTGAAACTGCCCGACCGATGCCGACGGCCAACTGTTTCCGCATCTTGAACAGTGTGTACGAAGCACCAACCAGCATCCCGCCGACCGCAATCGGACGGACAATAGAGTAGTAGATTGCGCCTGCCAGCAGGCTCCAATCCAGCGGCTGTCCCGGCTGGGCAGCCTGAATGTAAGGTCCCGCGATGAATGTCAGAAGCGGAACCAGTAATCCCCATGCAAGCACTCCCCCCGCAAAGTTCAATGCACCCAGACGCGGACCGATGATGTACCCCACACCCAGGTAAGCCGGGCTGATGTCAGGGGCACTGAACAGCGTCGCACCCCCAGTCACAGTGGTAGTGACACTCGGGTTCGTGCTTGTGCGCAATAGCAATTTCTTCCCGAGTTCAGCGATTTTCACGTGGAAGGTATTGGACGGGCTGAAGACGTTAAGTTGCCCCAGAAGGAACATGAATGCGCCGAAACCCATGTTCGCAAACAGGATCTTCGCCGCCTTTGCTCCCTGCTGACCTGCCTTATGAATTTCTGCTGCGGCGACCGACTCTGGATACGGCAGTTCGGGATCTTCCACCATCACGCGGCGCAAAAGGG
>AP72_2010_repI_A100DRAFT_1000145_pt1 | contig 12863 bp, 7 predicted proteins | sample AmaPasrepliIA100_FD_9193 | JGI IMG/M metagenome (IMG submission 9193)
ATAAAGAAAAGACAATTTGTTTGCTATGCAGGACATACTGATTTTCTTGAATGGAATGGCTCTGCTCTCAATCCAGTAGTTCTCAATGGTCTTGATCCGACTAAAATTAGAGGGCTAGTTGCAGCCAACACTTATCTAATAGCTTATGATTTGAAAACAATCTATTGGTCTTCAACTGTAGACCCAACTGACTTCATTCCATCTCTTCAAACAGGTGCAGGATCTTCTGATGTTCTCGCTCTTAAAGGAGAAATAGTCTGTTGCACACCAATTGCTGACGGATTTCTCATTTATACAACTGGAAATGTTGTAGCAGCTTTCTACAGTGGAAATATTCGCTTTCCTTGGACATTTAAAGAAATCACTGGCGGCCCTGGAGTTGATTCTTTTGAAAAAGTTGTCTTTGGCACTAACAGCTATATTCAATATGTTTGGGCGTTGACTGGTCTTGTAGAAATAGATAGAAATAATGCAAAGCCAGCTTTTCCAGAAGTGTCTGAATTTCTTGCCTGTAGAAGATTGGAATATTTTGACTACCAAAAAAAGGAGATTGTTCAAGTAGATCTTTCAGATAGTCCTCTTGTTAAAGTTGCTCTTGTTGCTCAAAGGTGGCTGGTCCTTTCCTATGGAGATACAGAACTCAAGTTTGCTCTTGTATATGACAGTGCCTTGCGACGTTGGGGTAAGCTCGCAATTACCCATGTTGATTGCTTTGAATACATCGGACGGCCTGCGACAGAAACTACAGATTCCTCCGCTGCACGCTATAATCAAGTTGTCGGCAGCTACCAAGTCCAAACTTCTACATATGCCGAATTTGGTGGGCTTACAGTAGTAACTCCTGCTGGTGCTAATCAAGTCCCCTACAAATCTCTAGGATTTTTGAAGAAGACTGGCGAAGTTCAAGTAGTTAATTTTGATCTTTCAGGTAAAGCTGATTCAGTTATCTATTTAGGAAAATTTCAACTCGTTAGAGCTAGATTTCTTAGTCTTCATGACATTTGGGCAGAAGAATGTGAAGATGATACTGACCTTGATATTCTTTCAACTCTGGATGGAAGAAATTTTCTCCCTCCAGCAGTTCCATTCTTTGACGAAGATGGATCAGATAAGACTCTTAAACATTGGCTCTGTTCTTTAGATGGAATGAATCATACTCTCAGATTTCAAGGAACCTTCAAGCTAGCTTCTTATGAAATGAGCTTTTCAGTTGGAGGTTATCGCTGATGGTTACTTTGGCATCAGCTATCAATCTTGGAATTCCTGAGATGCCTCAAGGAGTTCCCGATGATCTTTTCTCTCAGTTTCGTTTAGTCTATCAAGCTTTTCAAAATCTTCAGCGAGGGATAGAAGATTATTCAGGTAGAAGCTTCTACTATCCTCAACCAGATCAGCTGATTCCTTCTTTTGCGCAATCTATTCAATCTCAATTTCAAAATGTTATCTATGCTCCAGCCAATCAAGCTCTTGTAGCTAATAAGTTGGCAGCATTAATAAATTCAAGTGGAGTTCTTAAAGTAGATTATGCAAGTGCTTCAAGTAAAATTACACAAGCTAGAGGAGTAATTATTTCAGATACAGCTGCTGGAGAGATGTGTCCGATCTTTCTTTCTCGTGGTTATTTAACTGGTTATATTGGTCTTACAGTTGCAGCACAGTATTTTCTAGCTACAACTCCTGGAGGAATAACTTCAGTTGCTCCTTCTAGCCCAGGAACAATAATACAAGACATAGGTTTTGCTCTTTCCCCAACTGAACTCTATATTGACATTCATACTTTTTCGGAGCAACATCCTTAAAAAGGTTTAGCTATGGCTCTTTACAAACTCGATCGTAAGTTAGTTGATCCTCTTGGAAAACCTCTGCTAATAGAAGGTAAACATTTTACAGTTGGAGAAGTCCTTCTTATTAGTCTTCTTGGTCAATATCAAGAAGATCCTTTTTCTAATGGTGAAGGAAAGCTTCGACGCTACAAGTTGGCTCAAAAACTAGGAAGTCAGAACATGCCAGAACTAACAGCTGAAGACATAGTTATGCTTAAGAAGTATGCTGAACTTAATCTTCCAGCTTGGCCTTTCGGTTTTGTTTGTGATGTTTTAGACAGTCCTTACCAGAATGAAGGACATGTAGTTTCTATTGCCCCTTCCGCCTAAAACTTTCAAAGGCCGGGCACGAGAAGTCTGACTTTTGTCTAGCGAAGAGAGAGAGCGAAATGGCTGATCTGACTACTGATGCTGCTGGAAGAATTCAGAATCCAGCAGCAGATTTTATGTCTCCTGGTGGTCTCAATCAATTAGCTGATTTTTGGTCTAAGCTATTTGGTGCCAACAAGACTGAAACTTCAACTACAAGCTCTCCTCTTGCAGAAGCTCCTCTTCAAGCTTTGATTGCCAGTCTTTTCTCTGACATTTCTTCTTCTCCTTATACAAGAGAAGGAGCTTTGAAAGATTCAGCTGGTGGAGTCAATGAGATTATTCAGAAGATGCTTGAGCAATCTATGCCTCAAGTTCTGCAAGCTCAAGCTACTTCTGGTGGCTACAATGCTTCAACTGCAAGACTGATGGGAAATGATCTTGCAGCTAGAGCAGCTGGCCAAGGTGCCGCTCTTCAAGCAGATACAATAGCTAAATATGCTCAGATTCAACAACAAAAAGTTCAAGGTCTTATTCAAGCTCTCAACTCCGCAGTGACTGCGAGCAAAATACAACAGTCTACAACTGCAACTCAAGGATTGGCTCAAAACAATGCAGCAAAGAAAGCTGCACTTGCAGCAGCAGCTATGCAAATGTTTTCAGCTAAGAAGCAAGCTAATAAAAACAAACTAGATACAAAAGTTCCTCAGATTCCAGATCAACCTGCTTCTCAAACTACTTCTCCTGAAGGTGGAAGTAAAGGTGAAGGAGATACTCCATCTTTTGGCTTTACTTCAAGTGAACAAGCTAAAGATCCAATGGCAGAAGCTTTTGGCCCAGACACAGCTGGAATTTCAGATTTTGCAAAAAGTCTGATTGATCCATTTGGTGGTCCTTCAACTTTTGGCGGTCCTTTGAATCCTTTTAGCCCAGAAACTTCTCCTAGTGTTAGTCCAGAGTTTGGCTTTGAATCAAGCTTTGGAGAAGGACCAGATTTTGGTCCAAATCCAGAAGTTGGCTTCTCTTTTCTCGGAGAAGATCTTCCAGATGAGATGGGGCATTCATCTGTTCAAAGCAGCGATGAATTTGCAAGTCAATTTAGTGATTCTGGTGACTTTGGAGATTTCGGTTCAGATTTTGGTTTTGAAACAAGCCCATCTATGGGTGGAAGCTCAGAAGAAGATTTTGCTTTTTAAGCTTTTAGAAGCGGGAGAAAACAATGGCTATCTCCAAAGAAGATATGATTGGCCTTTCACAAACTTATGGAGTGCCACCAGAACTTACTCTTGCTGTTTGGGGAAAAGAATCTTCATCTTCTTCTGATGCCTCTCTTACTTCTGTTTCTGGTGCCCGTGGCCCTATGCAAGTTATGCCAGGAACCTTCTACCAGATGATGGGGCCAAATGCAGATATCAATGATGAAACACAACTTGCTATTGCTGGAATCAAATATCTAAAACAAGGTTTGAATGCTACTGGTGGAAATCTTTCAGATGCGGCTAAATTTTATCACTCTGGTCCTGCCTTTAAACAGAAGATTGAACAAAATCCAGATCTTGCTGATCCTCTTGGAACAAGAACTGTTGACTATGCAAATGATGTAGTCGCAAGAGCACAAAAGATTAAAGCTACTCTTCCTTCTCCTTCTTCTACAGGAACTGAAATGGAATCTGCTCAAGAAGATGCTACAGAATCTGGAGAAGAAGGTCAACCGCTTCTTCTTACAGATCCTCGTGTTCTTGAGATGAATCTTCAAGATGCTCTTAAAAGATCTCAAGAGGTTCAATCTGACTATGATTCTAACTTTGAACAGCTAAAAAAAGATCATCAACAAACTATTCAAGATTTAACTGATTCAATCACAAAACAGGCAAAGGCTTCTGCTGATCTAGTTCTTTTGAAGGCGAAAGAAGAAACTCAAGCCGGCACCGAAGCAGCTGCAACTCTTTCCCGTTTGGGTTGGAATACTTCAGATGCTAACTCTGAAGTTGCACAATCTGCTATCCGGATACTTGAAAATAAGCAAAGAGTTAATGAACTTAGACAACAGATAAATGATCAAGCTGAACCTTTCAATCCCTTCAATCCTATTGGTTCAATCATTAACAGTCTTCAACTCTCTCCTCTAATCCAAGAACACAATATGTTGATTGACACAATTGCAGAAGATGTTCGCTACAAAGACCAAGCAACTGGCTTTGCTCAAGCAACTAATGAAGTCAACAAAGCAAAGTATGGAGTCAATGCGCAGGCAAAAGCACAAGCTGTTGTGGATGAAATCTATGCAAAGGCGCAAGCAGATGTAGCTAAAACAAAACTAGAAGGTCTTAAACTTGATAGCAGTCTTGCCAATCAAGAACTTCTTCGAACAAATCAACAAGTCAGCCTTCTTGAAACTGCAACAAGACTGATAGAATCTAACCAACTAAAGGCAGATGCTGCTCAATCTAAAAAGATGAAAGATGATCTAGCAGCTGCCCAACTAAAACAATATCAACTTGCAGCAGCAAAGATTGGGGTCAATCTTGTCTCTCTAGATGAATACAACAAACTGCCAGCAAAGAAGAAGGCCGCCCTCGCTCAAATTATTACCTCTGACGGAAAATCTTTTGGGGCTACTCCAGCTGATAGTTTAGAAGTTTTGCGGCAAGGAAACCCCAATATAATGCCACAAGATGTTCAAGCGCAGTATCAATCTCTAGTAGCTGCTGAAGCAGAAGCAAAGAAAGCAATTGCAGCTGACCCAATGCTGAGAGAGCTTCCAGTTAGCAAATTGGATGAAGAAGTTAACAAGAGAATTAACTCAACCTATTACGATCTTCAAAAGGCTACAGACAAAAAACTTGCTAGTGGAGTTGCCAATCCTTACAGTGCTCCGCCTATTGGTGTTATGCTTGGTGATCCAGAATTTAGAAAGACAAAGTTTGCTGGCTTTATTCAAGATGTTCTCAAGGCTACTCCAACCTATCCAACTACAGATGAATCTATTATTGCTCTAGCTTATGAAGGATTGAGAAGTGGAAAGTTTTCTTCTGTTGAAGAAATCTCCAAAGATCTTAATACTTATTTCAAACGAGCTATGTTCCAAAATAACACAACTATGAAATTTTCTCAATACGGTCTGCCGGATCAAACTTCTTACGGCTTTGCTGGAACTGATTGGTCCAAACCAGCTTCAGTTACTAAATATTTCGTCAGAAAAGAATCTGCGGAACTCGCTGAGCGAGCTTACAATGTTGGAGCTGGCTTAATTTCTGGTGCTCCTGAAGCTCAACTTGGTCAGTAAAAGACAAGGAGATAGAAAATGGATAATGATGTTCTCAGTCTTGCTGATCTTCATGAAACTGCTGGGAGTGTTGACAATGAGGGATTTCTGGATAAAGCTAGTAATTGGGTATCTAAGGGTATTCCTTTGGCTGTTGGCTCTGGCCTGTATTCTATGTATAATACAGGAGTTGCTCTTGGGAATGTCTTTGGAGCAGATTGGGAAAAAGCTGATTTCGGTGGAGCAGTTTCAGATTTTGACAATGACCTCTCTCAATACTATAAGCAGCATCAAGAAGGAGTTGATCTTGGAGGGTTTCTTGCCACTAGTCTTGTTCCTGGAACTGTTGGTCTGAAAGCTTTAAAAATGGTTCAGAGCGGCGTTCTTGGAACTAATGCTGCTCGCGTAGCTGGATTCTTCAAGAATAGTCAGCTAGCTTTTGAAACCCGCGCTCTTGACAAAATTAGAAATACTTCAAATGTAGTTTTTGATGCGCTCGATAAAGACAAACTTGTAGGTATGGCTGCTGGCTTTGGTGAACAAGCTCTTCAAGGAGCAGCTTTTGAAACAGCTGTTCTCCTTTCAATGAATCAATCACCTATTCTTTCGAAGACAGATCAATCTTATTTCTCATCTTTTCTCGCCAACAGTCATGAAATTCTGACAGCAGCAGCCTTTACTGCTGGAATTGGTGGAAGTCTGGAAGCTCTTGGAATTGCAGGTAAACTTCGATCTGCGATTCAAAAGAGAGACATTGAACAATTTCCATCTATCAGAAGACAAGTTCTTGGAGAGTCTAATATAGACAACGGAACTGCTCTCGCAATTGACTTCAGCTATTGGCAAAATGACCTGAAGCAGTTTGCAACAGAAAAAGAAGCTGGAAATCTTTCAGATGTACAAATTCGCAATTATGAGAGAAGTCTCCTCAATCAACAACAAAATCTTCAGAAGAGAATTACTGAGACTCTGACTGTTGACAAAGACGGTGCTCTTTCAAATCAAATTTGGGACACTCTCATAAATGCAGAAGATGCAGGAGAAGTAGCTTCAACTATCTTTTCTGCTGCAACAAAAGCAGAAAGAATTGGAACTGACTTTGTTCCAGCTTCAGAAATTGGTCCAAAGATTTCTTTCAAAGACAGCTATCTTCCTCCTCGACTCGCAGAAAATATTCTCAAAAGAGGAAAGATTGCACCTGAAGTTCTTGAAAATCCTCAAGAATCAGATTTAACCAATCTTGCTGCCCAAAAATTTGAACTTTGGAAAGATCCCTCTGGTGGTCTTCATGTTCTTGAACAGTCAGATTATGCTAAAAGAGAATTACAAAAAGCTGGAGCTTTTATCAAACACAATCTAGTTGTCAAACTTGGCTCAGACTTGAAAGGACAAATAACAGAAAATGCTTATCCTGTTCTTGGGGATCTTGGAGATGTTAGCTTGAGGTTGAAAGATGGAGCAATTCTCTTAAACAAAGTTGAAAGAGATATTCCAGAAATCTATGACCCGCTGAAGAATGATCCCCTGACTTCTTCCTCTCAATTTCTTAAACAAAGACTGTTGGGAGAAGCAAAAGCAAAAGGGGCGAAGTTTGAAGAACCAGGAGTCGAACCAGAAGCGGAAGATATTTTCAATATTTCTGAAGGGAATCTTCCTGCTCTTGAGCGTGCTGCTCGCATTGGAGGGGATGAGGTTCTTTATGGCGGAGAAGATATCACTGGGAATGTTCTGGAAACGCTAGAAAATGAAAAGCAAGCACTCAGACAAAAACTAATGGAAGCCGGCCATGACTTTAGACAAATCGCTAGAGAACTAAATACTAGCCAAGAGTGGGCAGAAACTGGAAGCGGTGACGGACTTATGCTTTCAGAGCTTGAAGATCACACAAAACCAATGCATGCAGCCCTCGAATATAATACCAATCTGCTGCCTAATAATTTCAAAGTCCGGGGAGTGGCTACTCTCATGCAGAGAGTAAAGATGGGTTATGACTTCAATCAAAAGGTAGCCTCGTTTGTTTTAAAAGATGCCTACGATCAACTACCTAAAAGCAATGGAACTTTGTTCAATGTCACGACAATCCCCAGATTTAGCACGCTACTTACAAGCTCATCCGAAAACTATGGCTCATTTGGTAGCTTCATGCAACAGGCAGGAAAGGTTGTCAATAGCCTTATTAGAAAGAGAGCTACAGAAACTTTCGAATCGCTGCAAGCGGTTGAACATCAGGTTAGACAATCTCCAGAAGCACTTGCAGAACTCAATATAGTTGTTCAAAAGATTCGGTCTGCAAAAGAACCGCTCTATCACTTTGAATTGCCGCAGATGGGAACAGATATGGTTGACAACTATTTTGTTCCCAAGAAGATTTACAAAGCTCTTCAAGAAGAAGGAGCAGATCCAAAGGAAATTCTTAGCCCCGCAATGAAAGATGGATCTGCTTTTCAAATTAAAAACAAGGCCGTTGAAGACTATATATTAGCCAACCAAGCAAGGAATGCAGAAAGAATAGCTGAGTGGAACAATATTTTTTCAGCCAAAGGAATCTCTAAACTCTATGATGAGAAGCAAGTCTATCTTCCACCTATCAACACTCGCAGATATCCATTTGTCGCCTTCATAAAAGAGAAAATGGATCTTGGCCCAGGAGATTTGAAAGAATATGGAGTTGTCTCAGCACCAAGTCAAGCTGATCTAGAAGCTAAGATCAATGCACTGAAAAGTTCTTATGGTGATCGCTTCGAAATTTTCACAAGCGGCGACGTGGCTACTTACAAGAGAATTCAAGGAGAATATGAAAGCGGTCCTTTGCTTGGAGACAGTCTGACTGATCAAGCTATGAGAAGAGAAGGACTTCTCTATGATCCAATTCCAAGAACAGATGACCAGATAATTACAGACATTAACAATTGGCATTGGCAACAAGAACAAGGAATAGTCAGACAATCTGTTGAACTTACTTATGCTCAAGAATTTGCTGAACTCAGACAGATGGGAGAGCAGTTTACTAAATATGCAAAATCAAAATTTGGAGATAAGAAGACTGCAAGTATGGACAATCCCTATCAGAGATATATAAATACTGGTCTTGATCTTTCTAATTGGGATCGCTACAACTCTGTTTGGGGAAAGTTGAATGACTCAACTGAGAAGATTGCTGGAAAGATGATGGGAGCTTGGCAGAATGCTTTCTCTAGAGCTTCTGCGGGAGAAGTTGATTGGGAGAAAGCAAATCAGATAGCTGAATCTTACGGATTTGTTGCTCCTTATAAAGGACTTCTTCGAGAAGTTGTTAATCCACCAATAGATAATCCTCGGGCACTTGAACCATTGATTGCTAAAGCTAATAGTATAGTTTCAACTTTAACTCTTGGTCTTGACTTTTTAAACTCTGTAGTCAATGTCATGAGTTTTCCAATCACTGCAATGGCTGAAGTTCGTTCAGTTCTCAAAAACATAGATGACCCGACAGTTGTTGGAAAACTTAAAGATATGACTTCAGTAGTCTTGCCAGATGGCTCGGTTCAACCAAAACTGATGCCGACTCCAATGAAACTTCTGTCTAAAGCCATAGAAAATTTTGTCTCAGACATAGGCAATGGAAAGAAGTTGATGGAGCGCTATCAATCTATTGGTGCAGTTTCAACAGATCTTAAGCAGTTTCAGACAGTAGTTTCACAAACTGCAATTCCTCAAAGTGCTACTCAATCGCTTGAAGGATTCGCTTCGCATGTCAACGACCTTTACAAGACTGTAACTGATCTTGGAAAAAAATTAACTCTCCACGATAGAGCAGAACAGATGGTTCGTTTTCTAGCTGCTGACATGATGAGACAGATGACAGATGCAGCTGGAATAGCTGAATCAGAAGCTTCTTCTTACATCAATGCTTTTGTCAACAGAGTGCATGGAAACTATTTAGCTAATCAAAGACCTCAACTTTTTCAAGGAGTCCTCGGTCAGGCTATCAGTCTCTTCCAAACCTATCAATTCAATGTCATGCAGAATATGGTTAGATATGTTGGAATGGGAGATAAAGCTGCTGCTGCAACCTTCTTGGGACTTCAAAATGCAATCTTCGGTCTTCAAGGAAATCCTGCCTTTTATCTAATGAATAAAGCAATTGGAGACGCAACTCAAGATCACATAGATATTCCAACAGCAGCTGAAAGATTGGTTGGCAGAGATACAGCAAAGTGGCTCATCTATGGACTTGGTTCGAACGCTCTTCAAACTTCTCTATACAATCGGGGAGATCTTACTCCTCGTTATGTTACTGTTGTTCCTGCTAGGATTGAAGATATTCCAGCAGTTGCAATTACAGCTAAAACTATTGGTAACTTTATTGACACAGCATCTAAAATTGCAAGAGGAGGAGACATACAACAGACTCTCCTTGATGGTCTTTCTCATAATGGTTTTAATCGTCCTCTTGCAGGTCTCGCTCAGCTAACTTCTGGAGTTAGAACTACAAATAAAGGAAATCTTCTTACAGCTTACAACGATCTAGATGCTATGACTGTTGGTGCAAAGCTTCTTGGCGGAGAAGAAATCAATAGAGCAATTGCTATAGATAGTTACTATCGAACAATGGCCTACAAACAAGCAGATCAAGAAAAACAGAATCAGCTTGGCGAAGCTCTCAAAACTCAAATGTATAAAGGTCAAATGCCTTCAGAAGAAACAACTAAAAAATTTATGACAGAGTATGTAAACAATGGTGGAGTTCCAAGAAACTTTAATAGATGGTTTACACAAAATTTCAAAAGTGCAAATCAAAGTCAACTCAATCTTTTAAAGAGCCATGTCAACAGTCCTTACGGTCTTTTGCAAGGGGAGTTGATGGGAGCAGATACACAAGATTATTGGCAATCTCCTAACCGAGTTGAGGAGAATTAGCAATGCCTCTTTCTGCTGCTGAGAAACAACAACTTTTAGATGATGCTGCAACATTGACAGCTAGAATTAATGCACTTGTTCCAGACTCAGATACAGAAAATCCAATTCCTCCAGATCCAATCCCCTCTGGAAAGAAAAGACCAGTCGTCGGCAACAGTCATTTTCATCACCAAGAAAATTGGATGGCTGATTGGATTCCAGAAGAACTTATAGCTGGGCGCGCAGTGCCTTGGACAGTTGGCAAAGACCCAGAAAATGGAATTTTGGTTCCAAGTCTTGGCGGCCAGATTGCTACTAGAGTTCAAGCTTGGCATTTGTTTGGAATCCCAACAGAACTCTATAGTCAAACTCCTTATTTTGACAAAGAAGGAAGAAGTCATCCCTATAGTCCACAGACAGGAGATGATTTTTTCTATCTTGTTGATTGGTTGAACAAGGCACCAACTCCGGGTGGAGAAAGAGGATTCTGTGCACCAACTCCTTATACTACTATTATTCCACATCCAACTTATACTCTTAGCGGAAATCTAATTCCTCGAACTCCACTTGCAATTTGGTTTGATCACAACGGAAGAATTTCAGTTGTCTATGCAACTGGCAGAGTAGACATTCTTGGCTTTGTTCCAAATGCTCATCATGTTACAGATGCTTGTGCAGATGGTAGAGGAGATTCTCTTGCCAGACAAACTCTTTACATGTGCGAACTTGGAACAGGACAAGGAGCTATTTGGACTGGAGGTAAAATCTATAAAATAGATAGAGGCCCAGGTATTGTTGGTCCCGGCGGTAATCCACCAGAAGATCCTTCAAAATATGTTGTAACTCCAATTGCTGATGTAGGTTATCCATCAGCAGTCAGAAGTGCAGAAGACGGTCGTCTGTTTTGGGTAGATGCTTCAACAGGACATATTTATGTTAAGCCACTTCTTAGAGAAGCTACAATTCTCAATACAATTCCAAATGCTTATGCAATGGACTATAATCATATTAATCATTGGCTTTATATTTTGGCTAGAGACGGATTTACTCACATCATTGATTCAGTCACCGGAAACACCCTTAGAGAGTTGGCTCCTCCTGATTCTCAACTAACTGGAGTTGTAGCACTTGGCCAAGACTTTTGGACAATTTCAGTTGACTCCAATGGTACATGCGGCCCAGCTGGAACTTTTAGTTGTTCGCGAGTTCACAAAATGGGTAATGCAAACTGCTGGCAATATGCTCCTGACTTCTCTTGCAAACTATCTAATGCTATCTATGGTTCTGGGCATGGTTGGAATGCAGTAGGAGAAGTTTCAAATGTACATGAAGCTTTTGGTCATTACGATTGGCTTGGTGGAAAGTTTCATGTAGATCAAGCTATTAGATTTGTTGGTGGCTATGCAAATACTCCTGTTGGAATTATTGTTCACAATCCAGTAGACTCTCAAGGTGTTGTTCTTCCAATGGGAGCTTCAGTAGATTATACTGCTGTCTGGAGAGGAATTAGGAATATCTCTTGGGGAGGAGCTTCTCTTAACAGAAACAGACCTTCTTTAACTTGTCTTCTAACTAGAGAAGGTTGGAGTCCATTCAAAGGCTGTTCAAATGATGAGATTGCAGAGATGTCTTTTGATGAAGCCGCAACTTGGATTCAAGGAGGCTATGCTGGTAGCTTTCCTCGTCCAGATCTGACAGGAGTAGATCTCTATTGCACTCTTCTAAATCATTTAGTAAATAGCCAGAGACATTTAAAAGAAGGAGCAATTCTGATTCAAAATTTCAATCAATGGTATTCTCAAAAATTTCCAAATGATCCAATTCCAAATCCAGCAGCTACTGTGGTTGCAATGACGCCTGGATATACAACTCACAAAGATCCTAATGGAGTAGATTATAGACTTGAAGTTAGACAATCTTCAACAGACTCTACTTCTTATTCAATTGGAATATTCGGTTCTAGTAGCTCAGATCAAAGATATGGTGGCGTTGACTATAGTTCTAATCCATCAATCGGTCCAGTTCCAGCAGATGCATCTATTATTGTAGATGAAGGAATGGAAACAGAAACAACTTGGATAGAAGGAAAAAAGTTAGAAGTTGGTTGGCATTCATTTACTGTTCGGGCAGCAGGATGGGCAACTGGTGCCTGTATATATCAGACTTTTTAAAGAAGGAGTTATTATGGATTTGTTTTTGATTACACCAGTTGGTAGCGATCTTCCTCCGTTTCAAGCAATTGTAACTCCTCTTACTCCTCCAGTTCCTCCTAGTGGAAGTCCGCCGAAGCCAATTCATCCAATTTGGGGTCCGCCTGGATTTAATCCTCCGGGAGAAGGAATGCCTCCAGGAATTTGGGGCGGTCCAATTATTCCTATTGATCCTCCGGTAGAACCTCCAATTGATCCCCCAGATGTTTCTGATGGAAAAGGAAAGTGGGTTTATACAGAAAACGGTTGGGTGTTTGTCTATGGTCCAGTAGATAAACCAAGGCCGCCAGTTTAAGACAAAAAGAAAGCAAAAAAAAAGCCGCCTCTCCTCTAAAGGATTGGCGGCTTTTTTGTTGCCTATTTCTTACTTCTTCTTTC
>AP72_2010_repI_A100DRAFT_1000147_pt1 | contig 12798 bp, 12 predicted proteins | sample AmaPasrepliIA100_FD_9193 | JGI IMG/M metagenome (IMG submission 9193)
AGTATTTCCGACAGCTCATGCCCTTCGGAAAGACTCGCCGATTCTGTCGCGATCGGGTACCAAGCCACATAGCCTGCCCCGCGAACAGCCGTGAAGTCTTCGTCGATTCGATCCCAGTCGGAATTTTTGGCGATATCTTCCGGCGTGCCAATACGAGTGAGCCGTGTTGCGTCGACTACAATCACTCCTTCGTAGCCGATATNCAGATCAATCGTCGCATGCGGAGTGACTTCCTGCGGCAATGTGATAATCGCTTCCGACAGCGCGCCTGTGTGATCAATGTCGGAGGTGAAGGGTTGTCGCACGAACTGGACAGCCCTGTCTCCTGCTTTGATCAAGCGCCAATCTAGCGACGATGAGATTTGCAGGACGGCAATCTTTTGTGGAGCTGATGTGTCGTTTCTTAGCGTGATTTTGCCCCGGGCGCCAAGCCGGTGCTGTTCGGGCTCGATCTTCAGGTTCAGATCGTAATTCGTGATACTGAACGCTTCTCGATCCAGGGCAAAGCAAAGGCTTTCACCACAGAGGACACACAGAACACAGAGGAACCGGAAGACCTTCGTTGTGCGGGACTTCATTCTTCGTCCGATGAGGCTTGCTTCGCTCGGCGTTGCCTCACGATCTCGTAGAGGACGACCGCTGCTGCGACTGAGACATTCAGAGATGGAACTTTGCCTAGCATCGGAATTGATACCAGGAAGTCGCACTTGCGCTTGACCAGGTCGTGCAGGCCTTTGCCCTCTCCGCCGAGGACCAAGGCACAATCCATGTTGTAGTCGATCGCGTCGTAGGTCTGGTCCGGTCGCTCGTCGAGACCCACCGTCCAGATATTGTTTTCTTTCAACTCTTCCACAGTGCGGGAGATATTAGTCACCTTTGCGATCGGGAGGTGCTCACTGGCACCAGCCGATGCCTTCGTTACCGTGCCCGTCACGGCAGCGGCGCGGCGTTCCGGGATCACTATTCCGTTTGCTCCGGCCGCATCCGCCGTGCGCAGGATTGCACCCAAATTGTGCGGATCTTCTATACCGTCGAGCACGACGATCAGCGAATACTTCCCTCTTTTCGCGGCGATGACATCTTCGAGATCGTTGTACTGCTTGGCTGATGTGATAGCCACGACTCCCTGATGCGCAGCATTTCCCGCCATGCGGTCGAGTTCAGTTCTCTGCAGAAAACGAACTGGAATCCCGATTTTCCGGCACTCTTCAATAAGCCGCTGCAGACGGAGATCATGGCGCTCCTTCGCCATCCCGACCCATTCGAAAGCGCGTCCGCGAGACTTAAGAGCCTCGGTCACTGAGTTGATTCCATAGATGTAATGCATGAGGGACTAGTGTATCGCGCTCCTCTCTTCAAGAGCTGTCATCCTGAGGAGAGCGTTAGGCCTCCGAAGGACCGTACGACGGCGGGCAGTAACGTTACAGCGAATCAGATCGCCATGGCTACAGACATCATTGATCATCCCTCCACCACATCGGCCGCTCATACGGACGTACGGTCCCTCGCGTCGGCTTCGCCGGCGCTCAGGATGACATGTGTAGGGATTTCAGAAGATCCAAAGGTTCCGGGCGTTCGGTATAGTCCTCGTTCGCCGAGGCATAGAGAATCGTGCCATCACGATCGATGAAGTACGTCGCGGGGGTGGGGAGTTCCCAACTATCATCCCCGTTCGTAAAAGGCAGATTCACGAATGCTCGGCGATAGATCGCTTCCTGCGCCACTGGCACACGATACGTCAGCCGGAATTGGCGGGCGACTCTGTTGCCTGCATCGGACAGCAGAGGAAACTGCAGCTTGTGCTGGTCATGCATGAAGTAAGACTGCTTCACAGTCTGCGGAGAGATGGCGGCAAATATCGCTCCTGCTTGCTCGACCTGAGGCACGATCAGGTTCATGGCTTCCATCTGTCCGACGCAAAAAGGACACCAGCGACCGCGAATGAAGCACAGTACGAGGCGGCCTTGGGCTAGCAGATTGGCGGAGCGGACGAGCTTGCCGTTGTGATCCTGCAATTCGAAGCTGGGCGCCTTCGCGGCGACAGGAAGGATGTTGGCGGCCAAGTTTTTCTGTTTAAGTTCAGCGACGGTTTGTTCGTGGACTTTCTGAGTTTCGGCGGGGACATACTTCGCGATTAGTTGCTTCCGCTCGGCGTAAATCTCGCGCAGCGGGCGAACATCAGTCGCTGGGCTGGATTCTTCAAGAGAACGCCACTTCATTGGAGGATCCGTTCAGTCGATGCATTACGCTTCGCGATCACCGACAACGCCTTGTGGAGTGCACCAGTTTTGAAGAAATTGATAATTGCAAACTGCCCGATCATAACGCGAACAACTGAGAGATACAGTCGTCCTAGGCGATGCTCCACACGAATTACACGTCCCAAACCGTGAAAACGAAAGAGTTCTACCTCCATAATTTCATTCGCTGGGATGAGGACCGTGTAGGGGCCGTCAATATGAAGTCCTGAATCATCAAGCCAAGCTTCGCGCTTGGCGACTCTTGTTTTTAAACCCAGCTCGTTCCTTGATGAAAAAATATTTTGTATTCAACAGAACTCCACGCAACTCAAACCGCTGCCACTAAGAGAACCCCCAGCACTACATCCCAGGCATCTTCATGCCTGCCAGCCTGCGCGCAAAGCTCTTCTTCCCCATGTCTTTGAACATCTTCTTCATCTGAGCATATTGTCGCAGCAGGTTATTCACCTCTTGAACTGTCGTTCCCGAGCCGCGGGCGATCCGTTTGCGGCGGCTACCATTGATCGCTTCATGGTGATTGCGCTCGTACATGGTCATGGAGTTGATGATCGCTTCGACCCGGTTGACTTGCTTTTCGTCGACGTTGTCGGCAGCTTTCTGCAATCCCGAGAATGGACCGACGGATGGGAGCATGCCAATCAGGCTCTTCATCGATCCCATTTTCTTGACCTGGCGAAGCTGGTCGCGAAAGTCCTCGAGGGAGAAGCCGTCTCCAGTAAGCGCTTTCGTCGCAAGTTCTTCAGCCTTCTTCTTGTCGATCTGTTTTTCAGCACGCTCGATCAGGCTGAGGATGTCGCCCATACCAAGGATGCGCGAGACGATGCGATCGGGATGAAAGGGTTCAAGCGCATCGTACTTTTCACCGATGCCGATAAACTTGATGGGCTGTCCCGTAACTTGGCGGATCGAGAGTGCCGCGCCACCGCGAGCGTCGCCGTCCATCTTTGTAAGCACGACGCCGGTGAGAGAGAGCTTCTTATGGAATTCTTCGGCGGATCGAACAGCATCTTGTCCCGTCATCGCGTCGGCAACGAACAGGATCTCAGACGGATTCAGCAGTTTCTTCAGCGACTGCATCTCGTCCATGAGTTCGTCATCGATATGGAGACGCCCGGCGGTATCAACGACTAGCACGTCGCATCCGCTGACGACGGCCTCGCGACGTGCTTCCTTCACCAGTCGCTCTACCGTGGCCGTGTTCGCTTCCTCAACTTTGCCTTCGTAAATATGCGCCTTCACGGCGTCGGCAACAATCTTCAACTGCTCGCGCGCAGCCGGACGATAGACGTCAACCGAAACCAGCAACGGGCGATGCCCACCCTGCTTCAACCAGTGCGCGAGCTTTCCAGAAGTCGTCGTCTTACCGGAACCTTGTAGTCCAGCCATGAGCACAACCGTAGGCGGCTGCGACGCAAACTTCACGCGCGCGGTGTCTTTGCCGAGGACCTCGACCAGTTCGTCGCGGAGGATCTTGATTACCTGTTCTCCGGGCGAGAGCGCGGTCATGACTTCCTGCCCTATTGCCTTGGCTTTGATCTGATCGATCAGTTGCTTGACGACTTTAAAGTTGACGTCGGCCTCGAGCAGGGCCATGCGAATTTCGCGCAGGGCCTCGTCAATGTTTTCCTCTGTGAGCTTGGCTTGGCCCCGAAGAGTTTTGAAGGCGCGTTGGAGTTTTTCCTGAAGATTCTCAAACATAAATGAGCTTTTATTTTAGCAGCGACTCGAGGCGGAGATGGGAAAGGCTCAACCGCGCGATTCGTGTTCAGCGATTGGCCGAATCATCTCGAATCGGTCCTTTGTGCGCGCATACTGCGTGCCGCCCATGCGAGAGTTGTGAAACATTGACGTGCATACAACGAATATAAACTCGCACCAAGTGAGTTGGTTACGCCACAGCATAGACATTCTTTGCAGCTGCCACGGTGTTCGAGTGGATTGTGACCGTGTCTTCAACCTTCCGCGCGTAACCGCCTGCGTAGGTCACCATAATCGGAATATCGCGGGCCCGCGCTACGCGGAAAACCAGTTCATCCCGTTTCCTCAGACCTTCAATCGAGAGATCGAGGCCGCCGAGTTGATCTTCGCGGTAGGGGTCCGCACCGGCGATGAAACAGATCAAGTCGGGCTCGAACTGGCGGAGACCGGAGCTGAGCGCATTGTCGAGCCAGGCGAGATAGTCGTCGTCGCCAGTGCCATCAGGAAGGTCAACATCAATTGAGGACGGAGGCTTCCACAGCGGGTAGTTGTTGTGCTGATGGAGTGAGATAGTGAACACGTCTCCGGCGTGGGCGCCACGCATCTTGCCGCGTGGAGCGTTCTTGGGATGCTCGACCGTCGAAACGGACGAGGAGGGCAGCAGCGCGCTCGCCGTGCGCGTGCCAGCAAAGATGGCAGCAGTGCCGTTGCCCTGATGGACATCGCAGTCAACGGTCATGGCGGTATGGATTTTGTCGTCGCGCTGGAGCCGTCGGATCGCCACCGCAACGTCATGGATCATGCAGAATCCCTCGCCATGATCGGGAAATGCGTGGTGGAATCCTCCACCGATACTGATGCAGACTTTGTCGGTCAAACATTGCCGAGCGGCGAGAATCGATCCTCCAGCGGCAAGCCAGAAAGCGTCGGCAAGTTCCCGTGAGTATGGAATCTCCATTTCCATTTCTTCACGCGGGCTAAGAGTGCCGGTGCGAAGTTTCTGGACGTATTCGGGTTTGTGCACCAGGAGAATGTCCTGATCGTTTGCGGGCTGTGGTTCGATGAAGTCCTCAAGCCCGGCTACTCCGGTCGCGATTAGCCGATCACGGATGCGGCGGTACTTCTCGGCGGGAAAAACATGGTTCCCGATGGGCAGGTAGTAAGCGTCGCTGTAAACAAGCTTGAATGGGAGCATTCAGGAAACTCATCATATCCCAACGAATGTCATCCTGACCGGCGGCAAAGCCGGCGCGAAGGACCTTACGACAATGCGTTGCCTTGGTGGCGTCGACAAGAGTAGCGTTGGCGCAGACAGGTTGGACGATCTCTTCGACAGCATCACTGCGATACGCGGTCGTACGGTCCCCGGAGTGCGCTCCGCACTCTGAGGATGACATCATTTGAGGGACTAGCGCTTCTTCGGACTCTGGACCGTCACGATCGGCCGCCGCACGGGTACAATCGCTCCCTTCGCCGGATCAGCCGCGGCATTCGCACGCGTCAGCACTTCCCTTTGGATGTACTGCACAAACTCCTGGATCTGCCGCTGCATCTCCTCCATGCGCTCGCGCATTTGCAGGATGATCGCCATGCCGGCGATGTTAACGCCGAGGTCTCGCGCCAACGAAAGAATGAACTCCAGGCGCAGCAGATCTTCGTCGGTATAAAGACGGGTGTTGCCCTCAGTGCGTGAGGGCTTCAGCAGACCTTCCCTCTCGTAAAGGCGAAGGGTTTGCGGGTGGATGCCGTACATCTCAGCGACTGCGGAAATCATGTAAGCACCCTTGGATTTCCGTTTGGTCATGATTCTCCTAATAGCACCGATTCTAGAGCGCGGAGCAATTTTCCTGCTAGTTCCACGCTGGTTGCCGCAGAAAAAACGCGCCAAACCTCGATGTGCTGATGGCATCGAACTCGCCGGAGGTCACTTATGGACGAGAATAATGCCATCAGTGTAGTAGAAAACCTTATTGAGACGTCGAAGGATGGGGAAAAAGGGTATCGCGATGCCGCCGAACACGTGAAACGGCCAGACTTGAAAGGTTATTTTCTGGAACAAAGCACCGAGCGTGGCCGGTTTGCCGATGAATTGCAAAGTGAACTGGCCAAGTTAGGCAAGCCAGAGAAAAAGGTCTCCGGATCCGCGAGTGGTGCCATGCATCGCGCATGGATCGATACCAAAGTCGCGTTGGGTGGAGGCGACAAGACGATCCTCGAGTCGGTTGAATCCGGTGAAGACAACGCCAAGGACACTTACAACAAGGCGTTGTCTGGAGCGCTGCCGTCATCGTTGACAGAAATCGTGCGTCATCAGGCTGCGAGCGTTCAGCGGGCTCATGACAAGGTCCGAACGCTGCGGGATGAGGCGAAGGCAGCGTAGGAGAGTCGGCTTTCGGGTCAGGGCCGACGCAAATAACAACGGGGACCGGAATTTCCGGTCCCCGTTCGTTTTCAGAACAAAATCAAGCTGCGGGTTGCGGCTTCTGCTTCGAAACCTCGGCCCAGCCTTCTGGCTTCAGGAGGTGGTTCAGGCCATAAGCCACGAATCCAGCAGCAATCAGGATCATGCCGAACGCGAAGGAACTCATTCCCAGGATGGACTCGCGCTGACTACGGGCAACGGAGAAACCCAGCAGCATCATCGGCGGGATGCCAATGGCAACCGCGCCGACCAAACCACCCGGAACCCTGAAGGGACGTTTCAGTTCCGGCTCGGTGAAGCGGAGTACGGCCAATGCCAGGAATTCCAGGAAGAGACTGCTTCCGTAGACCAGAATATCGAGCGTAACCAGACGCTCAAAACCGAGCAGCAGGCACGGCATCCAGAAGCACGCGAGTACGACGATCGCCACCCACGGAGCTTTTGACTTCGGATGCAGCTTGCGGAACATCTTCGGCAGCATTCCGTCCTGAGCCATCGCCAAGGGAAGGCGCGAATAGCTCATCACCAGCGCATTGAACATGCCGAAGCCGCTGATCATTCCTCCCAGCGCCAAGCCAAAGCGAAGCAGCGGGCCACCCAGAATTCCGGCAACGTCAGCCCAGAATCCGGTGTCCCATGAACTGGCGGGCAGTCCGGTTATCCACATCGCGCCGACCGGGATGATGTAGCTGATCGCGACGATGAAGACGGCCACAAGCATAGCTCGCGGATACGTATGTTGCGGCTTTTCGACTTCTGTCGCGATCGTCGAGGCGTTGTCCCACCCCATGTAGTTCCACATGCAGATGAGCAGGCCGGTGAGAATACCAACGTCCGACTTTGATGGGTTCGTGGCGACTGCTAGCGCTCCGAGCTTGAACGGAGCGATGCAGACGATCGCGAGGAACGGAGCTGATAAAGCGAAGAAGAGCCAGAGCGATGTGTGGGAGACGACCTTCACTCCGGCGATGTTGAGCAGCGCGCAAGCGACGACAACCGCCATGCCCACATAGAGGCCACGATGTCCTTCCTGGAACCAGGGGAAAAGCCGGTCCAGATAAAGGACGAACAGCGTGGGATAGATCGCCATATCAAAAATTGAAGCGACCAGCGAGAGCCAGGCTTCCTGAAATCCCCAGAAGTTGCCCATGGCGCGGCGCACCCAGGCGTAGTACCCGCCTTCATAGGGGAGCGCGCTCGAAAGCTCGCCGATCATGAACGCGGTCGGCAGGCTCCACAGGAGCGGCGTCAGGAGCAGAATCAGGAGGGCGCGTCCGTACCCGGCGCCGTGCACGATGTCTTCGGTCCCATAGGTTCCACCCGACACCATAAAGAAGGTGGCGGCGACCAAAGGCCAAAGCGTGAGGCGGACGAATTTCTTCCGGTTGGGGACTACGGAGAGTTTTTGGGGATTGTCGATTTGTTGCCGGCTAGCTGTTGCCAATTTCTATGGCTGCCTCCTCAAGCGACTCACTCTCACCACCGCGTCTCCCTTGTGTCTTCGGTTGAAGACTTGTATCTCGCGGCTCCCGAGTTTGCTGCGTTTTCCCGGGCATTTCGGCAAAGTTAGTTCGCAGTAGTGAGATTACGGGAAATTTCCACAGATGCAAGATTATTTTGAGATTTTCTGCAAAATTTCGTCAGCGGAAGCAGCAGCACGAGAGTAACGCGAACAGGTGGTCGACTGGAATCAGCAAAGCAACACGACCGACGATGTTCTCGGCTTCGACTACACGAGACGTACTGAACAGCGGCACGTCTGTATCACATGAGCGATATGAATCGACGAAGATTCCTCAAGGCATCGGCCGCATCATCTTTATTTGGGTCATTTCTTCCGGTCGCCGGCCTGCTCAATCCCTTGAAGACCCGTCCGAAGAGTTGGTCGCAGGCGAATACATCTGCAGCGACGGACCATAGAACTCCCGCCAAGCGTAATCAGCCGTTGGCTCCGGTGATTGTCCCGCCAAACGCCGATTTTATGGAGACGCTGCCTGGGCTCATGGAATTGGCTCGGCTTCCGGGCCTCGGGATGGGCGTGATACACGGAGATAGCTTGGTGTGGCAGCACTACGCGGGAGTTGCAAACCCATCGACCAAAGTACCGATTACACCAGAGTCGCTCTTTCCGGCCGCTTCCATGGGAAAGCAGGTCTTCGCATACGCCGCGCTCCAACTCGCCGACCGGCGACAATTGGATCTTGATCGGCCACTGAAGAGTTATGTGACCGAGGATGCTCCAACTGGTGAGTTNGGAGGAAAGATCACGGCGCGGCACATCTTGAGTCATTCCAGCGGCCTGCCGAACTGGCGCGGAGATGAAAATGAGCCGCTCGTGCCTGCGTTTGAACCGGGAACGAAGTACCGCTACTCAGGAGAGGGTTTTTATTTTCTGCAACGCTGCGTTGAAAAGATTACGGGCACTGGGTGCGAAGAGTTCATGCAGGAACATCTGTTCAAGCCTCTCGGCATGAACTCCTCTACATACCTTTGGCGCGCAGATGCGGAACAAAGACTGGTTTCCGGCCACCGTGGGGAAGATCCCTTCGATAACCGCGCTTTTCCAGAGCAACTGTTCCATCTGATCGAGAAGAGTGGTGTGCCCTTGGCGCAGTGGAATCATGACCGAATCGTGGACGAAATGGCTAAGCTTCTCTCGCCGCACAGGCCTGTTCCAAACCAGATAAGCCCGAACGTCGCTTTCGGATTGCTGACCACGGTTCCGGACTACTGCACCTTCGTGGCACGAATTACCAGGCCACGAGGAGATGATTTCGATCTAAAGGCCGAAACCCGCTCCGCGATGATGACACCCTATTCACACGTAAACAACGCTCTCGCGTGGGGCCTGGGTTTTGGCATTGAGCAGGAGTCGGGACCTCGGTATCTGTGGCAGTGGGGCGATAACGGTGGCTGGAAAAATATCCTGTTGGTTCACCCGGAGAGCCAATCAGGCTTGGTGGTGTTCACGAACGGCGACAATGGAATGCGCGTCGTAGAGCGTATAGCAAAAGCTGCGACGGGTCGCGAACACGCACTGTTCCTCTGGATCTAGGTCTGCGCTGCTTTCAGAGTGTGAGTTCCCATGTCTCAGCAACGAGATTCTTTCGGCTCCAGCTATCGTGGCGTTCCTCCGCTTTGAGTTCAAATCCCGCGCCCTTGTAGATGCTTCGGGCGGCACCAAGCTCGCTTTGTGTCCAGAGCATGATCTTCTTATAGCCCGCTTCCCTGCCGAACTCGACGCATTCGCTCACCAGGCGTCTGCCGATCCCCAGCCCTCGGGCCGAAGGCTCCACTAGCAGCAAACGGAGTTTGGCGACTGTCGCGGATTTCTTTACCAGAAAAACCGACCCGACCCGCTCGCCATCCTTTTCCGCGATCCAGCAGCGCTCGCGCTTGGCATCCAGATTCCGGATAAACTCCGAAACGATCTCAGCTACCAAGGCCTCGAAGCGCTCGTCGTATTGATACTCCTGCCAGTAAAGTTCCCCGTGACGCTGGACCACCCAGCCCATGTCGCCAGGACGATGTTGGCGAACGATGAAAGCCTCGTTTGACGATTTCCTGGGAGCAAGCACCGATTCAATGTTGCGGATTCCGGTCAGCATTGTCCTTTGTTGACCTGGACTAAGCTGCGCGAGCATCGCCGCGACCTCGTCGCTGGAGCGTCGCTCAAGGGGATCAAAAACCCTATGGCCCTTTGTCGTGAGAGACAGCAGCTGTCGGCGTCGATCGTCGGAATTGGTAGTGATCGTGATCCAACCGTGCTTTTCGAAGTTCTGTAACATCCGGCTGACATAGCCACGGTCCAGCCCGAGATCACTGCACAAGTCTTTCGCCGAAGTGTTTACGCGGTGAGCAATTTCATAAAGCACGCGGACTTCGGTTAGCGAGAACTGGCTCTCCATCAGATGCTCTTGGAGAACGCCGATCTGGCGAGTGTAGAGACGATTGAAGCGCCGAATGGCAAGGACGGGATCGTCAAGAACTAAAGCTCGGGAATTACCCATAAGTGCAGGATATTCACGATAGTTGACTAAGTCAACTATTTCAAACTGACCCGGACACACAGGATTCATAGCGGGATCCTTCTGGTTCGGCCACCAGTCCCTCCCCAGTCAAAAGTGAGCAGGCGAAGAAACCCAGCCCCAGACTCTGTGTTCCTATGTGATCCCCGTGGTGAACGATGTTTTGAAGTTTTGAATCTGAAGACAACTGGACCACAGAGAACACGGGGTTTCGCAGAGAGAAGTGATTTATCCCTGCCAGTCTCGCCCATCCACCATGCGCTTGATTCCGTTACGTAAGCAGAGGACGTTGAAATTGATCAACAGGCCTACGCTAATTCCGCTGCGGCGCATGTACGAGAGAAGTTGGGGCTTCGTGAATCGGGTAAAGCGCATCGACGGATTTGACCTCGACAACGACGCGATGTTCAACGACTAGGTCGATTCGATATCAGACTTCAAGTTTATGGCCATCATAGACAACCGGAGGAGGAACTTCGACCGCAACGTCGAATGCTCGTCCCCGGAGTTCGTTTGCAACACAGGCCTGATAAGCGCTTTCAAGAAGCCCCGGGCCAAGAAGAGAGTGAACCTTCATAGCCGAGTTCACAATGGCACCAGTGATTTCGTTTATGCGGTATACCCGGGAACGAGCCGCCGTAGCCATATGTACTGCATATCAGGTTCCCCTGTGTTCCTCTGTGATCCCTGTGGTGAAAATGTTTTCTGGATTCCAGTTTGGGAAAGGCACTAACCACGGAGAACACAGGGTTTCACAGGGAAATCTAACCCTACACCTTCGCCCACAACTCGGCTCTGGGATCTTCAGGGTTTAGCTTAGCCAGTTCGCGAAGCAGTTCTTTGGTGCGCTCGTCACGGGGCATGGGAACTGTCACAGTGATTTCTACGATCTCATCGCCGCGCACACCCTCGCGAGTCGCCGACGGCACACCCTTCTCCCGCAGCCGCAGTTTCTGTCCAGACTGCGTTCCCGGCGGAATCTTCAGTAGGGCCCGCCCATCGATGGTAGGCACTTCAATTTTCGCGCCCAGAGCGGCTTCCGTAGCGCTGACCGGAACGGTGAGCGAGATATCATCGCCATCGCGATGGAAGATAGGATGGTCCCCCGCCCGGATGATGGCGTAGAGATCGCCGGGAGCGCCACCATGAGCTCCCGCGTTACCCTTTCCAGGAACACGGATCCTCTGCCCGTCGCGGGTGCCGGCCTTAATGCGGACTTCCAACGGTTCCGTATGCGTCACCGTGCCCTCGCCATGGCAAGTCGGGCACGTGGTCAGATTCTTCCCTGTCCCATGGCAACGCGGGCACTGCACGTTGAACTTCATGCGGCCGCCCGTTTGCGTGATCTGTCCGGTGCCATTGCATTCGGGACACTTCCCTGGGGCCTCGAGCGCCCCCTGACCACGGCACTGGGAGCATACATCTTGGCGCGTGATGTTGAGGCGCATCACCCCGCCACGGATCGCCGTCCAAAACGGAACGTTGACCTGATATTCGAGATCCGTGCCGGGTTCGGGCCCTTGGTCGCTATGTGTCGCTGCTCCGCGGCCTCCACCGAAGATTCCAGAAAAGATGTCACGAAAGCTGCCGCCACCACTCGATGTGCGCTCGCCGCGACCTGCGTTATTGATCAGATCTGAGAAATCGAATCCGCCAAAGTCAAAATGAACGCCCTGTCCACCCTGGCCTGTCCCCGGGAATCCTCCCGGAAAGCCCCCACCGGACTGGCCTGCCCGCGCGTAGGCTTCGGCGGTCGCTGGATCGATGTTGTCAGAGTAGAACCCGACCTGATCGTAGATCTTCCGCTTCTTGGAATCGCTGAGTACTTCGTTGGCTTCCGAGATGGCCTTGAATTTCTCTTCGGCGGCCTTGTCCCCGGGATTGACGTCGGGATGGTATTTGCGGGCGAGTTTGCGGAAGGCTTTCCGAATGTCTTCGGCAGAGGCAGACTTCTTCACGCCGAGAATCTCGTAATAATCTTTCTTGGTGGTGGTGGCCATTTTCTAAACTTCAAAAAATCAATCTTCAGTGTGGATCGGATGTCCCGTGTCAGGGTCGATACGAACAAACACCGGAAACTGCTCGCCGTTGATCCGCGGGAAGCAAAGCTTGTAGTTCTTGGTCTCGCTGATTTCGATGCCCTGCGTGATCGGACCAAGCGCTCGGAAGTCGTCCCGAAAACGCTCCATGACATCGGAAACCGAATTCCCTGGCACGGTGAAATTCAGATCGACATCTACGCGTAAGGGATCGACTCTTTCGACGCTGACCGTTCCAGAACCTCAGAGCGCCCCATTCGGATTGTGATCCAGAAGCTCTTCATCTTCATCTAGTTGGGGTGCCCGTGCCTGCCCTGAGCGAAGCCGAAGGGTCTCGCCGGTGTTGCGAG
>AP72_2010_repI_A100DRAFT_1000148_pt1 | contig 12756 bp, 6 predicted proteins | sample AmaPasrepliIA100_FD_9193 | JGI IMG/M metagenome (IMG submission 9193)
GGGGGGAGCCATAACCGACCGGCTTGAGCGAAACTGGGTCGATCTGCCAATGCTTTCCAAGGTATTCCTCGCCCGCGTTCATGTACCAATCGAATCGCGGAGTATGCCACTCTAAGGTTCCAAGGACTTGATAACTGCGCAACAGAGCCAAGGTGCCGTCAGCATTTACGGTGGCATCCGGCAAGCCTGTGGTGCCATAACGACCAACCCCATTGCCCCCGAAAGCATGAACCCCGATATCCAGTTGCTTCATTAATGTGATGCGGGCATTAGCTCCAAACCCTGCGCCATTTCGAGAACTGACATAGGCAGATTGAGCCGAAGGTGGATTCCCGTTGCATCCGCCGAGTGGGGGTTCGGCGCAGGGGTAAACCCGATCGCGGAATCGGCTGCCGACGGCGAACAGTTCGTAGTGTCCAAAACCTGGCTCGAAGGCCACTTTGACAATTAAATCAGGAGTGGCGTTAAACGAGTAGTTGGCGGTGGAGTTGTAAAGGCCGCCAGGATTGCCGGGGCCCCCGAGGGCAAAGTTTGATGCGTTGCCGCGTACGGCAACAGTCGCGGAAGGATTTTCCAGTGAAACTCCCAGCCAAATGTGATTATTGAAATTTCGCACAACGCGAAATCCGGCCTGCCGAGCCCAACTGAATCCTGCTGTATACTGCGCATCGATCGTCATCGGCGGTGCTTCCGTACGATTATCGAGTCCCTTCTTGGTTTCAGTAACGAGGCTCCACATCTGGCCACCGGTAATCGTCCAGTCGTGGTACGAACCTTGTCCCCAGATTTGCCGTTGTCGCAAGGTGTAACTATTGCTCTGATTGTTATTCGATGTAACGCCTGCCGATAGAAAATCCGCCTCTACGTAGCCTGACAATTTCACTTCCCCGATCTTGCCTTCCGCCAGCATAGAGATTCGGGATTGACGGCCGGAGGCATAGAACTCCGAAAGCGCATTTTGACCGCTGCCTGGGAAATTGATGCTGTTGAAAGGCGTATTGATATCGGCTCCAAGTGCGCGGTTGCGATAGACGTTCTCGAAGGCCATATACCCGCCGGGAGTGATCGTGACACCTTTGAAGTGAAGTGCCAGAGGGCTCTCGGTCTGTTCTCGCGCAGCTTTTTGTGTTTCTTGAAGGTTCAGAGCCATCACGGTCGCGTTGCTCTTCAAGTCATCGACATCCTGCTTCACTTGATCTAGCTGCTCGATTGGCGCGCCCTTTGCCGCAGTAGACTGGACCTCGTTGACTGTAGCTTGTGCCTGCGAGACTTGCTGTTGGGCTTGTGTAATTTGCTGCTGCAGTTGTTGCCATTGAGAGTCTCGGCGCTTCAATTCGTTTTCCAGGTAAATAATCTGTTGCTGCTGAGCCTCGATAGCCTTTTCCATCGTCCCCAGTCTTGCAGAAACATTTGCTGTGCCCGAGCTTTTGGTTGATCCGGAACTCTTTTCGGGAGACTGGCCTTTCGACTGAGTCGTGAGCAGTACCATTGCAAGGCACATTGTTCCTGCACTGATTGTTCGCCTCATTGCAAATTCTCCTTATTTATCAACAGCAGCAGAACCGCATCTCACAACTAGATCCACACAATCCGACTAGGGACGGCTGACCAAAATCGCATTCCAAGAGTCGNGGCTGGAGCCCTCAACCAGGCAAATTAAAGAGCGGCTCTCGGTCGCACCTTTCAGCCCCGTTAAAAGAAGAGTGCATGCAAGAAGCGCCATAATAGACACCATTTGTTAAGATTTCGCCACTGTTACGTGAAAACTCGATGACAAATCTTGCTTTTGCGATGGCTGTATGTCGATAACAAGCCTGTCGAATTCAACCTGTGGGACGAAAATTTCAGAATGGATGACGGCGCCGGAGGTGCCGAGACGAATTAACGGAAGATTCATAATTCTGACGTGATGGATCACTCCCAGTGCCACTAGCATTCGCGCCGACCCTATAGGGCTTCACGGGCGATACTGACTCGTTCCAGGATCCAGAAGTGGATGTGTGTTCTCGCGATCCCAACTGTCGATAAGTAACCGTTTGCAAATTGAAGCGACGTCTCGCATCTGCATGGCGCGTTTTGAAAACTGTTCAGGGATGGAGCGGCGATTAATTTGTGTTGTGCATGGAGATGCAGGAGCGGGACTAATAGCTCGCGATCTCTTGAGCCGCAAGAACTTTGAGGTTCGACTTCTCTCGGCCCTCGGCGACGAACTCGACATAATAGATGAACTACGTCCGTGCGCGGTCATTATCGAGTTGAGCGGGTCCGATAGCCGCGGCCTCGAACTCTGCCGCCATATCAGAAAGACATCGTCTCTGGCATGGCTGCCCGTGATACTGGTTTCAGCGGAGGGGTCAGAAGAGGAGTGCGTTCTGGCGTTAGACTCCGGCGCCGACGACTACATTCCGGAGTTGTGTGGAGAACGTGAAGTGGTGGCGCGAGTTCGAGCCGTCCTCCGTCGATTCGCGCGCCATGCGCTGCTGTCTGGAGTGGCGTATCCATCTACTTTCTTGTTTTACCTCTTGGCGGAAGCAGCGGTTTCAACGATCAGGGTTGGGGATTTGGAGATAGACCCCTTGTCTATGAGGATTTCAGTTCGCGGCAATGAAGTCGTAGTGACCGGACTGGAGTTCAGGCTCGTTTTCTATCTTGCTCAGAATCGCTCACGAGTTTTCACGCGAGATCAACTGCTGGATGCGGTCTGGGGCAATCAATACCAGCGCGTCGGCAGTCTTAAGGCTTGCGTACGACGTCTCCGGGAGAAACTCGAGCCCGATCCAAAGCAGCCCAAGTACCTCAAGACCGTTCGAGGTGTGGGATATCTGCTCGATATGGATGGAAACCGCAATTGCTAGATGTGAAGAACGCACGCGTTTGTAGAGGCAGTTGGCGGAAGTTCAATCTCATCAAACCTGGCTACTTATCGCGTTTCCGTTGCAGGTGACTGGAGGGTCTTCTCGATCCACTCAAGATTCGTGCTGTGCGGAAAGTCCTTAAGAAACTCTGGGATGTCTTTGTACTGCAGAACGGAAGTGCCGGCGGGTATGGCCGCGCGCAACTTGTCCTTTATAGGTGTGGGCGTGTCCAGTTCGAAAGTATTCTGCCGAAAACGAAATTTCCTGGCATGAACCTTGGGCAACCACTCGAGTGGATCGAGCGGTGCGACTTTCTTCAGGAATTCAGGCTTAACGTAATCGGCCCGCTCCTCCTCAGGAACGAACGGAGAAGTTGTTATCCAGAGGGGAAAGTCCCCCCACGGATCCAGAACATCGAGTGCCTTGATGCGCGGGTCGGCGGCCGAAGCCAGAATGGCGATGGAAGCGCCCGATCCCTGTCCGAACATGCCCACACGGTCCATGTCGAGGTCACCGCGCGAAGTCAGATAATTCAAAATCATCTGCACATCGTGGGCTGACTTCGCCAGACACTCGCCTAATTCGCTCAGGAACCACTCCTTCATGGGCCGGTCGTGATAGCGATGGCCGGTAAGAGCTGAGACAAACCCCACTGCCGCGAAGCCTCCCTTTACTAATTCTTGTTGGAAGATTTCGTTCTTGTACGGATCGGTGTCGGCGGGATAGCCGTAAAGGTTCAGGATCACTCCCGGCTTCTTTACTCCCTTAGGTTTGATCACGTAGAGATCGATTGGATCGCCAAATCGCCACTGTAACTGGACAAGTTCGATAACGTAATTCGGGTGGGAATCATCCGTGAGCGCGACTGGCTGAATCGGGCTCAGGGTACTGCCGCTCAAGGAAGGGGTAGTCCAGTCTTCTTGGACATTTTGGAATCGAGCATCTCGCGGGTCCGCGATCGGTGGGCTGGCTGGCAACTGCGCTGCGCCGTGTGGAGCTGCAGCCAGGACAGTTACGAATGCAAGCGTTCTGATCGGTCTGGCAAGTAAGAGTGACAATAAGCCCAACATCATTTTTCACCGTTTATGAAATGCGAGGCAAGTTCTCAGCAGTCTGTGAGGCTCGCGGCAAAGCATTCTTCTTCGATCTCGACCTATTTCTGCGACCGGTTTTCAAAGAGCGCCGAGGAATCTGAGGTCAGATTCCCCGGCATGTTCACTGCTCACTCGTGTTCTAGACGGAACGCTTTATCGCTACGGCTGGAACTTGTGCACAGTTTTCTTAGAAAGGCTGGCTCCTGTGGCAAGTGGGATATTGGTGGTGTTTGTGACTGCAAGAGCGGGGCCAGCGGGGATCGTGCATTTGCTGGTGGAGTTAGCGACGATGAACGGCACCGTATCGTAGATGTTGGGACTATCGGTGTTGCCGCTCGTGGTCACGTCCTCGAGGATGCCCGCACATGCGCTTTCGACGATCGTATTCGATGTGGCGATATTGTTATTGCCCGTACTCCCGCATGACTCGTCGAAATGAATCCCGGACGCGGCGCTGTTGTAGATCATGTTTGTCTTAATGGTGTTTCCATTGCTGCAAACGTCGATGGCATCAGCCGTCGAGGTCCCAAAGATTTTGTTACCGGTGACGGTAACTCCATCGTCAAGCCCTGCCGTTGCGCTGACCAGCGCGATTGGAAGCTGACTGTTGCCAACGGTATTGGTGGTGACGAAGATTCCGGCGTTTTCAGCCGCGTCAAAGAGCAGAATATCGGCCGAGTCTGCAATCGTCGTGTCTCCGTAAATATTGTCGACCACTGTATTCCCGGTAATCTTTCCCTTGGCGCCGAAAGCGATCTCGATTCCGTTCTGAGCTGCATTGCCGCTTGGAACGACACCCGAACCTTGCACGTAATTCGTCAAGGCTGTTAGCGTCGTGCCGGCGTCATGTGAAACGATTCCATTTTTCTGGTAAGCGTGAACTGAACTGTTCTCCACGGTAACGGTCGAAGTGTTACCGGTGGCCGTCTGCACGAAGATTCCTTGTCCACTCTGACAACCCTCCAAACCACTCCCAAGCTTCTCGTTGCGCACTGCGACGTGATTCACGACTCCGGAGGCGTTTTCGAACAGGATGCCCACCAAGTTGGTGCAGTCGGCGATGCTATTCCCGGTGCCGTCTACGGTGATATTGCTCAGGGTCACACCGGTAGTGTCATGGACCCATACCTGAGCGGCAATCGGCGCCGCTGAGTCGACATCTGCCGAGTTGGTGACCACTCCCCCCGCCGGTGGTGCAATGATGACCCGGTCGGTTCCAGCGTAGGCAATGCCCTGCAGGTTGACAGGTTTGTGGATGTCCGGTTGTTCCTTGTATGTGCCCGGACAGATTTTGATAACGGACCCGGCTGGGGACGCATCGAGCGCCTGTTGGATGGTTGCAAAGTTGACGTACGTCGAACAGCTGCCGACAGCAACTGTGGCAGAAAACGCCGGCCCGGTGAGCACAACAATCAAGAGCAGCGTCAAGCCGGCCAACGCAAAACGACGAGAGATGTACATTGACATTCCTCCGCGCGCAAGATTTTTTGTACAAGATTCTTTAGTATCGGAAATGGCGGACCGTGAACCGGTCCGCCATTTTCTTTCAATACGTTTGGTTGGTCGGACTACTCGACGACTGTTCCCGGGCGAATCGCCGAGCCCGCGGTTCCGTCGGTATCGCTGACTTGAACGTTCGAGCAGCGCTTTGAGAGGATGACGCCGACTGTGGTCGGGATGATCCATCCGCCCATGTCGCCGCCTTTCTCGGGTATGTTGCAAGTATCCGGGACAGTCGCGAACGATCCGAGCTTCACATTGGCACCGTCGTACTGCTGATAGTGCGAGCGCACGAGCTTGAGACCAAGATCCGCAAGGGCAACACCGCGCCAGCCGGGGCAAGCCGTGGAATTGCAGGTTACCGCCGCCGCCGGAACGTAGTCAGGCGTGTTAGAGACGACATACTTGTTCGAGGCCGTCTTCAGAGCGACGGCGTTGGTGCTCGCGGTTCCGGTGGCAACCAGGCGCAGCAGCGACCAGGAGCGGTAGTTGCCGTTGCGCAGGTTCGGGAATGAGAAGCCGTTGCCCCAAATTTCGTTCTCCTGGCAAGGGAATCCGGTTACGCACACTGCAGGCAGGTTCGCCTGAGCCGGCAACGTACCGGCAGTAGCGGGTTCGCCAGGATCGATCGACGTTCCCGCACCATAGGTCTGGAAGATCGGGTCGACGCCGTTGAGCGTGATGTAGCCGTAACTGGCGCTGTTGGCGATCGGGGCCACGTTGCCGTAGCTGAAGAAGGCAAAACCGATGCCGTCCTGGGCGGTTGGAAACTTGGCCGCGACGATGGAGTCGTGCACTGACGTTACTTCTTCTCCGGTACCAATCGCGCGGAAGCGTTGACCGCCACCGGCGCAGGTACCAGCTTGTCCGGCCAGCGGGTTATTCGCGCCGACGCTGGTTTCCATGCTCAGACCTGCGACCGGTTTACCCGACAGAGCGCCCTCAGCGTACAGCGTTGGGTAGCGCATCACGGTTGCTTCCGTAGTGTTGTAGGTCCCGGAAAGCGGTTCACGCAGGAAGACGTTTATGTTGGCAGCGGGCAAGCCAAACGCACTGGCGTCGCAGTTCGTTCCGGAAAACGCCTGCTGCAGTTGCTGTTCGGTGGCGTTGTGAAGATTCGCCAGCCCCCCGGTTCTTGCCGTGACGAACACAATCGGAGCAGCGCCTACGGCGGTCACCGTATAAGCCGGCACGGTCGTGTTAGTGATGGGGTCTTTGCCGGTAATGTTGAATGCGAGCACGTTGGCTTTGGCCGTCGATGCGGGATATCCGCTGAGGATGGGGTTTCCAACACCTTTCGACTGGGCGGTACCGGCATTGAAGACAGGGCAAACGCCAGCAGCGTTGTTAGTGTTGTAGCCAAGACCGTCAAGGCCGTCACTGTTGGCACCGCCTGCAACGCTTGCGCCGAGTGCTGAATTCACCCGGCACTCTGCGAATGCGGCGTCTTCAGGTCGAATATCGGTTGCAGCGACGCTGACCAATTGTGACGCAACGGTGAAAAGATTCTGAATGCTTGCGGGTGGCAAAGTATCCGTGGAAGCGTCTGGCCAGACCGTGATCTTGTTTCCTACGGCCGGGAAAGCGGCGACGTTCACGTTGCATGCAGGCCGGGCGAAGTAGCACCGAACGCCCACGACAGAATCGACCTTGATATAAGCCCATACATTCAGACTGTCGTCCCACACAATCCAAGTACCCCCGCCGTCATTCGTAGGCACGGTGGACCGGGTATCGGTCAGGTTGAAGTTGGAGGTACTTGTATAGTGGTGCGTTGCTCCACCGGCGGCGATGCTAGTTCCGTTGTTGTATGCACCCAGAGCCATGGTTTGCCACATCGCCGAAGAGCCCGCGATCATTACCTTCACGGTCTGAGCCTGCGATTGAGGCACGATGCCCACCACCGCGGCCAGACACAGCACCGCGAAAACACACTTAACTCGGTTCATGCGATATTCCTTTCGATTGGTTTTGAACGGCCATCGAGCGCACGTGAGGCATATGCGCCGCACGCAGGGCATTGCGTCTTAAGCTTGCGAACTGCGGTAAGTTTGTGACTGAGACTTGAGATTTGCAGGTGGAGAATAGCGTTTTGGCAGTGGCGGATGATCACAATAATGTGAACATTCGAAGAAAACTTGGTTACGAGACGGGCACCGTTCCACAACCTCGCCAGATTTTAATACTCATTTAATGTGCCGTTAGCCGTTCGGCCTCTACAATCGCGGCTCACTTACGATCCGTAATGCTAGTGGGAGAGAACTCATTGTGAGTCGCGTTCCGGGGTCTGTGCTCACCCGCCTCAGTTGGTTGCTCGCAATCGCTCTTGCGATTCCGCTGTTGAGCTTTGCCCAGGACGGTGCAAAGACAGACAACAAAGCGGCGATTGGCGGCAGTGTCACCGATCAGACCTCTGCGGTTGTAACTGGAGCAAAAGTGGTTCTGACAAATACTGCAGGTGTCCGCCGCGAGACTCAGACTGATCCCCAAGGAGGATATTCGTTTACCGATCTCGATCCGGGGACGTACAGGTTGACCGTCAGCGCGCCGAACTTCGCCGACAAGATACTCGACAACATTTCGCTGGCCGCGGGTCAATCGTTGACGCTCGATACATCTCTGGATCCCGCGGGAGAAAAAACGGAAGTCAATGTGGAGTCATCAGGCTTGGGGAAAGTGGAAGTCGAGAGTGCCACAGTGTCGGGCACGATCACGGAAAAGGAAGTACAAAAAATCGGTCTGAATGGGCGCAATTTCACGCAATTGATCGCACTCGCACCCGGAGTCAGCAACCAAACAGGACAGGACGAGGCGAAAGTCGGTGTCGTGGGCAGTGTCAAATACAGCGTGAATGGGGGGCGAGTCGAGTACAACACGTTCGAGGTGGATGGCAGCGATGTGCTCAACACGGGTTTGAATGGCGCCGCGAGCACTCTGATGGTTTATCCCAGCCTGGATGCGATCCAAGAAGTGAAAGTGCTGACATCGAATTATGGAGCGCAGTTTGGGCGTACAGCATCGGGGACGGTGCAGGTGACTACCAAGTCAGGAACTACTGCGTTCCACGGGAACCTTTACGATTTTGTACGAAACGAGGCATTCAACGCTCGCAACTACTTCGACGTGGGAACTTTCGTGGTCGACCAGTTTGGCCAGACGAAGGTGATCAAAAAAGCACCACTGTATCGGCGGCAGGATTTCGGCGGAACCATTGGTGGACCCCTGTTCATTCCGGGTGTGTACAACAAGAAACGGGACAAAACGTTTTTCTTCTTCTCTGAAGAGTTCCGACTGGAAAAATCACCGACTGAATACAATCAGGCGGTTCCCGGGTTGAAGGAACGCGGGCTGATTTTGACGCCGCAGGGAACCATTCAGCCAAATTTCCAGGTTAGCCCCAATACGGGCGCTGTTTATCAGGACTTTGACTTCAGTGATGTGTGTGCTCCGCTCGGTTCCGCCTTCGCGCGTGCTCAGTATCCAGACTGTCCGTCTTTCAGGCCTGCAGGTGGGGGGCTACTCAATCCTGCGATTCACCTCAATCAACCGGCAATCAATGGTGTTCCTACTCAAGGAGTGGATAAGAATGCCGCTTTGATCTTGAATGCCGGATTGATTCCGTTGCCGAATGCTCCGTTCGGCTGCAATTTCTCGCTACCGAGCTCTACAGGAAACATCGCCGATCTCGATCCAACGGATCCCTATCGGTGTTACAACACGACGGTATCTCCATCCACGTATTGGCGCGAAGAGCTTGGTCGTATCGATCAAACAATCACCACGAAACTTAGAGCGTCGTTTCGCTACATCCATGACGAGTGGGACACGACGGTTCTTACTCCCCAGTGGGGTGTAGTTCGAAACACCTTCCCCACGATACAGAACCGTTTCGTCGGCCCCGGAGTCAGCCTTATGGGTCGGTTGACATATACGATCACGCCCAGCCTGCTGAACGATCTCGTGCTGAGTTACACCAACTCAACCATAACGCTGGTCGACCAGAACGGAACCGGGAGCACGCAATTTCAGCGAAATCCAGCGTTGGATCAGCCGCTCGTTGTAGATCCCACTGCCCCGGGTCAGTGCAATCCAAACCTGAGCGTGGATCCTGCAACTCTTCTGCCACAGTGCGCGATTGGTCGTATCTTCAGCAACGGCTTTGGCGGAAAGATGCCGGGAGTGGCGTTGTTGGGTACGAACGCCGCTTACGGAGGCAGAGGATTTGCGGTCGATTCCGCGTACATGCCCTGGGGACATACGAATCCGACGTATGCAGTGCGGGACGACGTCGGCAAAGCCTTCGGCAAGCACACGATGACGTTCGGCGCCCAGATCGTCCTCTCGCAGCGCAATCAGACGAATAATGCGATCGGCGCTGCCTCTGGTGACCTTCAGGGCTTATTGAGCTTCAGTAATCTGGCTCACAGCACAGGGAATGCCTTCGCTGATTTTCTCCTTCAAAATCAGACTCAGAACGGATCGAACCTCACCACTGGGTTTATTCAGAGCTTTACGCAGGATTCCGCGCAGAGCCGCTACTACCAGCGCTATCTCATCGGCGAGCCGTATTTTCAGGATGACTGGCGAATTACCCGACGACTTGTATTCAATCTCGGGCTCAGAGTGAGCCTGTTTGGGACGTACCACGAACGGTACCACAACGCGTGGAATTGGGATCCCACCCGCTTCAAGGCAAACCGATTCAGCGTTGATCCTTTGTACGGCACGGTGCTTGACAACAACGCATCGTCGTCACCCATAGCGATCGATCCGGTCACGTTTCAACTCGACCCGGGCGTTGTGAGTGATTTGGGATTGGTCCGATGCGGGTTCAATGGTGTCCCCGACGGCTGTATGAAGGGACATGTACTCAATCCGGCACCGCGCGTCGGCTTCGCGTGGGATCCGATCGGAGATGGCAAGACTTCAATCCGCGGAGGATACGGCATCTTTTTCGAGCATGGTACAGGCAATGAAGCGAATACGGGATCTTTGGAAGCAAGCGCTCCCTTGGTTCTCAGTATGACGCAGCAGCTTCCGGTGAGTTACGCCTGCATCGGCAATTTCGGATATGGTTCCGCTTTCGATCCGAGTAACAGTGCGTGTGCGAGTGTCATAGATCCGTCGCGTCCAGTACCTCCCAGCGGATCGCTTTTTCCTCTTGATGTGACGGCCATTCCCACGAAAGCAGTGTGGCCGTATGCGCAACAGTGGAGTTTTGGAGTCCAGCGCGAGCTACGGAATGGGCTAGTGGCGAATGTCGCCTACGTCGGCAGCCAGGGAACACATTTGACGGTTGAGCGTCAACTAAATCAACTTGCATCGCTTCCGGCCAGCCAGAATCCTTTTGGACCGAACGAACCTTTGACCATTGCGGATTGCACCGTCAATCCAATAGGAAATAGTCCTCCCGGGGCGGCGGGCACTCCATTCTTCTTGCAGAACGGTACGGTCGTCACGGAGCAGAGTCCCGCCTATGTACATCTGCAAGCAGCATGTACGAACCCCAACTTGCCCAATGTCAATTCACTGCCTGGAAGGCCGTATCCCGGACTGGGGCGGGCACTGTCGCTCGAAAATGTGGCTAATTCCTCGTATCACGCCCTTCAGGCGACGCTGCGAGAGAGCGTTGGAACGCTGACGACAGGAATTTCCTATTCCTACAGTCACTCCTTGGACGAGGCATCAGATCGTAGCGACCCGGTGCTGGTAGATTCCTACAATTTGCGCGCCAATCGTGCGAGCTCCAATTTTGACCAGCGCCACCTTTTGAATATCAGCTACGTGTATCAATTGCCGCTTCGCCGGTTTCACGATTGGATTAACGAACGCGACGTACAGGACAAAACGTCGCCGCCCGTGCCCCGGTCCTCAATCGTGAGTCAAATTCTCGACGGATGGGAGCTCTCCGGAGTAACTACCTTTCAATCCGGGTCACCGTTCACCGTAATCAACAGCGCAGGAAATACAGGTATTTCGCTCACCGACAATGCGGGAGTATCGAGCGGCTTGGGCATCGCTGCGTCGTACCCGGACGTTGCCCAGGGACTGGTGTCGCCAGGATCAAATGCTCAAAGCTTTGGCCCGCTCCTGGTGAATCCCTCGCAATTCGTTGCGCCCCGAGGACTCACTTTCGGTAACGCCGGCCGTAATTTTCTGAACAATCCGTCGAGGCTCAATTTCGACATGTCGATCTTGAAGCGATTTGCGATTCGCGAGGGCACCGCTCTCGAGTTTCGCGCGGAAGCGTTCAATATCTTCAATCACACGCAATTCCGGATCTACGACCCGGATAACCCCGGCAGCAGTGGGAACAACATAGTCAGTTGTTATGCGGGACCACAGTACTCTGCGGGATTTCGCGGTACCGGAGTCGATTGCGTTACTGGTGCCTCGTTCTTGCATCCGCTCAACGCGCATCGACCACGCACAATCCAATTTGGCCTCAAGCTGGCTTTTTAGGGAAGACCATGTTGAGACGAAGGGACAGCAAATCATTCGTGATGTCCTGCAAGGAACGCAAAGTCGCGCGATGCAAGTGGATTTTGTCTGTCGCTGGAGCGTTGATGCTCTGCGGGTGTTCGAATCACCCTCCTGATCTGCCGCCGTTTGGTCCACAGCTGTCAGGCAACTGGCAGTTCACGGTGGCAAATCCTCCCGACCAGTCGTATCTAGGTGGCCTGCAAGGAGGATTTCTGGTTCAGAATGGCAACTCTTTGTCTGGCAGCCTTGCCTTTTCGATCTCCAGTTCGTCGGCGTCGGTTTGCAACAGCGGTTCCGCTGCCCTCACCGGATCAATCAGCGGGCGGAACGTTACCTTCACCGCTGTTGCCGGCACTCAAACTTTCAGTTTTATGGGATCCGTGAGCGCAGATAACTTGACGATGATCGGAAGCTACAGTTCGACGGCAGGTACCGCGACAAATGGCACAGCCTGCGGAACGGCTCAAACGAACTTGCCGTGGAGTGCAATCTTCGTACCTCCCCTTGTCGGAGCAGTCCAGGGGAACTTCCATAGCACGGGCGGAAATGCCGGTCTCATGAATCAGCAGTTCGCCGTGACGGGATTGATCAGCCAGGCCCAAAACAGCGGCCAAAGCAGTGCCGTTGTAACTGGCACGCTGACTTTTGTCGACCCCGTGTCGCTGTTGAGCGTCTATCCCTGCATTGACATGGTCAACGTAAACGGAAGCATCAGCGGCAATACAGTAACCCTGCAGTTACTCGGAGGCGACGGTTCGAAGATTGGACAGATTGGTGGGATTCTGCCAAGCCAGCCAGTTACATTCGACCACTTTAACGGCGGC
>AP72_2010_repI_A100DRAFT_1000149_pt1 | contig 12724 bp, 11 predicted proteins | sample AmaPasrepliIA100_FD_9193 | JGI IMG/M metagenome (IMG submission 9193)
AGGGACGCCTGACAGTAGCCCGGCGTTTCCAACGCCGGGTAGACTCGTTTTGGAGATTCTCGTCCTGGAGGGACGACTGAGAGGTCACAAGGCGGCTCAGTCGTGCCTACCGGCACGCGCCTATTTCCCTCGGTCTACCGCCGCTGAAGCGGCGGGCTATTGTCGACTGTCCCTCCGGGAACGGAATCTCAACATGTCGTTACCGTAGTTTGGCAAGTCGACCTAGGCCGCGCCGCATAACGTCGCATCCCGTATGGGATAATGTCTCTACCGGAGTCGCCGCGAGTCCAGACCAACCTCGCCGGCATCTAAACAACGTGGACAAATACACCGATAAAGCCCGCTTTTTCTTCGAACATTACGGCCTGACCGACCGCGACCTGGAGCGCTACCTGGCGGCCGCTCTTTCCGCGGGAGGCGAATATGCCGACCTTTACTTTGAATATCTCTCCTCGACCTCGCTGATGGTCGACGAGTCTATGGTCAAATCCGCCAGCCAGGGTATCTCCGCTGGATGCGGGGTGCGCGTAGTCTCAGGCGAGCGCACCGGTTACGCGTACACGGACGACTTATCATCCGACCGGATCCTACACGCCGCTCGCACCGCAGCTTTAATCGCCAGCGCCCCTGCAAAAGCCACGGTCCAGGGATTTCAAAAATCTCAGGCCCGCAGCCTATACCCGGTAACGCTGCCAAGTGTCGACGCCGAAATCAGCGCCAAGGTCGAACTCGTCATGCGCGCCGACAAGGCGGCCCGCGCCTACGATCCGCGTATTAAAGAGGTCCGCGCGAGCTATGCCGACGAACTCCGCAATATTCTGGTGGTCGCTTCCGACGGCACTTTTGCGGAAGACTCGCAGCCTCTTGCCCGCATGAACGTGAGTTGCATCGCCAAGACCGATGGCAACTCCGCCCGCGGAACCAGCGGTGGGGGAGGCCGTGTCGCGCTCGACTTCTTCTTCGGCGACAAGAATCCTGAATTTTTTGCAAAAGAGTCCGCGCGCCAAGCGCTGTTACAACTCGACGCACGTGAGGCTCCCGCCGGAGAAATGGAAGTAGTTCTCGGCCCGGGATGGCCCGGAGTGCTGCTGCACGAAGCAGTCGGGCATGGCCTGGAAGCAGACTTCAATCGAAAGAAGACGTCAGCATTCGCCGGCCTGATCGGCAAGCGTGTAGCCAGCGAGAAATGCACAGTAGTTGACAACGGCACTATGCCCTGGCGCCGCGGATCGCTGAACGTCGACGACGAAGGCAATTCGACGCAGGAAACCGTCCTGATCGAAAATGGAATCCTGAAGGGATACCTAAGCGACAAGCTCTCGGCTCGCCTGATGGGCATGGCCAACACCGGGAACGGACGCCGTGAGAGCTACGAGCACATCCCCATGCCCCGCATGACGAACACGTACATGCTCGCGGGACAAGATAATCCAGAAGACATCATCCGCTCCGTCAAGCATGGCGTCTACGCCGTGAACTTCGGCGGCGGCCAGGTCGACATCACCAACGGCAAATTCGTCTTCTCTGCCAGCGAAGCCTACATGATCGAAGACGGCCAGATCACCGCCCCGATCAAAGGCGCCACGCTGATCGGCAACGGCCCGGATGTTCTCACCCGGGTGAGCATGGTAGGCAACGACCTGAAGCTAGACGAAGGCGTAGGTACCTGCGGCAAAGACGGCCAGGCCGTCCCGGTAGGAGTAGGCATCCCAACGCTGAAGGTAGATCGCCTCACAGTAGGCGGTACCGCAAGGAAGGACCCCGGCGGCTTCATGCAATAACTTCTTCGCCACGGATGAACACGGATTTCCGCGGATCTTAAAATATCCTCCAAAGTCCTGTCATCCTGAGCGGAGCCGGAGGATTCCTATCAGCTTCGCAGCACAGGCGACTTCGCAGGGGGTTCCCATCACAAGCCGCTGGAATAGACTTGAAGTTCATAAAATGACAACAGCCATCGAAAAGCAAACCTCCACCGACCTCAAAGAAATCGCCCAAGACATCGTAGCCCGCGCCATGAAATCCGGCGCCGGTGCTGCCGAATGCGTAGCCCGCGAGGGCGATGAATTCTCCACACTAGTCCGCCTAGGCCAGGTCGAAACGCTGAAAGAATCCGGCTCAAAATCCATCGGAGTCCGTGTCTTCTTCGGACAGCGCGCCGCCAGCACCTACTCCAGCGATTTCTCCAAAGCAGGCCTCGACCGCATGCTGAAGTCCGCGCTCGAGCTCGCGAAGATCACGTCCGAAGATCCCTTCGGAGGAATTCCCGAAGCCAGCCAACTCGGTCAGCTAACAGGCAATCTCGATCTCTACCACGAAGACGTCTACTCTCTCCCCGGCGCCGAACGCATCGACTACGCGCGCCGCGCCGAAAAAGCCGCGCTCGATTTCGATCCGCGCATCAAGAACTCCGAAGGCGGAAGTTTCGACGCCGCCACCGGACGCAAAGTGTTGGCGAACTCACACGGCTTCGTCGGCGAATACCGCCGCTCCTATTGTTCGACAGCTGCAGTTCCAATCGCACAATCCGAAGACGGTGCCATGCAACGCGACTACTGGTTCTCAGTCGCCCGCACTCTGAAGAAACTGGATACCGCCGAAAAAGTCGGAAGCATCGCCGCCGAACGCACCCTCCGCCGCCTCGGCGCGAAAAAAGTTAAGACCGCGAAGGTTCCGATCGTCTTCGACCCCATGGTCTCGACTTCGATCCTCGAGCACATCTTCGAAGGCATCAACGGAGACAGCGTCTATCGCGGCGCCAGTTTCCTAGCCGGAAAGCTTGGTCAGAAGATCGCCGGCGACAACGTAACAGTCATCGACGACGGCACCATCCCCGGCGGATTCGGCACCAGCCCATTCGACGGCGAAGGCATCCCCACGCGTCGCACGGTCGTAATCGAAAACGGCGTGTTGAAGTCCTATCTGCTGAACACCTACACCGCGAAGAAACTCGGCCTGCAAACTACGGCGAATGCATCGCGCGGATTGGCTGGCACTCCCGGCATAGGACCCGGAAATTATTTCCTTCAGCCGGGCACGAAGTCTCCGAAGGAACTAATCGCAGGAATCAAAGAAGGTCTCTACGTCACGGAATTCCTAGGTCAAGGCGTGAATCTTGTCACAGGCGACTACTCCCGCGGCGCCTCCGGACTCTGGATCCAGAACGGCGAACTGACGTTCCCGGTAGAAGAAATCACAGTAGCCGGAAACCTTAAAGAGCTCTTCTTCAACATCTCCGAAATGGCCAACGACCTGGAATTCCGCGGCTCAGTAGCCGCGCCAACCTTCCGAATCGACGGCTTAACAGTAGGCGGCGAATAACCCGGAACATGTGGGGGACAGCCGCCTTCGGCTGTCCGGGGTTCTACAATTGCCTCCGCATCAGATTTCCCTGTGATCCTCTGTGTCCTCTGTGGTGAAATTGTTTCCTTCGACAGGTCGCCGTCGCGAGCATCAACCGAGGTTTGTCCTATGAAATTCGCCAAAATCATTTTCTGGATCGCCGCAATCTGGGGAATTCTCTTAATCACGCCGCTCTACTTCCTCTACGGCACTATCGGCCGTCAAGATCCTCCGCCGATCACGCACCCGGGCTTCTACTACGGATTCGCCGGCTGCGGCCTCGCATGGCAACTCGCATTCATCGTAATCGCCAGAGATCCCATCCGCTTCCGCACCATGATGCCTGTCGCCGTCTTCGAAAAATTCAGCTTCGGCGCTGCAACGGCCGTGCTCTACCTGCACCACCGGCTACATGCTTCTGACCTGGCTCTCGGCGTAATCGACACGTTTCTGGGCGTATTATTTCTCGTTGCGTTTTTTCGAACCTCGGCCAAGATGCCGTCACAGGCCTGAACTCATCCCGGAGCCCTCATGAATCGCCGCTCATTCCTGAAGTCCGCCAACGCCGCCGGACTCGCCCTCGCCCTTCCCGCAACCGCCTTCGCCGCCGAAGAGAAGAAGACGACAGCCGCAACTTCCCCGAATCCGAAAACGATCCTGCTCAAGGACTATCGACCTCAATCGATATATAAGATCCCTGTCACAAAAGTCGACAAAGCGAAGTTCCCCATCATTGACATGCACTCCCATCCCGAGCCCAAGACCGACGCGGAAATCAATACATGGATCAAGAACATGGACGAGGTCGGCGTAGAGAAATCCATGGTGTTAACCATGTCGACAGGGAAGGCATTCGACGACCTCTACGCAAACTACGGCAAGTACCCCGACCGCTTCGAAGTCTGGTGCGGACTCGATCTCTCGGGACACAAGACTCCGCAATTCGCCGACATCGCAGTCAAGGAACTGCAACGCTGCCACGCTGCCGGCGCCAAAGGCGTGGGCGAAATCCACGACAAGGGCCAAGGCCTGCGATCAGGGAAGTCCACCGCTCCAGGCATCCATCCCGACGACGAACGCGTCGACGCCATCTGGGAAAAGGCCGCCGAACTGCATATGCCAATCAGCCTGCACGTAGCGGATCCTATCTGGATGTATCAGCCGATGGACAACCACAACGACGGCCTGATGAATGCCTGGGAGTGGCGTCTGGACAATCAGCCGAACATCGTCAAGTTGGCAGGCATGATCAACATTCTCGAGCGCACGGCATCGCGCCATCGCAAGACAACGTTCGTCGCGTGCCACTTCGCCAATCTCGACTACGACCTTACTCATCTGGGCGAAGTCTTCGACCGCAATCCGAACCTTTACGCCGATATCTCCGCGCGCTACGCCGAAACCGCGCCCATCCCACGCTTCGCCGCACAGTTCTACGCGAAGTATGCCGACCGCCTCGTCTACGGCACCGACATGGGATACGACACGAAGATGTACCGCATCACCTTCCGCATTCTCGAATCGCAGGACGAGCACTTCTACGAATCTGATCAGTTCGGCTATCACTGGCCGCTGTACGGTCTGGGCCTAACCGACGAAATCCTGCAAAAGGTCTACCACGACAACGCCGCAAAAATTCTGAAGTCCCGTGAGGTTGTGTAGCCCCGGACGCCTTCGTCCGGGGCGCCCCCCGCGCGCGTCTTGGCGCAGGGCGTGGCAGCATTCACGCAGTGGTCATTCAAGCGCCAGCAAGCTTTCGTAAACTTCCCAAAATCGACAATCATTTTCCAAGCGCCTACAATTTCCCCATGGGCACCCTGGGCACCACACCCCCCGTCGCCGAAGAGCGCGACAACAGCCGCCTGATCATCATCGCCGCCGTGGCCGTTGTCATTGCCATCGCGCTGGCCGCCGCATTTCTACTTCGGGAACCTCCGAAGAAAGTCGTGCCTCCATCACCCTATATTTCGCAACTCAAGCTCTCTGACTTCAAGATGTCCGCCGCCGAAAACTTCATCGGAGCTACAGTCAGTTACATCGACGGCACCATCACCAATACAAGCAACAAAACCGTCACCCGCGTGATCGTAGAGGTCACGTTCAAAGATTCCATGGGACAAGTCGCCCAAAGCGAGCCCGGTCTTCCCCTGCGCCTGTTCCGCAACAACGGAGCCTACAATGAACCAGTCGACCTCAACGTAGCCCCACTAGGTCCCGGCCAGTCCTCGCCCTTCCGTCTAACCTTCGACAGCATTTCGCAGCAGTGGAACCACCAGTATCCCGACATCAAAATCACTGATGTTTCGGTGAAATAATTCTTCACTCTTCCTGAGCGCAGCCGCAAACGCAGCGAAGCGGAGTCGCTGGCGCAGTCGAAGGACCTTGCGTCCCGCCGTCACCAGCACGAATGCGTCGTGGAATTTCCACCACGCTCCGGTGAAGCGTGGAAGAGTGGCGCTTCAGCGCCGCGTTAAGATAGAAGAGATAGGGGCGTTAGCCCCAGTAAGCATCCAGCAGGAGATATGATGCCGAGCGTCGCCGAGCCTCGACGTTTTTCCATGAGGACGTTGTTCATCTTTCTGCTCGTCACGGCTCCACTGGCGTCAGCGCAAAGCCCCTTCGATGGGACCTGGGTCCTTGATCCTGCGGTTCCGCAGCGCCCTATCGAATACTCTCTGGCCCATGGAGTGTTCCACTCCTCCGAATGGGGAAACGTCGAAGTTCGAGCAGACGGCATCGACCACAAGGTCGGCGATACGGACTATTGGGAGACGCTCAAGGTCTTACAGCTAGACGCCAGGGCTGTTCAGATCACCGCGAAGAAAGCCGGGAAGACGATGTTTGTGGAATTCACAACGGTTTCTGCGGACGGAGCAACGTTGACCCAGGTCATCAAGGACACCACCGAATCCGATACAGTCAGCACCGAGACTCAGTTCCACCGACTCGAAAAAGGACCGACGGACGCGCACGCCGTTTCTGGTTCGTGGCGTGCCTATCAAACCAAGCGTTCCGATAATGGCTCGCTGATTACCTACAAATGCACCAAGGAAGCCTTTAGCGGAGAGACTCCGCTCGGCGAAAAATACTCTGCGAAGTTCGATGGCCAGTTCTATCCAGTCGAAGACGATCCCGGCCAAACGCTGATCGCGGCGAAACTGCTGAACCCCAACACAGTGGAACTCACCCACAAGCGCAAAGACAAGATCGTCAGTGTAGCCCGCATGACCGTCGCCCCCGATGGCAAGACCATTCACGTAGTATTCGAGAACAAAGACTCCGGGACGACAACCAACTTCGACTTCCACAAGAAGCAGTAGCAAGATTCCTTCGTGAACCTTCACGCCCTTCGTGGTAAACGCTTTTCCCGGTCGCGTAAAATGTCCACGTGACTGAAGTAAAGCCATTCCGCCTCACAGAGTCGGTGAAAGCTGCCGGTTGAGCTTCCAAGCTAAGTCCAGCGGCGCTGGACAAGGTGCTTGGGAAATTAGCCCGGCAACATGACCCGAACGTTCTTGTCGGCTTCGACCACGCCGACGACGCCGGAGTGTATCAACTCACGCCCGATCAGGCGCTAGTACAAACGGTAGACTTCTTCACTCCGATCGTCGACGATCCCTACATCTTTGGCCAAATTGCCGCGACAAATTCCCTGAGCGATGTCTACGCCATGGGAGGGAAGCCACTCACCGCGCTTGCCTTGGTCTGTTTTCCGGATAAAGCCGATCTCGAAATCTTGGAACGTATCCTCGCCGGAGGTCTTTCCAAAATGATCGAGGCCGGATGCACCGTGATCGGCGGCCACAGCATCCGCGATGAAGAAACCAAGTTCGGTTACTCAATCACTGGTATCATTCATCCCAAAAACATTTATCAGAACGTAGGCGCAAAAGCCGGAGACAAGCTGATCCTGACGAAAGCCGTGGGCACAGGCCTAATCTCCACAGCAATCAAGAAAGAAAAAGCCGAACAAGCGTGGATCGATGCCGCAATTGAATCAATGACCACGCTGAACAAAAAAGCCGCAGAAGTAATCACGAACAATGTGGGGACAGCCGCCTCGGCTGTCCAGCCGAGCGCAGCTCGGCAGACTTTCCCGGAAGCCGGAAGCCGAGAGCTGGAAGCCGCGTTCCCGATCCATGCGATAACCGACATCACCGGCTTCGGCCTGATTGGCCATCTCCGCGAGATTCTGCTGGCATCGAATGTTTCCGCCACAATCCGGGCGAGCAAAATCCCCATCCTGGAAGGCGCTCTCGACTGCATCCACGCGGGTCACATTCCCGGAGGCCTCAAGAACAACCGCGACTTCGCCGAATGCCTGGTCGAGTACGACGACCAAGTCCCTGACGATCTCCGCACGATCCTCTACGATCCGCAAACCGCTGGAGGATTGCTGATCTCCACGTCCGATGTCACGCTCATGCAAGCGCTGAAGAATGCTGGAGTTCCAGCTGTCGAGATCGGCAAAGTACTTCCGCTTGCCAAACCCCGCATCCACGTGACTCGGTAGACCACTCTCGCACCTGTACGCTGGTAACCTCCATCCCTCGGCAGCCCGATGCTACGTTTTTCAGGACTCAACCCAGTCGCGGACATCCCCGCCTCCGGCTGGCATTTTCGTATCTGGAGGTCTGTCCATGGCCGCAACTGGCACCGCTATGGCGCCGGCAAGCGCACCCGCGCCGTCCGCCAATCCCGCTCTCGTCGAACAAAAAATGAAGCTCCAGCAGCGCATACGCGGGGGCTCCGGATGGTTCATGGCCATCGCGGCCTTCTCGGTGATCAACTCAGCCCTGGTGTTCTTCAATGCCAAGCTGCACTTCATCGTCGGCCTCGGCATAACGCAGATCGCCGACGGCATCGGCAAGATGGGCGGCGCGGCCGGAAGCATCGCCGGACTGGTTGTCAGCCTTTTCGCCGCAGGCGTCTTCATTCTCTTCTGGAAATTTTCGCGTGAAGGAAATCAGTGGGCATTCATCGTCGGCATGGCTTTGTACGCACTGGACGGCCTGATTTTCCTGGGCTTCGGCCTGTGGCTCGACCTCGGTTTCCACGCCTTCGCCCTGTTCAACATCTACAAAGGCCTCAGCGCGCTGAACGAATTGAATCAGCTGAACCGCCAGCCAGCCGCAATGGCAGCCGCGCAAGGCGCAATCCGCTAGTCAAATTTCAACACAAACGGGTGCCCCATCCTTGTCTCGCGTTTTGTGCGAGGCAGGGTGGGGCTTTTTGGCAGTGCATTGAAGAACTACTTCGAGGGGCGTCATCCCGAGCGGAGCCGCTTTTCAGGCGGAGCGAGGGATCTCACCCAGCGATTCCCACATCCCACCGCGATAAAGCTCGGTGCCCTTTGTCCAGATTGCTCCCTTGAACCCTCCCAACTCCCACCGCATCTAGAAAGGAGTACTATTCCCGCTCGACTCCTTTCCGAAAGGTGCGTCATGCAAATCCGCAATCTCGGCCACGCTGGCCTGCAAGTTTCCGCCCAGGGCCTCGGCTGCATGGGGATGTCCGAGTTTTACTCCGGCTTCGACGATGCCGAATCTATCGCGACCATCCACCGCGCGCTCGATCTCGGCATCTTCTTCCTCGACACCGCCGACGTCTACGGCCCGCACAAGAATGAAGAACTCGTCGGACGCGCCATCAAGGGCCGCCGCAATGATGTATTCCTGGCCACCAAGTTCGGAATCGTCCGCGATCCCAAAAATCCGCACGCGCGAGGCGTCAGTGGCAAACCTGAGTACGTCCGCCAATCCTGCGAAGCTAGCCTCCGTCGGCTGGATGTTGAGACCATCGATCTCTACTATCAGCACCGCGTCGATCCCAACACGCCGATTGAAGAGACCGTTGGTGCAATGGCGCAACTGGTGAAGGAGGGGAAGATCCGCTACCTGGGCCTCTCCGAGGCCAGTCCCGATACTCTCCGCCGCGCCATGAAGGTTCATCCCATCACGGCTTTGCAAACGGAATACTCTCTCTGGACACGCGATCCCGAAGACAACGGAGTCCTCTCCACGTGTCGCGAACTCGGCATCGGGTTCGTCGCGTACAGCCCGCTCGGCCGCGGATTCCTGACTGGCCAATTCCGATCGTTCAACGACATTCCCGCAGACGACTACCGCCGCACCTCGCCCCGCTTTCAGGCAGAGAATTTCGAAAGGAATCTCGACCTGGTTCGAAAGGTTGAAGAGATCGCCAACGAGAAGCACTGCAAGCCTGCGCAGCTTGCGCTGGCGTGGGTTCTCGCGCAGGGAATCGATATCGTGCCCATACCAGGCACCAAGCGCAGAAAGTATCTGGAAGAAAACGCGGCCGCCTCGCAAATTGCGCTGTCCCAGCAAGACCTCGCCCGCCTAGACGAAGTCTTTCCCAAAGACGCAGCAGCAGGCCAGCGCTATCCCGAACACGTGATGGCGTTAGTAGACAAATAAAAGATGGCAGGCTTAACGGTCCGGGTGCCCCCACCCTTGTCTCGCGCTTTCTGCGAGACAGGGGTGGGGATTTTGACCTTTCATGAGACTCAGTCCCGCCCGCCGGCGTCATCGCGAGCGGAGCCGTTTTTCAGGCGGAGCGAGGGATCTCCCCGCAGAGTCCCGCTTGTGTTCGTCATCACCAAGGTAACCAGGCTTCTCGACCAGAATCGCGTTACCATCTGCCAATGGACAGCCCCATCGATCTCAAGCACCTGATCCAGCGGATCCCATTCAAGATCGAGCCCAAGCCCGATGGCGGATTCATCGCCCGCGCCACCGATCCGACAGTCTTGCCGATCGAAGCGCCTACTCGCGAGGAACTACATCAGAAGATTCTCGCAGCGGTCAGCGCGGAGTTCCCAGAACTCGGCATCCCCGGCGACGGCAAAAAGATCAACGTGTCATTCCAGATCAAAACTTCAAACGGAGGATTCTCCTTTTCCTCAAACCCCGACGCATCCGCCGGTACCACAAACGCCGCCGAGTCTATGAACCCCGCGCTGGAAAGACTCCTGAACTTTGCTTCCAAGCACCTCGCACCCGAGATCGCCAAACAAGTGGCATCGCAAGCCGGTGCCGCCAGCTTCAAATTGACGATCAACGAGAAAACCGCGCTCGGCGTGAACTCCACCACGCAAGCATTGACCTTCGGTTCTCCGAAGAACCCGGGACTACAAAATCAAGCCAGCGACATTCCAACGCTCAATGCAGGTACAGGAACAATCGACGGTCGGCCAATCACGCCCGAACCGAGCAACCTGAGCAGGATGTTCAAGTTGATAGTGTGGGCAATGATTCTCGGCGCCGTAGCGTATCTCTATGTTCTGAGCCGCCGCTAAGCCCAAGTCGACGGCCAATCGTCCGCGCGGATTTTAGATCGTCATCAGAATTTTAGAACTGTCATGCTGAGTGAAGTCGAGTCAAGCGCAGCGCTGACGCGACGCAGTCGAAGCATCCCTACCAGCACGGCGACTGATGTTAGAAGTTCGACTGCGGAAATCATGGCCAGTGATCGACAAGGTACCCAGCTCCCCTTCGTGAACCTTCGTGTCCCTAGTGGTTAGAGCTTTTTCGCCGGCACACTCCACATCGCAGCGAAAAGTCTTCATCCGTTGCGTTTTATCCAGGCAAGATTTCAAACAAATCCCACCGATTACTGTTTTGATTCCCCTCGCGAAATCCGCAAGGCGATCCCTTTCGCGAACCCAGGACTCGCCATGCTCTTCTTTCCGCCGGCGTGACTGAACGTCTGAGAATCCATCTTCTTCCCGGAAATCACATCCATCCACGAAACCTCGTACGACCCGGCCGGCAGATTCAATCCCAACTCCACCGGACCTATCCCGTCCACGTAAATCGCATATTCCCCCCGCGTCGACGACAGCGCATGCGTAGTGACTCCCCCCGCATGCGCCACCACATCAAAATCCGGCCTCATCTCCACCAGCGGCAACTCCTTCAAAAACTCACTCAGAATCTTCAACCGCCGCCGTAGTTCCGGACTCCCTCCCCCCGGCCCGTTCGGCTCTACATCGGTCCCATCCTCGTGGCCCGAGGTGAATGAGTAATCCAGGCTGTCGAAGGCGCTTCCTCCCGCCAGCATGAAGTTCCACGCCTGTCGTGTATACGCGTCATCACTCTGCCCGAGAAATCCGGTCTCGTCATACGAGATCGCCTTGTCCAACCCATAGTTCAACGTCGCCGCTTCCGGATACGCATAATGAAAATTCACCACGCTCACCCCGGGCAGCACACTCTTCGTCGCGTAGCGGAAGTTGCAGCAATCCTGCGCGATCATGTGTTTGTTCAGCAGCCCCGCCTCTTCGCTCGTAATCCACTCGACGACCTTCGCCTGCCACGTCATGGTCGCCTCATCCGGCAAATCGATCGAATTCGGATACTGATCCCGGCCTTGAAACAAATAAGGATTCACCACGTCGGTCAGCACAGGACGATCCGACCACGGCTCATTCGAAATCTCAAACATCACATTCGGATACGCGTTCGCCTCCCGCACGATCTTCCGCACATACTTCTCCTGATATCCGAGGATGTTCCCGTTTTCCGGCGTATTCACCATTTTCCAGTCGATTGCATCCGCCCCGTTCACATTGTTCTCCCGCTTGAACGGAGAAAGATTCCACTGCATCTCCCCATACTGAGAAGAGAACAATCCAATCTCAACGACGATCCCGCGCTGCGCCGCGTCCCTCAAGAAATCATGCAACCGCGAAAAGTACTCCGGATTCCACTTCGACAGATCCAGCTTGTTCCCGCCGCCGGCGTATCCCGGCTCAGAACTCCGCGCCCAGGGCGCAACAAACTTTCCCGGCTCCGGAGCCAAGTTGTTTCGCTTGATCCCGAACGATTGTCCCGGCAACTCCACATACGACCCGCCAAACAGGCGCGTGTAATTCATCCCACCCGCGTCCAGAGCCGCTAGGTACTTGTGATAGTCAAAGTCGCCATTGATCACAGAACCATAATGCCCAGCGCTTGTGACCAGAGCGACAGCCTTCCCGCGATAAAGAAAGTAATGCGGATTCTGCGGATGCAGCCGGATCGGCTGCTCATTCTGCTGCGCGAACGCGATTCCCGTACAAGTGAGGAAACCGATCGAGAACAATATTCTCCAGTTCACTAAATGCCCTCCCGCCCTGACGATTCGTCAAACCCGGGTGCCCCACTTCCGGCCGATGTTGCCGGAAGTGGGGATTTTGAAGTTCCCTGTGTCCCTCTGTGTCCCCTGTGGTGAAGATTTTGCCTTCGCCTACCGCGAGTACTCCGTAACCTTCCCATCCACCACAGCCGCAACATATTTCTGCGAAGTCAGATCCCGCACCTGCACCACCCGATGTCCTTCCCGCGCCAGCTTTCCCCACCGGCTAGGCTTCTCCGGATTC
>AP72_2010_repI_A100DRAFT_1000150_pt1 | contig 12667 bp, 8 predicted proteins | sample AmaPasrepliIA100_FD_9193 | JGI IMG/M metagenome (IMG submission 9193)
CCCCATAATCGTGTAGGGGCGGACGCCTCGTCCGCCCCGAGTCGCAATGCGACGAGTGACAACTGTGTCGGTCGTTCGTACTCATGTCTTGTATTCATCAGCGCGATTCGCGCGGGGCGACATAAGATTTGGACGTGGTGGTTTTCAACCACCACTGGCTGACTTCAACCACTCATTGCGGATTCGAACTTCCTGATTGACCCTCGAAGCGAACCTGTGATTAGATGCCGAAACAAAGTCGCGGCTCAGCCCTGGGGTCCGGCCGAAAGTAAAGGGCGTGCGACCGAGGTGAAGTATGAAGTGCAGACTGCTTTTTGCCCTTCTGGCTGTATCTCTTTTCACTTTCACTCTGAGCGCCAGCGCGCGTGATGTTGTGGTTCCCGCCGGCACTCTTCTGCAATGCACGTTAAATGAACCCAATCTCTCCTCTGCCACAGTTGATGTTGGCGATCCAGTTCTTTGTCATCTTCGTGGCGTGACGGTCTTCGGCCAGCAGGCGTTCCCGCGCGGAAGTTATCTGGTCGGGCATATCGAGGGAGAAAAAGATCCCGGCCACTTCTGGGGCAAGGGATATCTGAAGCTGCAATTCGACCGCATCGGCGTGCCCAGCGGAGATCTCCCGCTCGAGGCCAAGGTAATCTCCACTCGCGGATACAAAGTCGACAAGCAAGGCAAGATCGACGGCAAGGGACATCCGCGCCGTGACGTGATCGAGTGGATGCTGCCTCCGCTGTGGCCATGGAAAGTGATCATGCTGCCGGCGCGCGGGCCGAAGCCAGCACTGAAGGGCGAAACTGTACTGAGCCTCCGTTTGATGGATGACGTGCAGATACCTCAGATGGCACAGACCTACGGCCCGGGATGGCACTTCTTCGACCGATTCCGAAACCAGAGCTTCAGCGACTCCCAGGCGATCACGCAGCCGCAACTATCTGTACGGCCTGCGAGTGACCCGTCCGCGCCGCAACTGAGTTATGCCAGTGTCGTAACTCGTGAATTGCCGACGAATGTTCAAAGTGCACCGGGCATGCCGGTGTTCGTTCTGAACAGTGGCGCGGTGCTCGCAGTGAGCGGATACGGTTATTCCGACAGCCGGATCACGTACACGCTGGTCGGCGGCGGCACGGGCGTGATCAGCGCGGAAGACATCGACTGGAGCACGACGACGAAGCTCAACAACAAACGTGGCGTGCGCCTGGCCCTGCACGGCGGACACGTAGTCCAGTCCGCGCCAGGAATGTAACGGTGTATGTAGGGGCGGACGCCTCGTCCGTGCCGCGACTCTGAGCGAAAGCGAAGAGGCGCGTGCCGGCAGCTTAAGTCGGCAACGCTCTAGCCATACCTCAGCTCTCCGGCAGCCGTCATTGCGCTTCGCGCAACCCCGGGCGAGGCGCCCGGAGCTACATTTCATATTCTTTGCGACCTTTTCATTCCGGCGATAATCCGACTACCATGCCCAAAGTCAACATCGCCGAGAAGTTTTCGAAGATCACCGAATACTGGAAGCCCTACATCGCTGCCGAACTCAACGGGCAATGCGTGAAACTCGACAAAATCAAGGGCGAGTTCATCTTTCATCATCACGACAACGAAGACGAACTATTCCTGGTCGTCAAAGGCCGCTTCAAAATGGAGTACCGCGACCACTCGGAATGGATCGAAGAGGGCGAGTTCGTTGTCGTCCCTCGTGGTGTCGAGCACAAACCAGTTGCCGAGGAAGAGTGCTGGTTCCTGCTGTTCGAGCCCTCAACCACGCTGAACACCGGCAACGTGGTAAACGAACGCACTCACCGGGAACTGGAGAAGGTCTAACGGATTTCCCCTGTGGTCCTCTGTGATCTCTGTGGTTAAAATCTTTTTAGATGGAAGTCACCGTCTACTCCGCCTTTTGGTGCCCAGACTGCCGAACGGCGAAGCGTTTTCTGGCGAAGCACAACATCCCGTACAAAGAGATCGATATTGAAGTTACTCCAGGCGCTGCCGAGGAAGTAGTCCGACGCACTGGAAAGCGTGCTATCCCGCAGTTCGTGATCGATGGCCAATGGGTGCAGCCCTATCGTCCCGGAGAAGGCTTCCTATACGACGAAATGGCGGAACTCCTGGGAATTGAAAAGCCCTAACTGAGCTATGTCGGGGCGGACGCCTCGTCCGCCCCGAGTCGCGAAGCGACGAGTGCTGGCTGCATAAGTCGGAAAGATTCCGACCCATCTTTTCGAAATCTGTCATTGCGCTTCGCGCAACCCCGGGCGGGGCGCCTGGCGCTACATAACCCACGTACATCCCCTTCAGTACCGTGGCCAACCCTGCCTATCCGGGTGAAGATGGCTGCTCCGGGCCAGCTTGCGAACTGTGGCCAGGAATTGAGTACCGAGACAGCTCATCGACACTCATGGCCGATCATAATCAGCCCGACCCGCCAGAACCTGGCTCTTCTAACGAGTCACCGCAGGAAACCAGCATCGTTTGTGACAGTTGGCAGCAGATGATCCAGGGAGTCCTGGCGGTCATGATGCTGATCGGGGCCCTCGCCATGCTCCATTATTACGCTCCAATGGCGGCACAGGGTGTGCCTCCCGAGGACCTGCAGAAGCAGGTTCACGAACTCACGGCTCAGGTCGAGCAGTTGAAGCAGGAGCAGGCTATGCCCGCTTCCGTGCTCAACCACTACCGCAATTCCATCGGATACATCTACGGCGTCTATCAGGTCGGATTTCCGAACCACCGCCCGGCCATCCGAGCTCGTGTCTCGGGAACTGGGTTCGTCGTCGGCAACGACCTCATCGCTACGAATCGTCATGTCGCCGAACCATGGTATGGAGATTCCGAAGCGCAGAGGATGATCGATGAAGGCGCTTTGGCATCGCTTGAGAGCCTGGTGATTTTCTTTCCCGGTTCCCCGACACCAGTGACTTTGTCGCCCGCCTCTGTGTCAAAGACCTCAGATCTGGCGGTGCTGCGTACGGAGGATGCAAACGCCGTGCATGGCCTTCCGGTTTTGCCGCTGGCGAAGTCGCCGGGTGCACCGGGTCAACTGGTGGTTGTGATCGGATATCCCATGGGGATCGCCGGCATGGTGGCAAAGTCTCCCAGCGGAATCTACGAACGACTCGCATTCCGTCACAACGATATTCATGCAGCGAGCGAATTGGCGGCTTTATCTCTGATTCGTCCGTCGACGACCTGCGGCCACCTGGGTGACGTCGTCGGCGACAAATTGATCTATGACGCGCCCACCGCCCATGGCGGCAGCGGCGGCCCAGTCTTCAACTCGCGTGGTGAAGTAATCGGCGTGAACTCAGCCTACATGGACGGATTCTCCGGCGGCACCCTGGGCGTCTCAGTCGATTCCCTGCGTCCCTTGCTAGAAGCAGCGCAAAAGTCCCACTAAAACTCATGTAGGGGCGGACGCCTCGTCCGCCCCCGAGTCGCAAAGCGACGAGTGCCGATCCTTGCCTGCGCACAATCGCTTCCGTTCGTGCAATGTGCACGCAACCGTAAGAATGCGTCCGGGGTATCACGTTCGTATACAGTATCTGCATGGGTCATTCCCGTCTGGTGCTGCTCTTCATCTTTTTATTTCTCTGCGCTTTCGTCGCCATCGCCGGCACGCCCTCTCAGTCGACGCCCTACTGGGCCTTCTGCATCAATCCTGATTCTGCCGCGCCCGCACAGATCGACAATAGCCCGCGCCACGTTCCCGACAGCAAAGCCGTTTTCACCGTCGCCGAAACGAAAGACTTGTTCAGCCTCCCTGATTGGCACCCGAACGAGCATCCCCCCATGCCCCGGATTGTGTCGCAAGGGCGTAAGCCCGATGTCTACGCATGCGGATATTGCCATCTTCCGAACGGCCTCGGACGTCCTGAGAACTCGAGCCTCGCAGGCCTCCCGCCGGACTACATAATTCATCAGGTCGCAGATTTTCGAAGCGGTGCGCGCAAGAGTTCCGAGCCAAAGCACTTGCCCGTGACGAACATGATCACGCACGAGACGAAAGCCACAGGCGATGAGATCCAGGCTGCTGCCCACTACTTCTCCGAGCTGGAGATCAAACCATGGATCCGCGTGGTAGAGACCAGTACGGTTCCAAAGACGCACGTCGCCGGATGGATGCTCGTCGCCGACACTCCCGCTGCCAGCGAACCAATCGGTCAACGCATTATAGAAATGCCGGAAGATCTGGAGCGAACCGAACTTCGTGACGACACGTCAGGCTTTGTGGCCTACGTCCCCGAAGGCAGTCTCAAGAAAGGGAAGTGGCTGGCAGCGGGCGCTGATGGAAAACTGTCGCCCTGCTCGAAATGCCACGGTCCTAGGCTGCGCGGAAGCGGCAATGCCCCTCCGATCGCTGGCCGGTCCCCAAGCTACATCGTCCGCCAGCTATTCGACATGAAGTCGGGCGCCCGGTCGGGAGCCCTGTCTCTGCAGATGCGGAAGCAGGTTCTCAAACTAAACATCGATGACATGATCGCGATCGCAGCCTACGTCTCGTCGCTAAAACCGTAGACCTGGTATCGAGCTCAACAGCAACCCGAAATCCCTATCGGTCTTCGGCAAGGAACGGACTTGGAAACGGTCGCTCTCTCCGATGCGGCGTCTCATCCGCCGAGCCTGGTCCGGTGTAAAAGCCAAGGCCCCCATCCCCACCTTGAGAATTGTGGATTTCCCCCAGGTCGGCTCCATGATCCCGATGCGCGAGTGTGCCCGCGAGCCCAGCAGCAGATGCCCCAATTCATGAGCGGCGACCACACCTAACATCCTGCCGACGTCGACGTTTCCCGGGGCGGTTCGGATCCGGTCGAAGAAGACATCGCTGTACTGACCGCGGCCATCCTCGCCTAGGAATGCCTCTCCGAACACGAACTCGCTTTTGGTCTTGCCGTTAGGAACAATATGCACTACGAATTCATCGCGCGAGAGACGTCTTCGGCAGGCGTCGGTTTCGTTGCAGTGCTCCCATCGAATCGAGACACCCGCGTCCTCGAACAACCGTGATGCTTCCATCTCGGCCTTCTCCAGCACGTCTCGCCGGACGCTGGCGCTATCGTTGACCAGAACAGTGATGGAACTCTGTCCGACGGCACTCATGCCAAATAACAAAACACTCGCTGCAATTGCCAAGAAATTACCCCGGAACCCCATACCCCCACCCCCCGTATCTCCTTCAAGGTGGTCGGTCGGGGTGCGTACCTCAAGGCCCGGGGCATGACCGCCCGATGAAATGTGGGTGACAAGCTAACGTTCGATCCGTCAAATGGTTACGCGATGAGGTGACATGGGGAACCGGGCCATCAGAATGCTAAACTCTCCGCTTGTGGGGAGTACCAACGGCAATGACTTGTCAGCGGGACGCCGCTTTGGCGTTTTCGAACTCGACCTGCGTGCCGGAGAACTCCGCCGCAACGGCGTCAAGGTAAAGCTGCAGGACCAGCCGTTCCAGGTCTTGGCCGAATTGCTGGGACGCCCCGGTCAGATTGTCACCAGGGAAGAACTGCGCAACCGACTGTGGCCTGCCGACACTTATGTCGATTTCGACCATAGCCTGAATGCTGCGATCCGGCGGCTTCGCGATGCGCTTGGCGATTCGGCGGAGAATCCCACCTTTGTCGAGACGGTTGCGCGTCGCGGATACCGCTTCCTGGCTCCCGTCACAGACATTCCGCAAAACGGTCACGGTCCGGTTGCAGTAGAAAATCCAGTCCCTGCTCCCGCCGTTTCCGCCCCGCGANCCCACCGCTGGTGGTTGGCTGCATTCATCTCGGCTGTTCTATTGCTGGTCGCTGGACTGGTGATCGGCTTCCATATCTCTTCGCGAACTCCAGCGGCGGGCCGAACTACTCGGCTCACAGCGAACCCTTATGGCGATCCAGTGCGCAGTGCTGCCATTTCGCGCGACGGTCGGTATCTGGCTTTTTCAGACGGCACAGGCTTTTACCTGAGGCAGGTTGATACCGGTGAAACCCATCCCATCACTTTGCCCAATAGCGCCCAGGTGACATCCATAAGCTGGGCTCCCGATGGCGATCACATGGTCGTGGCACTCTCAGAAGCGAATCGTCCATCGAGCCTGTGGGTGATTTCGGTGTTCGGCGGTGGTGCGCGAAAAGTTGTCGATGAAGCCTCGCAGCCTTCGGTTTCGCCGAATGGAAAACAGATCGCTTTCGTATCGGGCGCAGCTCTGCACGAGCGAATTTGGCTCACTGGAATCTTCGGTGAGTCTCCACACGAATTGCTGGGCGAAGATGGCGATCTATTTGGCACGATCAGTTGGTCCCCTGACGGCCGCAAGATCGCCTTCACCACAGCGAGATTCACCTACGGATACGGCACCAAGGGAACGATTGCGGTGGCAGATATCAGTGATACATCGCGATCTGGTGGAGGTGTTCGCCCAATCGGTATCGAGAGCGTTAGCGGACTTCATGGGCCGATGGTATGGGCTCCGGACGGACGCATTATTTACACGCTGGAAGAATTACGGCCGCGCCAGCAGGATTCAAACCTCTGGTCGATTCGCCTGAATTCGCAACTTAAGCCCGATGGTCCTCCCGTCCGCCTTACGAATGATCAAGGATATGTTTTCACCGTGAGTGTGTCGGGCGACAGCAAGCGCATTGCGTATGTGAAGGGAGTTCCACAGCCCGACGTCTATATTGCGAGACTCGAAAGTTCCGGCGCAATTACCGAGCCTCAGCGTCTCACGCTCGACGACCGTCAGGACCTCCCTTATGACTGGACCACCGACAATAAGTCGGTGATCTTCACCTCCGATCGGACCGGCTCTTTCAGCATCTACAAGCAGTCGATTGATCAGACCATGCCAGACTTGCTGATGTCAGCGAATCAGCAACTGATGGGGCCACGCCTGAGTCCCGATGGAACGCATCTTCTTTACTTGCTGAATCCCAGCTGGGGCGATCCAAATTTTGAAGTGCCTTTAATGAGCATGCCGCTCGCCGGTGGACCCTCCCGGCAAATCACCAAGGCCAAGTGGATAACCAATCTCCAATGTGCCCGTGCGCCTGCCACCACCTGCATCTATAGCGTAATCAGCGACGCGGGACTCACTTTCTTCCGATTTGATCCGGACCGGGAAGCGGGCACCCAGTTTCTCCAAATCAAAGACGAACTCGCGCAGGCCTATAACTGGAGTTTCTCCCCGGATGGAAAGACCCTGGCGATAGCCAAAGGGAAATGGGGAGGCGACGAACCGCGAATCCGGCTTGTTTCCCTGGAAGGCGGCCCGGATCGATGGCTTTCGATTCAGGGCTGGCCGGGACTCTCCTCCATCGATTGGGCATCCGACAGCAAGAGCATCTGGGCTCCAACTACTGGTGATAAGGAAAACGCTCTCTTGCGAATCGACCTTCAAGGAAACGCCACGGTGGTGTGGCGGCCAAAGGGCGTCAACGTAGGTTGGGCTATTCCCTCCCGGGACGGAAAATTACTAGCGCTCCACGTCAACAGCAGCAGCGCCAACGTCTGGATGCTGGAACACTAATGCTCGTGTAGGGACGGGCGCCTTCGCCCGTCCCGCGAGCGAAGCGAGCGGTGACCTAACGTCTTAGGTAGCTGAAATCGTATCGTCCAGTGAACTCGGTTTCCCTGTGTAACCCTGTGATCTCTGTGGTGAAATGCTTTTGTCCTTCCAAAAGAAAAGCCGGGAGATGTAGCCTCCCGGCGCCGAAATTCAGAACAGTTTTAGAACGCCCACCGCAGGGAGAACTGAATCAACCGCGGGTTTCCATTCGTCTGCACGATCTTTCCAAACGGACTGCTCGACGGATTCACCAGATACTGCTCGATGTCCGTGACGCTGGGGTTGCCGAAGTTGGTGTGGTTCCAGATGTTGAAGAAATCAGCCGCAAACCGCAGATCCTGCCGCTCTCCAATCTTGAAGTGCTTCAGGAACGACACATCCCAGTTTTGCTGGAACGGTCCGTGATAAATGTTGCGGCCAAGATCTCCGAACGTAGTCGGGCAAGAGTTTCCGCTTGGGTCGTTAGCACAGGCAACCGGATCCACTAACGGCGCCGGCACGAAGTTCGTGGGAACCAAGTATCCATTCGCCACCCGACTTCTTAGATCGCCGGTCGAAAGTCCGCCGCTAATGGTCGCGCCGGGAGCCAAACTCGCACCCAACAGAGGCGTACTGCCTGCTCCCAGGAATGCTGTTCCGGCCCCCGAATCGAAGATCGAAAATGGCAACCCGTTCTGGAAGATGGTGACGCCGCTTACCTGCCAACCTCCCAAAACGGTCCGCTTCACGCCCGTGCTGTGCGCGAAAAATGGCAGGTTGTAGGCGTAGCTGACCGACAAGCGATGCGGCCGGTTAAAATCGGAAATTCCCCGCGACGCATTGATGTTGCTCTGATCGTTGTAAGCCGTGTTGAATGCTGTGTTGCCGGTCGACGTAGCGTCAATGTTCTTCGAGAACGTATACGCCGCCTGGAAATAGCTTTGACCCCACCGTCGCGACACGGTTGCCTGCAGCGCGTGATAGATCGAATACGCATCGTTGGCGAAAAGTTGATACCCGCTGTAGCCGTTTAGCCCCGGGGTCGGCGTGCGAGCGATCGCATTCGAGAACGTATCGGTGTTGATGGTGTAGGAATTGCCGTTCACGTCAGTGATCGTGATCGGATGCTTGATCGCGTCCACCGACTGGATTGCGTCGCGGGTTTCGCGAAGGTGAATACCGCGCGTTCCCACGTATCCCACTTCCACAACCCAGCTCTTCCCGAACTCGCGCTGCAGCGTAAGATTCCACTGCTGCGTGTTCGGCACGCGGAAGCGCCGCGGCACTTCGAGTACGAACAGATTCTGCGTGGAATTTACACCTGGTTCGCCGGCGGTGCAGGCATAATTCGCGTCGGGAATCGTCGGATCGCCACTCGGAGCAAAACTAGTCAGCTTCGCCAGGCAGGGAAGCCATGCCCCAGAGATCTGCCCTGCCGCAGGCACCGCGTTTGGGTTGTCCTGAGGTGACGCTCCGGCAAAGAAGTTAGCCAACCCGTTGCCCGGGAAGAACACAATCGGAATAAACGGAGACTGGAAGCTCAACTGGTCGACCGCTCCCACATCCTCGCGAACGTAGTAAATACCATATCCGCCGCGAAGGGTCGTGTTGTGATGTCCGAATACGTCCCACGCAAAGCCCAAGCGCGGACCCCACCCGGTTGACACGCTGTTCTTGAAAGTCGAACCGGACGCGTTGCCAGTCAATCCATTAACGCCAAGCTTGTTCACGCAAGTCGGATAGATAAAAGGATACGTCCCGGAATTGGTTAGGTCCGATTCGATGTTGCCAATGTGGCATTTGCCATCCGTCCATGCACCAAGGAATTCCGTTCTGAGGCCCGCGTTGATCGTCAAGTTGGAAGTCGCTTTCCAGTCGTCCTGCAGGAACAACGCCGAGTTGCTCTGCCGGTAGGCGTGGTTGTAAACGCCACCGCCTCCGAAGCTGAACGCCGGAGTTCCGCCCACGAAATTTCCGAAATCCGTCGTGCCCGTATTGACGAAGAACAACTGACCGTTGAATACCTGTGGGAACAACTTGTTAAGGCCCACGTGCGTGTACTGCCCGCCAAATGTGAGCGTGTGCGATCCATGCACCCAGCTCAGGTTATCGACGATGTTGTAGTTGTTCTGTGTCTGTGCTTGGTTGGCCTGCGGGGTTGGTCCGAACTGGAATCCTGAGGCCAGGAACGTGAACTTGTAAATGCTCTGCGTGAGATTGCTGGTCGGCCGCGAAATTCCAGCATCGTCGACGGTTACAGGATTGATATTGTTCGCCGTGTTGTTGATGTGTACCAATCCGAAGCGTATATCGTTCACCAGCCGCGGCGAGAAGACGTGAGTCTCCGAAACGATGAATACACGATTGTGAATCGGCAACTGATACGGGAAGTTCAGGTCTGAGGATGCTGCGGCTGCGCCGAGAGAAGCCTGCAGTCCGCCTGCGCCAAACGGAATGTTCTGCTCCGAATCTGAGTAGAAGAATCGTGCCGCTAAACTGTCTCGCGAATCATGAAAATCTTTATCCCAGTTCAGGGTGAATTGATCATCCACAAACTTACCCGGCTTGCTCACCGTGAACTGCACGAGGTCCCCGGTTGCGGCACCCGGCGCATTCGGCATCGGAAACAGATATCCATTAGCCGGAGCCCCAAACTGATCGCTCTTGAAAGCGAGCAGATTCACGGCGACCGGATCGGCTGTCACTCCGAAGTCGTTCCCCAGATTGGTCTGCGCTGCGAGATCAGTGCCTCGATCGGCCGCGGGCACGTACGGAATGAACGTGCTGATCAGAGTTCCCGGAGAGTCTCCGCTTCTTTGCCGCGACCCCTGATAGTTCAGAAAGAAGAATCCCAACTTTCCATTCGGACTGACCGGCCCACCCAGACTGCCGCCAAAAATGTTCTGCTGAATAACCGGACGTGGGGATCCCGTTTGCTTCAGGAAATATTCGTTCGCGTTGAGAACCGTATTGCGGAAGAACTCATAGACGTCGCCGTGCAACGTGTTTGTCCCCGACTTCAAGATCGCATTAATATTCCCGCCGCCGTTGCGTCCCTGGCTGGCGTCATACAGAGACGTCTGCACCTTGAATTCGTTCACGACATCCGGATTCGGCAGCGGAGTGTTCGTCAATTCCGCCACGTTATAGTCCGTGACGCTGATGCCTTCGATCAGGTAGTTATTGTTATCTTCTCGTTGTCCGTTCACCTGGATGCGGACATCGCCTCGACCCAACTGCGTAGCCTTGTTCAACTCGCTCTGTGCGCCAGTCGAGAGCGTCAGCAACTGCTGAAAGTTCTGCGTCGCAAGCGGCAGCGCACGGATCGTCGTGCTCTCGATCGCTTGCCCGGTCGTGGCGTCGCTGGTATTTACCGTTTGGACTTCTGCCTGCACCTCGATCTTCTGCTGCACCTGCTGCGTGGTCAGCTTGACACTCAGGCGGGTGGTTTCGGTGACGCGCACAACGACCTCAGAGACTTTGGCGTCGGTGAATCCCGACGCGTGAATTCCCACGCCATATGTTCCCACCGGCAACAAAGGCGCGGTAAACGTGCCATCTGGCCCGGTCTGCACTGTCCGTTCCAGCACACCGGTATCCTGGTTTGTTATCTGAACGTCAGCGTTGACTACCACTGCTCCACTGGGATCCAGCACGGTGCCCGTAATGGCGCCAGTTGCACCTCCCTGTCCGAATGCCGCAACCGTCAATGCCAACACAGCGACACTGATACCGATGAACCTGATCGACGAACCCACCATGGTTTAATCCCCCATCTTCCTGCTGCTAGTCGAAATTGTTTACCGAAGATTCACGCAAGATTCACAAATGGAAAGCATCAACAACAACTGACAGCCCTTGCCTCGGCAGGACAGGCGTGGTCCGCATCCGATCGCCGCATCCAATAGAGATAGGTGCATCTGCCATAAGCAGTATGAAAACAGTTCTGTCTGTTGATACCTTCGTGGGATGCGAGAAGCTTACTCAAATGCAAGGCCGTTTTTCAAGGAAAGAACGTAAACCATGGTAGCAATGCAGTTTCCACAGGTTTATGTAGGGGCGGACGCCTCGTCCGCCCCGAGTCGCGAAGCGACGAGTGTCTACGGCGTATATCGTTGATGCTCCGGCCACGCTTTCGGCAGTCTCAATTGCGCGTTTCGCGCGCAACTCCGGGCGCGGCGCCCGGGAGCTACACGTCCTACCCCTCGCCAAACTCCCGATATCTCTCCAGCACACTTCTTTGGGTCACGACTCCCTCCAACTGGCGAAAATCCGCCCGGCTCACGACCGGAACGAGTGGCCACCTGTCCACGTAGCGCAGAGCCATCTCGAGCGGATGATCTGGATGAAGATAAGGAATTCGGGGTGGCATGATTTTCGAAAGCGCGGTTCCTCCCATTCCTTCGCGGGACTTCGTTTGCAGTTGTTCCTTCGTGACACTTCCCCAGCCACTCGGAGTCAGCCTCACCAATATGTGATCCACCTCTGAATGGTCCAGCTTTTGCAGGGCATGATCGACCGTTTCTTCCGCGTCCAGCACTGCTCCTCCCGCAGGCTGCATGGCATCTTCCACGCGCAGAATGTCTTCCTCGCGCTGCTCCTCCATCGAAGGCAGCTCCAGCCCATCCTGTCGCGTCAGCAGATCGAAGATAGGAATCGGCTGGAGCGCGCGCGAGATCACGTAGGCGAAGGTGTTCGCCACAATCACCGGAACAATAATCGAATAATTACCACTTACCTCGAGGACCATGAACACCGATGTCATCGGTGCGCGAAGGAATCCGGCGAAGAGTACCCCCATGCCAACCAGCGCATAAGTGGCGGGCGATACGGCCATGTGTGGGAGGAGTACGTGTTCTGCCCCGCCTACTGCAGCTCCCAGCATCGCCCCGATGAACAGAGTTGGAGCAAACATTCCGCCCGGAGTGCCACTGACAAACGAAAGCAGAGTCGCCAAAATCTTTAGTCCCGCGAGAATAGCCAGGAACTGCCACGTGAACTGCCCGTGCATGGCCTGATCGATGTACTCGTAGCCTGCCCCCATCACCTGCGGAGCACCCAGCATGGCTATGATTCCGATCAATAGTCCTGCGACCGCGGGCTGTAGATATTGAGTCCAGAGTGGCAGGGCCTTGCACCGCGGTCGTA
>AP72_2010_repI_A100DRAFT_1000152_pt1 | contig 12553 bp, 23 predicted proteins | sample AmaPasrepliIA100_FD_9193 | JGI IMG/M metagenome (IMG submission 9193)
GCCGAATACCCAACAGAAAAGACGCCGTTAATTGCCGGCGCCTCTTCTGTGTTCCTTTTCTCAGTACTTGATACCAGGGACGGGGTACGGGCTAACTCTTCCTCTCTTTCTGCCAGCGAATTCCCGCCTTGAATCCAACATGCAATGCGACCAGGCAAGCGGAGCGAATTGCTGTTACCACTTCCTCTTGCGCGAATTCCAAACCAGGAAGCGGCTTGAATACGAGACCGTTGATTTCCGCACAGTAAAGCGAGGTCTCATCAATCCATCGCATCATCCCATCTTCATCAAATGCGAAGTGATTAACGAACGACTCTACCGACGGGAATTCCTCACCAAGCGCACCACTGATTTCCACCAGTAGTTCATAACCGTACTTAGTCATCCTTCACCACCAACAGACTGTAATTCGGGCCATGGACATTGGCGATCATTTCCGCATGAGTCTCCCAGGATTTCATCCGGTAGGAAACCCCATCACGATACGCCAAGCGGTAGAACAGGAAGATGGGATCCCCTGTTTCCCTAGACCACCGTTCGGATTGCGAGCAGTGGGCCAGTTCATGCCAGAGCGTATGGTTCGCTTCCTCTAGCGACAGGTCTTGATTGATGGTGATTCGGTGCCAGTCTCTACCAGCAATCTTGCGTCCGATTCGGTGAGACCCGGAGGTATGAGCTACACCACGTCGTCCACCAGAATACCGGAGGCGCAATCCCAACCGGATATCCAACAGCTTCATGGCGAATACCAGCGCGTCCTTATCGAACCACCATCCCGCACGAGACCAGTAACGGGGTAGCAACAGGTGATCGGCCCAGAAGGGCAACGGTGCGGAAACCAGTTCTTCACACACTGTCATCCACCAACAGACCGAACATCTTTTCTACCCTGCGGATTTCCTTGTTCACCTGTTCCATGCTCCTGCGAACCGGAACCAATGCCGGGTCTCCATCGGGCAACTGATCGTGCATCTGAATGAGTCCGTCCTTGATTTTTGCTAGACGGTTGTACTCGGCTTGTATGGCGTCTGTCAGTACAGGACTCGTCATGATTCCTGCTTCCAGACCTGCGAGATATTCCGCTCAGCAATGCGACCAAGCGAAACGATGATGCGGCGGAACTGCAAAGCGGTGATTTCACCCGACTGGAATTGCCGCAAGGTCAGTTCCAGTTCACTTGCCAACCGCTCTGTGATGAGTGCTTCACGTTCTCTTGATGAGACGTTCGGATACATCGTTCCCCATTTCTGTCAGTAGCAATACCGAGTGGGCAAACCCCACCGCAGGGGGGTTCGCCCACTCATGGCACTTCCTGCTAGGAAGTCTCTCTACTCCTCTTCCTCGGAGTTTCCGTTCTCGCTGTTCTCGCCGTTCTCGCCAGTGGACTCAGCAAGAGGAATGTAAATCCGCCAATAGAATTTCTTGGCGTTCCCGTTCTTGCCATTGTCATGGACATTGACGCGGACGATCTTGTCAAGCTGCGTAGCAACGATCTTGGCGTACTTGCGACCAGCGCCAGCGGCCTTGCCCTGAGTAGAAAACTCAGTACCGAAACCGAGCGTGTTGGGACGCGAATCTCCGTCCTCGTCCTCGATGGTCGGATTCTTGGTGAGTGCTTCTACCAACTGCTTCACCTTCGCAGGCTCAGCAGGAGCAGCAGCACGACCTGCGCGAGACTTCGGAAGTGGTGCGGAGACGAGTGAATCTGCCATCTGAATCCCTCCCTTGGGATCGAATAACTGAACAACCACAGAGTAGCATCCCTACCAGGAAAGCGCAAGGGATTCAGAAAAAATTTCTTCCAACAGAATTAGAGCATAAAGAAGCTACTGCAAAGAGCCCGTCAAAGGCTCACCTGTTCATTTCGCGTAGTTCGCTGGCAGCTTTCTCCGCAGCGATTTCGCGCAGGTCTGCATCGTCCTCCGCAAGCTTCTTAGTAGCGTGAACCGTCATCACTCCACCATTGTCTTGTCTGTTGTCAGTATCGACAACGTACCAGACTTCTCCACGCTCAACAACGAACCGTTTACCCATTTAGCTACCTGCTCTCGTAATTCGGATTGAACCAGGAAGGAAGTTACCACTACCACCAACACCGGCATGAACGGTTCCACTGCCAGTACTAACGAAACCCCGTACCGAGTATGTATGCGAACCAGACAACGGAGTCATTCTCCGAGTAATGGTGAAACCGAGTTCGGAGCTATTACCAATGGTACCAAGTGATAGTTGTCCGATAGATGCTCCGTCCTCGTATAACACCAATGCCATTGTTGCACCACCAACAGCGGGGTACTGCATCCTGCGATTGGTAAATTCGATTTCGATTGGAGTAGCCCCGTCAACCGTAATTGCCGCAGCAGTAACGATAACGTTTGCTGTTGGTTCTGTTGTCGCATTGATCGGCTGCGGAGCAGTAAACTCGTTGTACGCGAATTCTTGACCAGGCACAACGATTACACCACCACTGGTGATTGTGACAGTGGTAGGAGTGTAACCTTGTAATGCTGGATCGGGATTGTCTGGTGCGAATTCAGGGATGGCAATGAAGATAGCGTGCAACAGAACCAGGAACAGCATTGCGAGCCTTGAACCCAACACAGTTAGTAACAGTGACCGAACCAGGAGTGATGACCTGTTCCGGCATTTCATCCCAATCCTGCCCACCACCAGGAACACGTTTAAACAACGTGATTGCCGCAGCGTTGTTGAATACGAACAACTGAATGGACATTGCACTAAGCGTGACCCACCTGTTACCAACAGTGTAGGCGTCAGACAGTGCAACGTTGTTCGCAACAATCAAATCTGAACTAGTTCACCATTGACGAACACAGAAATGTTCGTGTTGGCAATCGCAGCGGTAGCAGCGATACGGAGCAGAATCCTATTACCTTCCTCCACCTGTGGATCCTGAGGGAACGTCAACACGATAGGGAGAATTTGACCACCTGCAACCGCAGGAGCATACGCAAGCAACTGAGCAGGATTAGCTTGCATACCCTCGAACAGGGCAAGCCAAGCAGTAGCAGCGGAGTAAACGTTACCAGGGTCTTTACCATCGGCCCAGATAACAGCGCGCTTCAATGACAGACGATAGCCCTGAGGAATCGTGGCAACAAGCATGGTGAGATTCCCGTTACCGTCGGTCGGAGCATTATTACCAGTAGACCAGTTCTGTCCACCAACGTCCTGCTCTAGTTTCCCAATGAGTCTGTTCAGGGAAAGCAACAGTTGTTCCACCGTTTTTGCAGGAGCGGCAACCACGTCCTTTTCCAACACGTCTGTACCAGGGATCTGACCACGGTTGTTCATACGTTCACCTTCCCTCGGAGGATCGCTGTTACGTTGCGTTTAATCGCCGGCAGGAATTCCAACGCAGTACCAGGACAACTCGTCTTGTTGAATTTCCTGTGAGGATAGATCGTAACGTGCGGGATCTTTAACTCAGCATGGATCCACGCATACAACCACGATCCCATATGCAATTGAATTGGTGTTAAGGGCTCGCTACCTTCATGCTCCCACTCAACACCAACAGACTGGTTGTGACCTACGCAATGGGCACTTACCACCATCCGACCAACCTTGTTCTGAGTAAAAGACTGGTGACGACCAACGAGCAGAATTCCGTTGCGACACACAAGGTAATTGTGACCAGAATCTATCCAGTGGTTTCCGAACATATGGAACGCTTGGATTCCACGAGCATACAAAACAGCTTCATGAACAGACTCGTCACGAGGATTCTTAACCTCCGGATGGTGCCCCGCTGTGTGGTGAAAAATACATTCCTTAGTTGCCTCACAGCGTATGATAGTTCCTCGTGGTCGCAATGCTCCCCACTCGTCTGTTGTCAGGATTGGTGGTTGTCTAACTGTAGCCATGTTCGTTATGCCATTTCGCAAGCTTGGCGCGCTGTACTTCCAACCGTGCGTCTATCCGCTGTTGCTCATTCCTGTCAGTTGTTTCGTTACGTCTGTCTAGCAGAATGTTTATCTTCCACTTGATCTTATGTAGCTCCTGCATCAGGTTGAAAATAACTCCTGCTAGAACGATCATGCCTCTGGCCCAGGAAGGTTGTTACCTCCACCGCTAGGAGTACCTGTGTCAATTCGTGTTGTGCTGCGTCTACGGTTTGGTGTTACGGATTTGATTACGCGCACTGGTGGAGTCTTGTGCAGACCACCTAGTCCGATATCTGCTCCGATGAAGAGTAGTCCTAGCAGGATGAGCATTCCTCCACCGAGGATTGCCAGAGCGTACATTCCCTCTTTTAGTCCGAGCATGATTGCATCTGTTATCCCGCTGAACGGATCCAGCTTTTCTACTGCTCCTTTTATTCCGGTTGCGCCACCGATCTGGCCGATACCTTTTGCTGGATTTCCTGCGATGATGTTTCCGACTCCGCTTTGTATGGTGTCTCCTCTGTTGTGACCACCGCGCGGAGGGTTCTGGTTGGTTGCGTTCCTTGTCAGTGGATCAATCTTTGGTAGGAATTTCCTGTATGCACCACTGGTGAACGTAGACCAGGCAACGAGTCCTTGCGAGTGGTAGATGGACACGGCTTCTTTCGCGTTCTCGCCTGGATCCATACTTGCTGTTCCGTACTTGTGCGAGGAATTGATTTGCCAGAGTCCTCGATCCACACTCCCATTCTTGTTCTTGTGGAGTGCGTTTGGATTACCACCGCTCTCTGCTAGGGCTATTGCTGCCATTACTGGTGCGACAACTGGATTACCTCCACCCTTGATCCACAGTCGTTCAAGGTCGATGAATGCGTACTTCTTTGGTGTGTTAGTTACCTTGGTGGTTGTTGTCGCCATAGTAAACGTGTTGCCTGAGCCGGCAATTATGTTCGCTTAACGATCGAGGTTAACAGCAAGAATTCAGACGAGCTCTTAACCTCAGGAATACCCATCGCGCATGGACTCAGGATTGCTGATGGGGTTTCTAATCGCATGTTCGTACGCAAGCACAAGCACGAACAGCGTTACCAAACATGCGAAGAACGGTACTCGTGATTTTGCTACCAAGCTTGCGCCTAGACCTACTGCCAATGACATTGCGCCACCGATGATTTCTCCGTGTCGCAGTGCTTTCACTTTCTCTGGGTCATCGGAGAACGTACGAATGGTGAACAAGCTTGGGCACATTCCTGCTAGGAAGTTCGGTACCTCGCTTACTGCAAGAATGGTGAGACCGAGTTGTTGTGCGGTCATGTTCAAATCGCGTATGTTCCGCTGTTCGTGAATCCTGTTCCAACGATGTTGGATTGCGGAATGTTCGTTGTTGGTGCAGACGCATGAGGGATGATGCTGCTAAGTGTGCTGGTCGATGGTTTGAGGATCACGCTGGACGGTTTCTTGTAACCGAGTTGCTTGGCAAGATCACTGGTGGACGGTTTCAAAATGGAGTCGGTTGTACTGTCTCCGGAATCGTCTCCACTATCGTCACCGTAACCACCATCGTAATAGGTTCCGGTATCTTGTACCTCGTTCGGTGATTTGAGTTGTTCCTGTCCTGCTCCTGGGATTGCTCCTGCGCTTCCTCCCTCTCCGCGCAGACCACCTAACACGTTGTCCGGCGCTTCCCCTGCGTCCTTCATGCTTGACCACTTCATCAATGCTGCTACGCCAAGAATGAAGAACGGGATTGCGATTTTCAGTGCGATTGGCATTACGCTGCTTTCGGTCGCTTGAACCCACCAACAGGAAGGTCAACAGGAATCGGATGGAACTTTGCTGTAACTGGTGTTGGTGTACTTGGTTGGTTCACTGCGGGTGGCCCTGCGGAACCACCACTGTCCTTTCCTGACGTGTTACCCATTAGTTCTCTACTCAGGTCTGGTGGTGCGCTTGCCTGTGTTGCCGGTCGTTGCTGGTAGAAGTACCACAAGACTCCGCCGGCAATTAACGCAAACAGAATGTACGGAAGGTTTTTTCTCACCTTCTGCGCGTTGGTCTCTTTGGCAACCTGCGCCTAGTTCTGCGCGGTTTCCTGATAGGTCTATGTCTGGGAGCATGTGCGCGTTGTACTGCTCGCCGTTGTCCTCCGCTGAGGTTGTGCGCTCTACCGTGCGGAATGTGCTTCGCTTTGCTGTGGTGTGGTTTCCCTCGCACTGTTGTGTGCTTGCGCTTTGGTTTTAGGAACCTGTGCCGAGTGGTGTGCTTTGGGTGATGCTTCTTCGCTTTCGGCTTTGGCTTGTGACCACTCTTCTTACTCTTTGGCTTAGGAACTTTTTTCTTGCCTGAGCCTTTCTTTGTTCCTCCGCTTCCTGGGATCCTGATTAGCTTGTGCTGGTCTGGATCCCACCAGTAATCACCGCTGATATGGGTGAGTCCAAGTGTTGCCGAGCCGTCTGTTGTTCCGTCTGTTGTTCCGTCTGTTGTACTTCCTTGTGAACTGTCAGAAATGTTCTGTGCGTCTGTTGCCAGTGCGTCTGACAGGTCTTGAATCTGTCCCTTTACCGCGTCAATGTTTTCCTGCAAACCGTGATCCCCTAAGTCTGCATTGATTGCGTTGGGATCGTTTGCAGCATTGGTGGAACCTGTGTTGGTCAAGTCTCCTGGTGCCTGGTCTCCTGCGGCTGGTGTTCCTGTGTCTGTTCCCTGTGCTGCTCCTGCTCCTGCTCCGGAGAACCTGCGGTACAAGAAGAAGATTGCTACTCCGACAACGAGTGCCCATGCCCAAATTGGCAGTGGGCCTTTCTTCTTTTTCAGTACGGAGAAATCCATTTACCCTTCCTCTCCGTACACTGGTGGTTTGTACGAGTAGTCAATTACTCGCAAGCCTTGTTGAATCGTGGTGAGATTCCCATTCGTCCTGCTCGTGCGGTATGTCCGATGGTTCCGTACCGGCGAATTACTGGTTTGGGGTAGATCCTATCCGTTACTACTGGTGCCTGGTAAGGAGTATCTTGGGCACGGACAAAGATATGTCCGATTCCCATTGCGTCCAGTTGCTCTGGTGTTCCTCTGCGTACAAAGGAAATGTAGAGACTGAACTGTGTTCGCCATCGGAGAATTAGCTGCGCCAACGATGAGCGCACTGGCATTGGTACTGTTGGTGCGCCACCGTTGTTAAATCCTCCGTACTCCATTGCGTCCCAGATTCCCTGGACGATTGGAACGCGGGAGTAAACTGGTGTTTCAATTATGCGCGGAGAATGATCCTGTCCCTCTCCTTGTTCGGAGAGTGCGTTATATGTTTCGTCCCAATCTCCGTGTCCGTATCCAGGCATTTACTTTGGTACCTGTCCGAGTTCCAGTGTGAACAGTTTTACGATTCCGTTGCTCGCACTGTTGATGACTCGTGCTGTTCCAGAGGGATGCGTAACCAATCCCATGACGAACACGAATCCTGCAACCGTTGCAAGGAACGCGAGGATTGGTGCCATTAGCGTTTACCTCCCGGTGAGACTTTCGGTACGTTCTTTGGTGGTGTCTTTCCTGCTTCCTTGTTACGCGCAGTGGCGGTTCGTTTGGATCTTGGTTTTACCCCTGGTGCAAGTGCTGTTCCTGCGAACCGTCCGAGCGGTGTTTTCCCGTCCGCTATGTCCTGGTATGCCCAAGACAGACTGAACGTCAGAGCTACTGCAATCATTGTTGCTACGCCTCCGATTGCATCCTCTGCTAACGCAAGGATTCCGTACAGGTACGTTGGTGGCCCCAACAACTGTGGTTCCGGAATCCCTGTGTGACCTTCCTGGTACGCCTTGCGGAGAATGAGGTACACCGCAGTTCCATAGCTGAACAGGATTACTGCTTTGTTCACTGTTCATTGTCTCCATGGGAAGAGGTAGTTCATGAACGGTTCCTGTTGCTGGTCGAGACTGATTGCTTGAATGCCCCAGTAGACAACGCAGTAACCGATGTATGCAACCACCATCCCTAGTCCTGTCATGAATCACCGGCCGGCATTAACGGTGAATTCGCTTCCAGACCACTGCTAGGAATACAAGCAGACAGAACAGTTGGAAGTTCTGTGCTGCTAACAGAACCAGTGTCCAGTTTACTGCTAGGAGCATTGCTCGCCATCGTTGCTTAGATGTTTGGTCGGAGGAGTCTCGTCCAGACGAACCAGATAACCACGAGGGCAACGATGATCCAAATTACTCTCATAATCATGTTGCCTCCCTAGAGGGAAAAGAACATGGTCAGAATGATGAGGACAGAAAGACCCCACCAGAACATCGCCCAACCTGCTGGTGTTGAAAGATTGAACAAGTCTGGGAAGCCGTTTCCTCCGTCGTCACCGTAGGATACGTCTGCGCCTCCGGTGATGTTTGCTCCGAGTCTCGCCACTATTTGTTTCCTTTCCTGTTGGCGATTTTCGCTGCGCGTGTTTTGCTCATTCCACGCTTACGCAACGCCTCGTATGTTCTTGGTCGTTTGATTGATCGGAATTTCTTTCCAGGCACTGTTACAGAGCGTGTTCCGGAACTGCTCCGACCGGATACAGCTTCCCTGTGTAGGTTTGCAGTACACCAGGGCCGCTGGCAAACGTACCCCAGGTTCCTGAGAACACTTCCAACAGCGTTCCTGGTGTGGTCGGCAACAGTAGATCCAGGTTGTCATCGTCCACAGTTCGTCCTACCGAATCACGGAACGTATAGACGAACACTCCTGTTGGTCTCGTTACTCCGAACTGCATGAACATTCTGGTGAACAACCTGTTCGGATTCTCGATCCTTACAGGTACTCCGTCCACCCACAGTTCCAGGTCAGAGGAGTACGGCGTATCAATTCGTGCGTTGGTACTGTCACGAATCACGCCAATGATCGTGCTGAGGTATGTACCAACATCGGGGAGCGGAACCCTGGTGTTTGAAGCACTCGCAATTGTGACCTGTCCCTGAGACTGTGACCACTGGTGCGAGGATCCGTCATCGGGTGGTGTGAGTGAAGGGTCAGAAAGCGGTACGGCCCAAAACTCCTGAATCACGTCTACCTGAATTGTTGGGAGCGTTGGTGCAGGTGACGTGGTGTAAATCTGTGTGTTGGTTCCAAGCTGGATCTGCAACGTCATCTGTGCTGCGGCATTCATCGCAGGCAACGAACAGTAACCAGTGTCGTTGTCCAGTTCCAACGGGAGGTAAACAGCGAAGGTGAAATTCCCACCGGTATTCACTGCGCTGTTCTGTGTGTCCGACGTTGGGCTTTGGAAGCCGCAGGAACCCTTCTGCCCTGAGTACAGATTGACCAGGAACAATCCGTATCCGTCGCTCTGGTAGACCACCGTACCGAAAGCATCTTTCAACTGGATGCTCGCAATTGCGTTCCACGGTGCGTCTGCGGCTGCTACCGCTGCGGTGGTTGTTCCTACTCCACCGCTGGCAGTAATGATGATCCAGAGTCCTCGCAGATATCCTGGTGTCGGTTTGAGAGTCCTGGTAACTAGACCACCGAGGACGTTACCAGGAAGAGAGAACGAGAACTGCGAGCATTTGCGAGACTCACGAACGAAACTCCCGATTCCTGGTGAGTCTGTTGTTTGTGGTCTGCGTGAGACAGTTTGGCTCGCAGGATTCGCCTGTTGCAGTGCTGGTGTTCCTGCCGGCATTTAACCGTCCTTTCTTTGTTCGTGATTCCTGGTCACAGGTTGATGAGCATTCCCTTGGCCCAATTGGAATCAGAATGGCGCAGAGACCAGACGCGAATTGCTCCCTGCCAGAATACTGACCAGACTAGAACCATGAAGCCAAAGAAGAAAAATGCTTTCCGTGGATTCACTCGTTATTTAACCTCCCTCCAAAAACAAGGGAGGGATTGGGGTTTCTGGTAGGTGCCCTACCAGTAATCCAATCCCTCCCGTTAGGCCGAACGTCACTGCTCATGATACTCCGACCGCAGGCGAACTGCAATCGGAGCAGAATAGCGAGCAGGATTATTCGTAAATGCTTTGCACTACGTCTCCAAGAGGATTGACGTAGGCAAAATGGAACTGTTCCAGGCTCGGCACGATGCTTTCCAGAGCATCAACGTCACCAGAGATTTCCGCAAGTCTCCGCTGTGCCCTACGATCCCTCATGCGAAAAATAAAGTGCATGTTGGATTGATCGTAGAGGGCACTAGGAACGAACCGTGGTGCCTGAGTAGAACCAACAACAGTAATCCCGCGCTTGCGACCGAACAACCAAAGGTACTCTAGGTTCTTCTGCATTGCGTAGTACCTCTTGTCGGCCATTTGGCGTACCTCATCGACGTAGATTGCTACGTCTCCTTGCGAGTAGGCTTTCTCCATCGCATTGTGAATCTTGGCTTTTGACTCTCTTGTGAGAGACGATACCGTCAACCGTCTGTGACCCTCGATCCGACCGAATTTCTTGAGCGGTTCTCCGTAGCTGCTCATGGGAGGATTAGGGTCTCCCGTTGTGTCCAGAATAAGCGCATCCGGAAAGTGAGGGAGAATGCCCTTAAGGGCCAGAGTAGTTTTCCCACCACCAGTGGGAGCAATGATTGCAACATGAGGACGGTTACGGTTGGTCGCACCAACTGCCAAATGCTCTGGCAGTTGGTCATTTAGAGACTTCCACTGAACACGTCCGTTAGCAGCACTCATGATGCGTTCACCTGCTTCCCATCGTACTCACGAATCTGGTAATGGCCCGTAGAGTCCCAGACAGTAATTTCCGCGTACATATCTGGGTAGGAAGTGACCATACAATCCATCTGGTACTTCGCATCGGCCAGAGATGAGAATTCCTCGTTCCCACCACCAACACCAGGAACCTCGTAATACAGATTGATCTTATAGTTCATCATGTTCCCCTTTCCTGTGGTTAGCTTCATACCAGGAATCTTAGCAGAATTCCTAGCAGAATTCCCATCAGGAAAAGACCCCTAACAAAATCTTTACAATCTCGAATCCTGCCATCTGACAGACCACGAACAGCACAACCGTACCGGAACAGCTAGTAGGGACAGTGGTAGCAGCGAGAGTCCCTGTACCTGGATCCTCTCCGGAGACCTTTGCCACCACGGATTTCGCCAGGTTCTTTACCCAATCCAGCGGACTCCCTTTCTCAACAGCAAAGTGAAGGTGGGCAACATGATTCGCACTACCAGAGTAACCAAGCAACTGACCAGCTTTCACCTTGTCGCCAGCATGAACAACGATCTTGGATAGGTGTCCGTAATACGCTGCGTTACCTGTCCAGAGAACCGTAAGCCGTTGTCCAGCGGTATACGGATTACCGTCTCTGAAAAAACCAATGTTAGGGCCAACCACTCCGTCATGCACCGCGTAAACCGGAGTACCAATCGGAACACCAATGTCCACCGCATTATCCGATTGCCAATTCGCAGGAGTGGTCGCACCAGGCTTATGCGAACCCTGATACGGATAGCCAATGATCTTGCCACCCTTAACAGGAAGGGACAACTAAATTCTCCGTGTTAATCTCGATGGTTAATCGAGTGTTAATGCCGGCGACAAAGCGAACAGAATACTTGTGGTTAATCGCCGGCAGCTTCATCATCCAAGAATGACCCGCGCAAATCTACGCCACCACCATTGGACGAGAATTCCCACATTGACTCATCCGGATAGACCATGGGCCATAGCTCAGGAATGCGAGCATAGCGAGCAGGCATAGACGTAGGTTCAATTCTGTGAAGGTCAACACTCAAAGCGATAACCACTGCAACAGCGGTTCCACCAAGATCAACCACAGCGGATCCAGCAACGAACCGTTGCAACGCTTTGAGCATCCTCGGAGACGTAGCAGCAATTCGGCACAGTGCTTTAGCGGTACGTTCCGCACGTTGGTCTAGAACAGCACAGGCGAGCGGAGACATAAAACCAAGCGGAACAGCAACGTACTCGCGTATTCTGTCCTGTAGCTCTGATTCCAGTTCTGTTAGCTTTACCGCACGAGTACGGTACGGCTTCCTTTTCTTAGGAGCAACTTCCTCGTCAGAGACGGACGTTTGCGGCCCAGGCAAAGCGGTACTAATTAGTTCATCGGTCATTCAGGACGATTCCTGTATCCGACATACCAGGCAACTCCCAACAGAATTCCAGTAGACAGACCAGCAAAGACGAGTGGTCTACCCCCTGCAAGCAAGTACAGGAACGCCAACGAGTAGACCACTACTTCACTCAAAAGGGAACGTCTCCAAAATCAACCACACGAGTTTTGATCTTGGTTGGCGCACCAAGTTTCGTATGGCAATAGCAACCACGGTTCCGGCAGTATGGGCGATGCGAAAGCCGTGATCCCTCTTGCATTATCTGCGTAGCACGGTCTCCACCATCCAAGTAGGAATTTTGGCAGAGACACTTTGAGCAGCGGAACTGCCGAATAGCCACAGACTGTTCCTCAGCTAGAGACAACAGCAATTCCTCTTGGTTGGTCAACCTGTCATCCGGACAAGGCTCTAGTAAGCCAACCACCCTCGGAGGGTTCAGCCTTTCCACCACGTCCTTTCAACGCTTTTCCGAACGATATCGAACGTCTTTTCCACCTTCTTGATGAGCGCGTCCTCGTCCAGGGGAGTAGCCTTGTGCTCCTCAAAGAGATTCGTAACCGAATCCAGAATGTCTTTCT
>AP72_2010_repI_A100DRAFT_1000153_pt1 | contig 12547 bp, 11 predicted proteins | sample AmaPasrepliIA100_FD_9193 | JGI IMG/M metagenome (IMG submission 9193)
GGCGTGCGTGATGCCGCGGGCCATAATCGTTGAGGCTCCCGAGGTACCGTGGAATGGCAGCGCTGCCAGGTATATAAAGTTGCAGGCGATGTAAAGCGCGATCACCACTCCTGTTCCCAAAGCCAGTGATAAGGGCAAATTCCGGCTGGGATTTTTCACCTCGCCCGCCGTGAAAGTCACGTTATTCCAGGCATCGGCGGAAAAGAGCGATCCCACCTGAGCGACAGCCAAAACTGTCAACGTTCCAACCATGACGCCTCCGCCGATATCGTGGAGTGCGCCGAGTCCGGCATTTTCCCAGAAATGGCCGTTAAAATTAGCCAGCATCGCTTCGGGGTTGCGGCAGAATGCGAATCCAAATACTGCCAGTGCGGCTAAAGCAAGCACCTTCGCTGTCGTGAAAATGTTTTGAATAGCCGCTCCGGTCCTGACTCCCAATACATTAATAAAGGACAGGAAGATGGTCAGCAGAATCGCCATCAGATTCTGCGTGTTGATGCCCACGTCCATGTTGCCGAGCACCATCGGTCCCACATGAATCGGTGGCACCTTCCATAGGTGGAGGATCCAGTTGGTCGAAGAAATTGACGGGAAGAAAACACCCAGGAACTTGCCAAACGCGACGCCCACAGCTGCGATCGTTCCGGTTTGAATCACTAGGAACAATGTCCACCCATACAGGAACCCCCACAGAGGCCCCAGCGCCTCACGCAGGTAAACATACTGTCCACCCGCACGCGGCATCATGGCTGCGAGTTCGCCATAACTGAGGGCGGCCACTATGGTCATGATTCCGGTGACGACCCACGCTCCGATCAACAGGGCCGACGATCCAACTTCGCGTCCAATTTCCGCCGAAACAATAAAGATGCCGGACCCAATCATCGACCCGATCACCAGCATGGTCGAACTCGTTAGGCCCAGTACTTGAACTAGTTCCGTGTCCTGATGGCTGTGGATTTCCCAATCACTACCGGCGGATGGTGGTGTAGTTGTCGGTGTGCTCAGAACTGGCTCCTGGTTCGGTCGTTAATTTGTAGAACTTCGTCGTTGGTCGTGAGTCATTTGTCGTTAGCTGAGAATCCCTTCACCGGCGTTTTGGGCTGACGACTAACGAAAAGTAACGAACGAGGCATTTGGAAGCACTTTACCCTAATATTCGGAAAAATTCCTCTGCTGATCTTCGGGGCTCTCGTATCAGATCGGATATCACTGCGACGGAGTCAGCCCCGGCCTCAATGACTGAAGCGGCGTTTCCCCGCGTTATCCCCCCAATTGCGACCAATGGCTTTCGTGTCAATGTGCGCGCCCGCCGTACTCCTTCCAGCCCCACTACCGGATCGGGCTTTTCCTTGCTTGATGTTGCAAACACTGGCCCTATCGCCAGATAGTCGGCAGATGTCAGATCGGCCTCCCGCAGCTGCTCAGGATTGTGCGTGGAAACCCCAAGCCACTGATCTGGTCCGATGATCGTTCGCACCGATATAGGGGATAGGTCGTCCTGGCCGACATGAACGCCATCAAAATCGGCGGCCAAGCACAGGTCGGCCCTATCATTCATGATCAGCCGTACGTTGAAATTGGATGCGGAGTGTCCCGTATCTCGCCTTATTTGCGAGACGCAGGAATTTCCCTGCCGCGGGAGCAGTCGCCGCAGTTCTCTGGCCTGCTCCAGCATTACCCGCGCATTGGCCGATTTATTTCGATATTGCAGCAACGCACACCCCCCCGCCACAAGCTGCTGTGCGGCAGCAAGCATTGAATTTGTGTCTTGAAAGAAATGGGCATCCAGAATGGCGTAAAGCCGGGGAATATTCATGTACGACCTGATCTTAGTTTGTTCGTGGCCCGCGCTGTAGCCTAATTCGGCCGTATGTTCTGATTCAGCCGCAGCACGTTGTTGGGATCATACTTTCTCTTGATCTGTACGAGCCCTGAATAGTTCAAGCTGTATGCGGTCTTAACAAGGTCCTCACTCGTTTCTCCCAGTTGGTTCGTATACACTCCGCGAGCGAGTGGCTGCAGCTTGTCGCGCAGAGCCTTCACCCATCGCACCGCGTTGGCCTTGTCAGCCGGATCGGTCCAGCGCCCCATAAGGTCCAACTCATAACCAGGCTGTGGGAATGCGGTCTCGCTCGATTTGACACGCGAAATCGCACCGTAAAGCGGCACAATGAATACTCGAGTAGTGGGCCGCGCATCCTTCGTCGCCGTTTCGATAGTCGCGATCACCGTATCGTTGAGATCAGGGAGAAAGAGATTTGTCTGAAAATGCGCGGCCACTGAATAGGGATTAATTGTCCGCTGTGTTTCTAGATACGAGGCTACCCGGACCGTTTCATCCTGAGGTTTCAGTTTTTGCAGCGGCCGGAGCAACTCCCTGCCTTGGCTTGGATCGCCGCAGTGACAAACCATCATGTGAAAGCGGGCGCCCTCGCCGGACGGTAGCACCTCACCCACAACATTCATCTCATCCGGCGCCGCAGCGACGAACTTCCGAAACGCCTGCAAGAGTTCGGGGATTCGGCCCTGCGCATACGTCATTGTTCCCGAAAGAACGTCAGTTAACGGATAGAGCCGGTACCGGAGAGAAGTGATAACTCCGAAGTTTCCTCCTCCACCTCGAATCGCCCAGAAGAGATCCGGATTGGAACTGGCGCTGGCTTCAATTTGTTTTCCGTCCACAGTCACCAGCTGAGCGGAAATCAAGTTGTCGCAAGGCCGCACCATATTTCGACATCAAAAGCCCTTCACGGCCTCCCAATGTAAGACCCGCAATACCCACGGTAGGACAGCCACCCATCACTGTGGCCAGACCATGCTTCTGAGTCGCGGCATCCATTTTCGCCCGCCAAGACACCCGCGCGAGCTGTCGCAAAGCGCTTGACGGGATCGACTTCCACTCCCTTCAACCCGGAAAGGTCAATCACGATTCCGCCATCGCAGATGCTAAATCCAGCGCGGCTGTGGCCCCCACCGCGTATCGCGAGAGGCAAGCTGTTGCTTTGGGCAAATTCAAGCGCGTGCCCGATATCGGTCGCGTTGGCACAGCGCACGATCAGCGCCGGGTGCTGATCGAAAGCTCGATTGAATACAAGACGGGCGGATTCATACTCCGACGATTCAGGAGTAATGACGCGCCCGGAGATTGAGGAGGACAACTTCGTTATCGCTGTCGGATTAGGCCGATCCTCAAGCGAAATCTTCGTAGAGGCTGCGAGGTTAGCGAGCGGTAGCCCGCACAAGCCTCCGGCGGCCAGTGCGCTCCGTTGCACAAACTGTCTTCTAGTAATCCGCCCCATAGTAGCCTGTGAGGCTATCCTACCGCTTTCACGCCGTCAAAACGCTGGCGCGGACCAACCATCGAAAGAAACTAGCGTCCGTTCTTCTTCAGGAATCTCTCGATGAAACCTGTATCGAAATTTCCCGCCTTGAAGTCCGGATCGGCCAGAATCTTCCGGTGCAACGGAATCGTCGTATAGACGCCCTCTACAATGAACATTTCGAGAGCCCGCGCCATACGTGAGCAGGCTTCATCGCGGTCCTTGGCGCGCACGATCAACTTCGCAATCAGCGAATCATAGTAGGGCGGAATAACCCCTTCCGCATAGGCCGCCGTATCTACTCGCACACCGGTGCCACCCGCGGGATGGAAAGCGGTAATCTTTCCCGCCGAAGGAGTGAACTTCTCCGGGTGTTCGGCATTGATGCGGCACTCGATCGAATGCCCGCGGTGCACGATAGGCCCATGAAGCACCTCGGGCATCTTGGCTCCGGCGGCAATCATGATCTGACTCTTCACGAGATCCACGTCAGTAACCATCTCGGTCACGGGATGCTCGACCTGGATTCGAGTATTCATCTCGATGAAGTGCAACTGCTTGTCCCGATCCATTAAGAATTCGATGGTTCCGGCGTTCCAGTATCCAATCGCCGCAAGCGATTGGCAAAGCACATCGCCGATTTGCTTGCGCAATTCCGCAGAGACTTGGGTGGAAGGAGATTCCTCAAGCAGTTTTTGATGCCGTCTCTGAATTGAACACTCGCGCTCACCGAGACTGACAACGTTGCCGTGCTCGTCCGCCAGCACCTGGAATTCGATGTGCCGCGGATGCTCGACGTACTTTTCCATGTAAAGGTCGCCGTTGCCGAAGGCGCCGGCAGCCTCGGATTGGGCCGCCTTGAATAGGCCTGGTAGCTCCTCCTCACTGCGCACGATGCGCATGCCGCGGCCGCCTCCCCCTGCAGACGCTTTCACGATAACTGGATAGCCCACTTGCTTCGCCCACTCAAGGGCCTCGCCCTCGCTTGCGATGATCCCGTCGGAACCCGGCAGAATCGGCACGCCCGCTTTCTTCATTGCAGCCCGGGCTTTTTCTTTCTCGCCCATCAGCCGCGTCACTTCCGGACGCGGTCCGATAAACTTGATGCCACTCATCTCACAGACTTCGGCGAAGTTCGCATTTTCGGCGAGCAGCCCATACCCTGGATGGATGGCTTCAACATTCGCGATTTCGGCGGCGCTGATGACACCGGGAATGTTCAGATAGCTATGCGCCAATTGGGGCGGCCCGATACAAATGGCTTCATCCGCAAAGCGCACAGGCAGAGAATTCCGGTCAGCCTCGCTGTAGATGGCGACCGTGCGAATACCGAGTTCCTTGCACGCACAGATCACGCGCAGTGCGATTTCCCCGCGATTCGCTATCAGAATCTTCTTGAACATGAATTTATGCAGTAGGCCTTCAAAAAAATTGTTGATTGATGATGGTTGATTGTCGAACTGCGATCCGCCTTTCGTTCAACAATCAAAAATCAACAATCAACAATGATGTGTAGCGCTCACTTCTTCGGCCGAATCACGAACAAATCCTGGCCGTATTCGATTGGCTGGCCGTTGGTCGCCAGCTTCTTCACGATTTCTCCGGCGATGTCGGACTCGATCTCATTGAGCAACTTCATCGCCTCGACAATACAAAGCACCTGACCTACTTCGACGGAATCCCCGGCTTTCACAAACGGCGGGGCTCCCGGGGAGGGCGCTTCATAGAATGTCCCCACGATCGGCGACTTGACCGTATGGAGTCCTTCCTCGACGGCCTGGGCAGGAGGCGCTGCTGCCGCGGCAGATGGTGTCGTTCCTGGTACCGGCACGGCCGCTATTTCGACTGCGGCCGCTGCCGGGGGAGGCACGGCATAGAACCGAGGCTCAGCTGGCGAATGCACCACGGTATGCTCGCCCGCACGCTTGATCTTGACCTTGACATCGCCGCGCTCCAGTTCGAACTCGGCAATATCCTTCTCAATTAGGAACTCTATGAGTTCTTTCAGCTCTTTTTGATTCATTCGTTTACGGTGGGACCGTTTTGTCCGTCCGATGCCGCGCACTTGAAAAGCGCGCAAACAAGCCGGGCGCAGATCCCGCCCGGCTGTAGTCCAATGAACTTACTTAAGAAGACCTAGACTGCCAGTAATTCTTTCCCCGTCGGAGTCAAGACCTCACATCCTCCGGCGGTAACCGCTATCATATCCTCGATCCTCACGCCCCATTTTCCGGGGAAGTATACTCCCGGTTCGATCGTGATGACCATCCCGGGCTGCAGGAGTTCCTTCTGCCCGTCCGCGATGCGCGGACTCTCGTGGATTTCGAGGCCGACGCCGTGACCGGTCGAATGCGTAAAATAGCGCCCTAACCCGGCCTTCTTGAGGACCTTTCGGGCTGCTGCATCCACTTCGCCAACCGCAATTCCAGGCCGTACGGCTTCGACTGCCGCCTGTTGCGCCTCCCGTACTGCCTCGTAAGCCTGACGGGCATCATCTCCAACTTTGCCCACCCATACGGTACGGGTCTGATCCGAACAATAACCCGAAAGTATAACACCGAAGTCGCAGACCACGAATGCTCTGGAAGGGATCGGCTGGGTAGAAGCACGCCCATGCGGCAGTGCTGATCGAGCTCCGGAGGCGATAATCGTGTCGAAGGACATCGCGTCAGCTCCATTGCGCCGCGCCGCCAGTTCCATTTCGGCGGCAACCTCGACCTCCTTGATCCCGGGACGCAAGACTTCCAAAGCCCGGTCGAAGATCTTGGCTCCCAGGGAAACCGCAGAACGCGTATACGCCAGTTCGTCGTCATCCTTAATCATCCGAAAGCGCTCAATCACAGCCGGAGCGTCTTTCACCCTTATCCCCGCCGGCATTAGGGCAGCCAGGCGCTTCTTCTCTGAGACGGTAAAATGCTCTGCCTCAATCCCGATGACCCATCCACGGGCTCTCTTGCGCCGTTTTAGCAGCAAATCCGCCAAAGCGGCGAGAGCGGACTTACGCGCGATGACTACTTTGGCATCCTTCACCTCTTCATGCGCCTGGGGGTCGTAGCGGACGTCGGTAACAAATAGGCTGCCCGTCTGCTCCACCAGTAGCAGTCCAGCACTGCCGCTAAACCCGCAAAGATATCGAATGTTAGGAAGATGGCTGACTAGAAATCCATCAAAGCGGGTCGTCGCAAGATGCTCACGAAGCTTGTTCTGACGGGCGGTAAAGTTCATCGCAGCTGAGTGTAGCAGTTGGTGTGAGCTTCGAGCCACGAGCACAGCGAAGAGGCACGTGCTCGCGCCCAAAAACAAAACCGCCAGCCTGGCAATTTCTCCAGACCGGCGGTTTCAACTCAGACCCGCGACGCAGAACTAGCAACTAGCTATGTCTGAATGATTCGCGGCGTAATGAAGAAGATCAACTCCTGGTTCTGTGTGTTGACCTGCGTGTGCTTGAACAGGTTGCCGAGCACCGGGATGCTGCCGAGCAGCGGAACCTGCGTGATGTTGATCGAGTTCTGCGTCTGGATGACGCCGCCGATCACCACCGTTCCGCCATCGGTCACCAGCACCTGCGTGGTAGCTTGCTGCGTGATCAGTTCCGGGTTGCCCTGTACTTCCTGACCGAAGTTCGGTGTGGTGTTTTCCACATCGACGTTCAGGAAAATGGTGTTCTCTGACGTGATCTGCGGAGTAACCGTCAACCGCAAGAATGCATCGACGTAGGTCACTGTTGGAGGACCACCCAACTGCGCCTGAGTCACGATCGGAACGCGCACGCCCTGTTTCACAAACGCCTGGATGTTGTTCTGGGTGACGACCCGCGGACGAGATAGAACTTTCAACAGTCCGCGCGATTCCGCCATCGATAACTGGAAGTCCAGCCGCACCGTGTTGCTGGAGTTGGTGAAGGTCAAACCGCTCGAAGGCTGGGTGACGCCCAGGTTCGAGAACAACGGGATAGTGTTGCCGCCCGAGCCGCTGCCCGGAGTGGTGATGTAAGCCGGCGAAAGTCCGCCAACGGTTGTATTTGTGGATCCGACAGTGGAGTTTCCACCGATAGCAGTCGGTGAATTGCCCCAACCAAAGCCCATCTGCGTACCTATATCACGCGCGAACTGCCGGGTCGCGGCAACCACTCGGGCTTCGATTTCAACTTCTTGCGTCTTGCGGTCGAGCTGCGTCAGCAAGCGGTCAATAATCGGGATCACCTTCGGGATATCGTTGATGATAACGGCGTTGGTGCGGTCATCGGCTACAACGTCGCCGCGCTGTGACAAGAACTTCTTCACCGTCACGATCGCGTCCTTTGCCTTGGCGTAGCTCAGGAAGCGGGTAACCGAAACTTTTTCGACGGCCAGCGCTTCAGACTCAATCTGGGCGCGCCGCGCGTCAGCTTCCTTTTTCAGTGTGTCGACCATCGCGATGCGCAGGACGTTGCCTTCCAGCTCACGCGCCATGTCGTTGTTCTTGAGGACGATGTCGAGTGCCTGATCCCACGGCACGTCATCGAGCACGATCGTCAACGTGCCATGCACGTTGGGATCGAGCACCACGTTCAAACCGCTGATCTCGTGAACCAGGCGGAAGAAATCTTTTAGGTCAACATCCTTCAGGTTGACCGAAATCGGCTCGCCGGTATACCGGGGACCGGCAGCAGCTGCACCCTGGCCCTGCTGCGCTTTCTGCTCCGCAGCAAGGTTCACCGCCGGTGAAATTCCGGTGGAACTCTGGGCGGCACTGCTGGAGCTCTGCGCCTGGGCTGCGTGCATGCTGACCGGCAGCAACTCAACCGCGGTCTTGTCAGAGAAGCGAGCGGCTGCTTCCTGAGCGCGAACTCCGGGCTCTTCGGAGGCCTCCTTCTTCACTTCCGGCTTGCTTTCGTTCTTGGCTTGATAGGTAGGCTCGACGAAGACGTAGTTATTTGGCGAAGCGTCGCTCTTCTCTGCGGGCTTCGTCGCAGGCGTGGTAGCCTTCGGCGCCGAGCGCAGATCCATCACGCGGGGGGAGAAAGGCGACATCGGATGGTTAGCCGGAGGGTTTGACTCAGCGGCAACTGTCTTAGTCTCGGACTTGGACGCGCTGACCTTAGCCGCCGCATTGGCGTGCAGCGTCAGGATCAGCTTGCCCTCGGGACCTGGGGTCAGGTCGTAGGCGCACGCTTTCTCGAGGTCAACGACTACGCGCGTCGTGGGATGCACCTGGCCGTTCATGCCGATGCGCACACCCTTGACTCCCGCTTCGCCGACCGCGATGTTGGTCTTGCCAGTCGCCATTACGGTCTCTGGCAAATCGACCACCACACGGGCGGGCGAATCCATACGGCTGACCTTCGGCGTTACGGCGCCGTTGGCTGTCATCTCGACCCGGATCGCTCCCGCGTCGCGAATTACGTTGACTCGATCGAGCTGGCTGGGTACCTGGGCGGCCGCGGCCACCACCAGCATCAGCAGCATCGATACGAACATGGTCATTTGTTGCTTTCGCATTTCGCCTCTCCCCACCCGCGGGCCTGGCCCGCGTGTCCTTCGTGCAACTTGAAATTCAAACTCGGTCCGGACTTACACCGCCGGAGTAAAGATTCGCTTCACCACTTCGTGCGTGGATGTCTTGCCCAGCTTGTCCTGTACCGTCTCCTGGAACACAACGGAATCGCCCGTGATCTTCACCACGAAGCCGTTGAATACAGGATCGTTTTCGCGCAGGAAATAAGCTTTGCCGATGTTGTTCGTCACGACTGCGATAAAGCCGTTGTCAGACTTCACCACGCCGCGCAGGTTGATGGCATTGATCTCGAGGCACTTCTTGCCGGTCGAGCAACCCGATCCCTGCTGCTGTATCACCGGGCTGAAGAACGGATCTCGTTTCCCGTTCATCGCCCACTTCTTTTCTTCCGGTTTGGGTTTCGCCGCTTCAGCGGGCTTGGTCGCAGTTGGAGCAGCCGCGGCAGTCACTGCCTTTGCCGGAGTTGCAGCTCTCGCTTCAGCCTTTGGAGCCAAGGCCGGCGCCTTCGCAGCCGCCACTTTCGTCTCAGGAGCCTTCGATGGAGCTTTGGTCTGTGGCGCCGCTTTCGCGACTGCCGGAGCCGAAGCTTGCGGTTTTGGAGCTGGAACCGGAGTACTCTTCGCTACGGCGGGGGCTCCACCCTGAGTATGAAGAATCAGAGTAACTTTACCCGCAGGACCCGGAGCCACGTCGTACGTCAGTGCCTTCTCGAGATCGACCACAACGCTGGTGGTGGGCGGATTCTTCCCGTCCATACCGATCCGGACGCTCTTCACTCCACCGCTTCCCACCGGAATCTTGTTTTGAGCAGTTGCCGCAACGGTTTCAGGCAATTCCACCAGAATGCGCGCCGGCGAACTCAGCTTGCTAACATTCGGCGTAACCGCCTCGGTGGAACTTAGCTCAATCTGGATATCCGCGCTGCCCGGGACCACGTTCACTTTCTGCAACCGGTTGTTGGATCCGGAAGCAGACTCGGTCTTGGGCGCGGCAGACTTGGCAACAGGCTTAGAGGCCGAAGCCACGGCCGTCGCGACTGGCTTCGGAGGCGCCAGAACGATCGGCATCTGCTGGCTAGGGATCGCTGCCGGTTTTACCGTCGGAGCCGGAGCACCCGCCGCGGGCTTGGAGGCCGCGTTCGCTGCCGGAACTCCCGCTGCGTTCAAAGCCGCATCCGTATCGTTGGCCTGCTTTTGCTGCAGCGACTTTGCCACGCTGCGCGCGTTGTCGATGGCGTCCGGGTTCTGCGCTGCGGCTTTGCCCGTCCAAGCCGCGCCCAGCGTCATCGTAAGTGCGATTGCCAGAATGCCAGTTGTGCGCTTCATCGCCTTCTTCATGAGGGTTCCCTATCTCGCCGCCGTGGTAGCCGGTTTTGCCCCGGCAGCCGCTGCAGGAGGTTGCAAATCACGACTGAAATAAGTGGTCGCCGTAAACGTCGCAATGATGCTTTCGTTCGGTGTGTACTGATATGTATGTTTCGCCTTCGCGCCGCTCGGATTCTTGGTGGTTGAAATCACCATGCCGCCGATGTTGACGATGCGCTCCAGCTTGCTCACGCGGTCGAAGAAGTTCAGCACGTCGTAATATCGACCATCGAGTTCCATGTCGAAAGGAACTTCGGTGTAGTACTGCTGCTGCTTGATATCCTTCGCGGTGTAGCGCCGCAGTTCGACCTGAGCCTTCACGGCTTCCGCATCCATCATCGTCATGAAGCCGTCGATCTGCTTCTCGTCGGGGACGATGCGCTGCTCAATCTCAAGCTGCTGCTTCAACTCAGCCAGTTGCTGCTCGATCTGCTTCAGCTTCGGCCGGTATGACTCGAGTTCGTTGTTTTCCCTGATCTTGTCTTCCAGGGCATGCTGCGCCGCCGTGTTCTTCTCGCTCTGGCTCTTGAACACGGTGAAGTAGAGCGCCGCCGTTACCAGCGCACCACCTGCGATCACTACACCCCACTGCTTGATGCCTGACAGTTCGCTAAAGTTCGCCATAGGTCTGCCTCTACGACTTTCCCTTCTCGCAGGTCAGGGTGAATTGAAACGCCTGCATGTCCTTGATCTGTTCGTCCTGGTAGGTTTCTTTGATCTCGACCGTCTTGAAGAACCCGGTCTTCTGCAAGTTCGCGATCAGATTAGCGACTGCGTCGGTCGACAGCGCCGTGCCTTCCAGGTTCACGTTGACGCCCTGATCGTCCATCTTGCTGAGCCACACGGCTTCGGTGTTGTTGATGGTTTCGCCCATCATCGCCATCAAGTTGACCGGGCCGGTCTGGTTCTGGCGTAATCCGTCGATCACGTCTACGCGACGCTTGTAAGCGTTGGCCTGGTTCTGACGCTCCATGAACTTGGCCTTCACATCGGCCAGTTCCCGGTTCTTGGTCACGGCCTCGTCCATCTTTTTGGCGATCGCTTTTCCTTCGTGATCGAGCCGATACCAGTACCCGAGGTTCAACAGGCCCGCGATCACCAGAATCACCAACACCTTCAGTGTCGGCGACCCCATATCGCCCATTTCCATGGCGGGCATGGACGGGCCACTGCTGCCGCGCTTGCCCTTCCCTTTGTTCGATTCGAGAAGATTGATTTTGATCATAGGGATTCAAAGCTCCTCAGGGCCAAGCCCACTGCAACTGCCATCTGGCCTGGATTCTGCTCAACCAACTCCGCTGCCAGACCTTCCGTAGGCGGCGTGACCCGCTGGAACGGATTCAGCAGTTCAACCGGCATCGAGAACTCCTGCCGCAACGCTTCCACCAGGCCGGGCACCTTCGACGAACCACCCGCCAGATAGATCTTCTCGATGTGCTCGCCGGCTGCGCTGGCGCGGAAGAAGTCGAAAGTCTTCTGAATTTCAAGCACGATAATTTCCGTCACTTGCTGCAGGATCGGCTGCTTCGCATCTTCACTGACCGTGCCGACCTTGCGGCCCAGTTTGAGCGACTCTGCATCTTCGAAGCTCAGGTCCAGTTCTTTCTGCAGCGAGTCCGTATACTGATGCCCGCCCACGCTGACGTCGCGCGGGAACAACGGGGTCGTGCCCTTCACGATGTTGATGTTCATCACGCTGGCGCCAAGGTTCAGCAGCGCCACCACCTGGCCGGGCGCCGGCTGGTAGTTGTACTCGTAGCAGTTCTGCAAGGCCAGCGCATCGATATCGACGATAGCTGGAGTGCGTCCCGCCATCGAGAGCACGTTGGTGTAGTTCAGGATCTTGTCCTTCTTGACCGCGACGAGAAGCACATCCATCTGCGGCGATCCGACTTCGTCGGACAGAATCTGATAATCGAGGCTAACGTCGGCGAGATCGAAAGGAATGTGCTGCGCGGCTTCCTTCTCGATCGTCTCGGCCAGTTCCTGGTCGCTCATCGACGGCAGCGAGATCTTCTTCACGATGACGGAGTGTCCGCTCACCGCGGTGGCCACGGCCTTGGTCTTGATCTGGTTATCGAGAAACAGCTTCGAGATCGCGCTCGAAACCGTGCCCGAGTCCACGATCATGGAGTCGACCACGATATCGGAAGACAGCGGTTCCAGACCGATGTGTGCCACTTCGATCTGCCCGCCCTTCTTCTTCAGTTCGACCGCCTTGATGCTCGACGAGCCCACGTCCAGACCAACAATCGACTTCGATCCGAATCCAAACATGTGTCCACCCTTTGTCTGTGGCGCGGGCTTTTCGCCCGCGACGTTTCACTAAACCTGTCCTGCAGCCTTGCCCGCCGCTTTCGGCTT
>AP72_2010_repI_A100DRAFT_1000155_pt1 | contig 12344 bp, 11 predicted proteins | sample AmaPasrepliIA100_FD_9193 | JGI IMG/M metagenome (IMG submission 9193)
CATCGCCGTTAAGTGTATCGCGAGCCGCTCGTTCGAGTTCGTCCAGCGGTATCGTAGCGGCCCGTCATTTGAACATGGCTTACGCGCTTAGAAAATCATTCCGGCCAGATGCAAGATATTCAGACCGCGTCACCGCGTCGCATTACGCATGCCTACAGCACAGTCTTTGTGCATCAAGCAGTTAGACATCAACTCGCAAGATTGGCATGAGGAATGCTCCAGTCCTCCAACGGGAGGGCCCTCCCAGCTCTCCAGCCAATCCGTATAGTTTTGGGCCGAGGTTCTGCCATGCCTAAAGCTGTAAGACTCTGCACAATTAGTGCAATCCTCCTTCTCTCTCTGTTCCTCTTTTTTGGTTGTAGCGGCAGCGACAAGTCTGCACCCGCGGGTGCCAACGTAAACATTCGAATTAGCGACCCCTCTACCTGCTCCGGACCAACCGGAGCGTTCAGCCATATCTACGTCACCATTACCGACGTCCAGATTAGTGCCAGCAATGGCGATTCTGGATGGATCGATCTGACCCCGTCACTGTCGCAGAATCCGCAGCAGATCGATCTTCTTGGACAGGCAAACAACCAGTGCTTCCTCGCAACACTCGGCGCAACGACCGCACTCCAGCCGGGCAGCTATCAGCAAATTCGAATCATGCTGGCCGACAACAGCACACCCGTTGTCAACAACGTCTGCGGCGGGACCGCAAATTGCGTGATGATGTCGAGCAGTCCGAATACCGCGCTACCCCTTTTGCTCTCGAGCGAGGCGCATACCGGCATCAAGATTCCGTCCGGCCAAATCGCCGGCGGGCAATTCACGATTGCAGCGGGAGAAACAAAAGATCTCGATATCGACTTCAACGCTTGTGAATCGATCGTGGCCCAGGGAAATGGACAGTTCCGCCTGAAACCTGTGCTGCACGCGGGAGAAGTCTCCCTAACATCTACGTCCATCAACGGAAGGGTGGTCGACAGCGTAACGAATCAGCCGATCACTGGCGGAAATACAGTCGTGGCGATCGAACAGAAAGACGGTTCCGGGGTCGATCGTGTAGTAATGCAAACCGTAACCGACAATTCCGGCGCATTCTCCTTCTGCCCGGTCGCGGCAGGAACCTACGATGTTGTGATCGGAGCTGTCAGTGGAACCCAGGTCGCCTACGCCCTCACTGTGATCACGGGAGTTCAACCCGGCAACACACTCGGATTGGTGCCTGTCGTAGCACAAACCGGTATGAATACGAATCCAGCTTCCATCACCGGGCTGGTCACGACCACTACCGGCTCATCTGCGAGCGCGGCGGATATCTCCATTACAGCATTGCAACCGATCACTTCTTCCGTGATGGTGACGGTTCCCCTTGCCGGACAATCCGCGACTTCTGCTCACCTGACAACAGCGGCGAACGCAAGCTGCCCCACTAATGCCGATTGCGCGAGCTACACAATGATGGTTCCGGCGATGAATCCAAGTGTTGGCACGTTCGCTGCGGCCGCGAGCCAGACACCCACGCCACCCATCGCTGGTGCAGTAAATTACACAATCGACGCATTTGCCTTTATGACGGACGGCTCCAGTACCCCGGACTGCAGTCCATCGGAAGTGAAGACCGGTTCCACTGCATCGAACGTCCCGTTGACCGTCACTTCAGGCCAGAGCAGCACCGCCGCCACGCTAACGTTCTCTGGCTGTCAGTAACCAACAAGAAGGCCAGCCTCCAATGAGGCTGGCCTTTTCATTGAACGCTCGATCAAGCCTGCGTCAGCACACGATCGTGCACTGGCTCGGGCTCTTTCACAGGTTCCGTCGGCTGATAGTCCTGCTTCGGATCCTTCGGCGGTGCAGCCGGGATGATCTTGGCAGCAGGCCCTTCGGCCACTTGTGGCAACGAAACCTGGAGCGCTTCGTCGATCGTCTTCACGTAGTGCACGCTCAGGTTCTCAAGCTGCTCAGGCGTAAGATCCTCTTCCACATTCATCTTGTTTTCAGCCGGAAGAATTACATCTCGAACGCCTGCTCGTTTCGCCGCCAGCACTTTCTCTTTGATGCCGCCCACGGGAAGCACATTCCCGCTCAGCGTGATTTCTCCAGTCATTGCGATCAGCGGAGTAATGCGCTTCTTTGTGAGCAGCGATACCAGCGCCGTCGCCATCGTCACACCAGCCGACGGACCGTCTTTCGGAATCGCACCTGCCGGCACGTGAATGTGGATGTCGTGATTGGCGAAGAAATCCTCCAGCACACCAAGTCGATCCGCATTCGATCGCACCCACGTCAATGCCGCCTGCATGGATTCCTGCATGACCTGTCCGATCTGGCCGGTCATCGTGAATCCTCCTTTGCCCTTCATCGCATTTGCTTCAACAAAGAGCACGTCACCGCCTGAAGGTGTCCACGCCAACCCGACCGCCACGCCCGGACGCTCCGTGCGTTCGGCGATTTCGCCCTCGCTGCGAATCTTGATGCCTCCAAGGAATTCCTGAACGACCTCCTTGGTGACGATCAATTTCTCAGTCTTCCCTTCCGCCAATCGCCGCGCCTGCTTGCGGCAGATTGTGCCGATGGTGCGCTCCAGGCTGCGCACACCAGCTTCGCGAGTGTAATGCCGGATGACGTAGCGTACTGCCTCATCTGGAAATTCGATCTGATCCTTCGTAATACCGTTTTCATCCACCTGACGAGGAACCAGGTATTGGAAGGCGATGTGCACCTTTTCCTCTTCTGTGTATCCCTGCAGCTCAATGATCTCCATGCGATCGCGCAAGGGCTCGGCGATCGGATCGAGCATGTTCGCCGTCGTGATGAAAAGCACCTTCGAAAGATCGAAGGTCACGTCCAAATAGTTATCGCGGAACGTCGAGTTCTGCTCGGGATCAAGTGCTTCCAGCAAAGCTGATGCCGGGTCGCCGCGAAAATCGCGCCCAACCTTGTCGATTTCGTCCAGCATGAATACCGGATCCTTCGTCTCGGCTCGCCGAATACCCTGAATAATCTGTCCCGGAAGCGCCCCAATGTAAGTCCTCCGGTGACCGCGGATCTCAGCCTCATCATGCACGCCGCCGAGTGACAAGCGGACGAACTTGCGGCCTAACGCACGGGCGATCGATTTTCCAAGCGAGGTCTTGCCCACGCCCGGAGGTCCGACGAAGCACAAGATCGGGCCCTTCATGTTCGGCTTCAGCCGTCTCACCGAAAGATAATCAAGAATGCGATCTTTGACCTTTTCGAGATCGTAGTGGTCTGTATCGAGGATCTCCTTCGCCTTCGGAATCTCAATTTCCTGTCCCGAAGTCTTTGCCCACGGCAACACCGCTAGCCATTCGATGTAGTTGCGCGTCAGCGAATAGTCGGCTGCCATTGGCGACATGCGCGACAGGCGCCCTAATTCCTTGAGGGCCTCTTTCTTCACTTCATCGGGCATGCCCGCTTCTTCGATTTTCTTCTTCAGATCTTCGACGTCGCGCTGGCCCTCGTCCTGCTCGCCCAATTCCTTCTGGATGGCTTTCATCTGCTCGCGCAGGTAATACTCGCGCTGGGTTTGCTGCACGCGGTCCTGCACTTCACTCTGAATCTTGTTTCGTAGTTGCTGAACCTCAAGTTCTTTCGCCAGATGCTGGTTGATCTTCTCCAGGCGGACGTGAACATCGAGGGTCTCGAGTGTGTCCTGCTTATCCGGCGTCGACAGTGAAGGCAACGACGATGCAATGAAGTCCACCAGCCTGCCCGGCTCGTCAATATTCATCGCGACGGTCGAGAGTTCATCTGAAAGCGTCGGGGAACCGGCAACGATCTGCTGGAACAATGTCAGGACATTACGCTGCAGCGCTTCGATCTCAGACGTGGCGATTGGTGCCGTCGATTCGGGAAGAGCCGAGTAAGTGGCGGTCATGAAAGGCGTCAGCTGGGTAAACTCCCCGAGCCGAATTCGCTCCAGGCCTTCGGCGAACACAAATAAGCTCTGGTTCGGCATCTTGACGACTTTATGGACTACCGCCGACGTACCGACTGTGTATAGATCACTCGGTTGGGGAGCATCCACCCGCGCCTCGCGTTGGGCTACGACGATGATCGTCTTATCTTCCCCAAGAGAATTAATCAGCTGAACCGAACTTTCCCGGCCGACCGTGAGAGGCAAAACAGCGTGCGGGAACAATACCGTATCCCGCACGGGGAGCACCGGGAGAGCCTTTTGTTCATTTGTTTCGTTAAGTTTAGGAGTGCGCTCGTTTGGCGTCTGCTGGCTCATGGTTCTCCTTGAGTGTAACTCGCTCAAGTTTAGATGTTACGCCCTCAGGAAAGGTTTCAGGCAGCCGAAACCCAGCTCCCACAGGAGCTTGCATTCTATCCCTTTGCCGCTTATCCAAAATATGTCTAAGGTGCAGAGGCTAACGCGGATAGTCCCTGCCTTGCAAGCATTAACTCTCGCATTAACTCTCGCGGAGAACCCGTTCGGGCCCAATCACAGAGACAGGAAAGTACCGGGAGGCGTCGACCACTTGTCTTGGCGCCTCCCGAACGCAACTAATCAAACGACGAGTCGAGAACTAGAAAACGTGCTTCGCGGTGTCTCCGGCGAAAACCAATTCCTGCAGCACCCGTTCGTTGGTGCCGTTCACTTCATAAACAGTGCGGGTCTGGTCAGCCTTTCCCGCCAGTTGAACCAGTTGGCACTTCGCTTTGATCGGCTGAACTTTGTGGTTTACGGCTTCGAACACCATCACATGCTCTTGCCCTTCCATGGTGTGGCGAACAACATATTCACCGGCCGGCAGCAGATTACCTGCTACGCGGGTTGGACCATGAAAAGTGACGCGGCCCGTGTCGTGGATCCCAAAATCATTTTTGGCTACTGCAAAAGGGACAAGGGCAAGCACGCACACAAGCAACGCAATACGTTTCCATGAATGCATGAAGATCTCCTCATGAGTGATCATTGCTGGTTAAGAACCAGCGGCTACTATGATCATTCTAGGAATTGAATCGCTTGCAGAGTGTGTTCCGCATCACAGGGGCCTGTGACGATGGCCGGCACCATCCCCTGTTACCTTGGTGTGAATTGCGCCAGTTCGTAGATGTCCAGCTTCTTCTCCAGTTGCGCGACCTGGTCCACCACTTTGAAGAAACCCTCATCCCCGAAGAGTTCATCTTCCTTTTTCTCGAAGTCATCTCCGAGCGAGTCGTACTCGTGCGGTGAAACAATCGCGCGAAAGGCCGGAAACAGTACGGTATCTTCACGCGCTTCGTGCGGACGGTACATGCGAAGGAAGGCTCGCAAGGCATCGGTAAGCTTCTCGCTATCGGTAGACACATACTTCAGGGTCGCCGTTGCGGCAAGCTCCCGGATCTTCGCCGTCAAATCCCGGCCTGCTTTATGTTGCGCCTGCAGAGTGTCCACGAGTTTCACGTGCTTTCCGGCCTTGCGGAACCGCGGAAAAAGAAAATCCTCTTCCAACCTTTCGTGGTAATCCTCCACAAACCGACGAACCATATCAGCCGCGGCCACCAGAACGGATCCATCAAACGGCTTCTTCTCCGACAAGAATCGCAAATGCTCGTCGTAGATGAGCAGGATACGGTTGAGCACGCCGTGCTCACGCATCAAATCTTCCGCCGGAGAGATCTTCTCGTCTTCTTTCTCTTTCTTGCCTTTTTCCTTCCCCTCTGGCTTTTGTTGGGAAAGGCTCAAAGGAGCGATTAGAGCCGCCCCGGCGATCGGACCTTGACGTAGAAAACTGCGACGCGTCGATGAACTTTCAAGCATGCTTAGCTCTCCGTTCCAGCTTGCCCAATGTCTTAGACGGAATGCTCCCTCAAAAAGGTTCGAACGCTTGGATTCATGCCGACGGATAAATTCCCAGCACCTTGACGAATTCTGCAACTTCACCCAAATGCCGCAGCGCATTTCGTGCGGGTTCGTCATCCCCCCGCAAGAAGTCTACGTAAAAAACGTACTCCCATGGCCGACCGCGCATCGGTCTCGATTCGATCTTGCTCAGGCTGATGTCCCGCAACGCAAATACGCTCAGCGATTTGAACAGTGCCCCCGGNAAATTCTTCACCTGAAACGCAATAGAGGTTTTGTTCGCCCCCCGCGGAATCAATCTCTGATACCCATATTCAACCGCGTTCGAAGTTGAAGAAGAACCCGGGGAAGTGGGGTGCCCCCCTTCTGGCCGGTTTTGCCAGAAGGGGAGGGTTTTCCTAGCTTTGCCTGCACCCTTCCGAATTAGAAAAAACCGAGTGAAGTTCCGCTTGTCGTCCTCAATGCCAGCCTGCAGGATTTTGCCGGCATACTCCCGCGCCGCCTGCCTCCCGGCAATCCCCGCGGAGTCCTGTAACCGATTCTCCGTCACATGTTTCACGCTGCCAGCGGTGTCATAGAAGGGAACCGCTTCGATCTGAGGATTCTTCCGAAAGAAATCACGGCATTGATCGAGCGCAACTGGATGCGATAGGACACGCCGCAGTGACGGCATTCTTACTCCCGGCGCCGCGATCACGTTATGTACGATCCGCAATAAGTACTCGCCCTGAATAAAAACATTCCTGCTAACCAGCAGATCCGCATGTTCCGCAACCGTTCCCGCCAGAGTGTTTTCGATCGGAATGACCGCTGCTTGCACCGATCCCGATTCCACACGGTCAAACACCTCCGCCGATCGCGCACAGGGCACGACGCTGCACCGCGGAAGCATACATTTAGCCGCCTCATGGCTGAAGGCCCCTCGTTCCCCTTGAATGGCTACTTTCATCACGAAGCAAGGTATCTGGAGGAAGCCCGAAAGAGCAACTGGAAACCCCCGCTGCGGAGAAAAACGATTAAGAGATCCACAGCATGACCCGGTTCTTTACCTTCCAAACATCCGACTCTTTCGCCAACAAGTAGTAGTGTCCGGTGCCGCACAGCCACCCGCACGAGTGAACCACGTACACGAGTGCTTCGTCGCCAGCCGTATTAAACCCGGGACGCGAAAAACTCCAAAAGCCGCCGGCATTCGGATGTTTTTCGTAAAACGCCTGCCATCCATCCTTTTTGTGTTTCGGTTGTTTCGGAAAGTATCCTTCAATCTCGGCTGAGGCAACAATGGTGTAGGATTTGGCGTCGCCGAATCCCGCCTCTAGCTCACAGCGATCGGCCTTCTTCGTAATGAAATCCGATACCGTGTCATCGTGAGGAACGTCGTTCGACTTGGAACGAAAACCCCAACGCGCTTGTTTGGGGCCTCGCTCCAACGAGCCTTGCTGTGCGATCGTGGTGTCCACTAACAAGAAGTCCTTACCCCTCCAGGATTCCTCGGGGTCCTCCGGCCCACCTAACCCCTGAAGCAATGCAGCACAGACGGCATAGTCGGCAGCCGTGAGTTCGCAATTCTTATCTGGTTTCGTATTTTTCTGGCAGAGTGTCAGTTGGGCAGTTGCGCAGATCAGCACGATGCAGGCAGATATGGTGGAGACCCTTTGGACCATACAACCTCCGCATTTCTCGCTGTATTGGGAATGCTCCGATTGGACTTTCTTGCATAAGCACGCGAAGGTACTGACAAGACAGGACCGTGAAAGCGGCTGGTCAGCTCTACCGGCTGAGCGACTTGCGCAAAACTAGCGCATCCACGCCATTCGAATAATAGCGAGGCCAGGTTCGAATCACTGCATACCCGTGTCGTTTGTAAAACGATAGCGCGGCTATGTTGTCGACGGCTGCCTCCAGGCCTACCGACTGAGCTCCTCCAGCCCGCAGCCGATCTTCAGCTGCTTTGAGCAGCAACGAGCCCACCCCTGAACGCCGCGCCTGTGGTCCAACATCAATTGTGATGATGTGTCCGATTGCCCCATTCTTAGCGACGATGAAGCCCTGGATGTCCTTTTCATCAGCCGCCACCAGCGTGAACGAACCCCGATACATCATGTACGCCTTGAGTTCTTGCTTCGAATACGAGATTCCCGGCGGAAAGCATTCCTGATCCATCTGCCATAACAACTCGAAATCCTCAGGCTGAAAATCACGGAGCATCGGGGCCACCGCGACATTGTAAAGGCCTATTGCTATCCGGCCACAAGGCGGCTCTCGCGCGCGCCGAATGGCTGGATCCACTTCTTGCCCAATTTTCCACAGCCGAACTTGCGCTTGGTCAAAAAAATCTGCTTCTAGCCCCACTGTCCTCTTGCCCAGCCCGCAACCTCGGACGTACCATCGGCATCAGAGGGGTAGCGGTACGCCTGTGGGTCGTCTTCTTACCATTGACGTTGTGTGTGCCATTGTGGGCTTGGGGGGATGGTACTTCTTCTTCGCCGCCTACAACCGCCGCCGCGGAGCCGAGGCCTTGCGCTGGGTTCAGTCTGCTTGTGCCGGTAAAGGCCGCATTGTCGATTTTCGTTGGCTCAATAGTTATCGACTCCACGCCCGTCTGCGGTTCCCTTCCCGCAGCTTCGAAAATGCTCACGTCACCATGCGATTCCGGCCGCGTCCACTTCCGGTTCAGTGGATTCTCAGCCGCGTCCACAAGCAAAAAGAAACTCTTACATTTGAAGCCGACCTGGGCGGATCTCCCAGCTTCCGTCTTGATGTGGTGCGCCATCGCTGGTGTGCCCATAGCCACGGCGTTTTGTCCCGCAAACAAGATCAGCGCCAGTGGGACATCTTCGAACCCGGCCCGATCATCCTGACCACTCGCACCCACTGGAAGGAAGATTCGACTCCGGAAATCAATACCCTGATGACAGTTCGCCAGCAGGACGTGCTTCAGGTCCGTTTCCGCCCTGAGTCACCTCAGTTTTCAGCCACGATAGCTCTCGACGCCCTCGATGACCCACGGACCGCCAACAGCTTCCTCACTACCCTGCGAGAGTTGGCAGCAGGCGCATCGGCTCACCGGCAATAAAGCCCTCTCCGCCCCACAGCAAGCCGTCCTACTTACCTCTGGTCCCTCATTCGAGTAGACTACGTGCGTGCTGAGCCGCCAGAATTCAATCCGCCTCTTCAGTTTCGCCGGTATCGAGGTCTTCCTGCATTGGTCTTGGTTTCTCGTTGCGCTGTACGAGATAAGAGGCGGGCTCGGAACATATTCGTCCGTTGCGTGGAATATCGCCGAGTACCTCACACTATTTCTGATCGTGACAATTCATGAATTCGGTCACGCTTTGGCTTGCCGCCAAGTCGGAGGTGTTGCCGACCGCATTGTTCTATGGCCGATGGGCGGCGTCGCTTATGTAGATCCGCCACCCCGGCCAGGAGCCACACTCTGGAGCATCGCTGCCGGCCCCCTGGTTAACGTTGCACTCTTTCCCCTCCTTTGGATTGTGGTTCGAGGCAGCCGGGTCGCAGGCCTACCAGCAAGCCAGCACGATCTTTTTCTGCTCTTGCGGTCGATCTTCTATATCAACTTTTTCCTGCTTGTTTTCAACCTGCTTCCGATCTACCCGCTCGATGGCGGTCAAATTTTGCGGTCGCTACTTTGGTACGTATTGGGACGTGCCCGCAGCTTGATGGTTGCGACGATTCTCGGGCTCCTTGGAGTGCTCGGATTTATAGCACTTGCACTCGCCCGTGGTTCGGTTTGGTTTGGAGCTCTGGCCGTTTTTGTTCTCATGAATTGCTGGTCCGGATTTCAGCATGCTCGTGCCTTACTGAAAATCGCCAAACTTCCGCGGCGCCATGGCTATGCATGTCCCACCTGCAACTCCGCTCCACCAGCGGGTTCCTATTGGAGATGCGCTCAGTGTGGACAAGCCTTCGATCCCTTTGAAACCGGGGCCGTCTGTCCACATTGCCGTTCGCAATATCCAACGACGCAGTGCCTCGATTGTGCACGACAGCATGCATTGCATGAGTGGGCATCGGCCTCACTAGTAGCGCAGGTTTAATTCATGAATAAATCCCTTTTATGCCTCGCATCAGCTTTTTCGATTGGATGCCCCTTCCCCCTCGCGCTATCCTTCCCAGTTCCAAGCCTGTGTTGAAACCAGCCATTTCAACTTCCCGGCATTCGTGGACGTAGTGTTGCCCAAATCTGCTAAATAACGAGCGAAGGAGACCGATCGATATCCATGTCTACTGAACTGCGCAATTTCCTGGCACTGTCCTACGACGAACTGGAAGAACTCAACCTGAAGGCGAAGGAGCAGCGCAGGAACCGCGTCGCACCCGAAAAGATCCGCGAAGAACGGCTCAAGTATTTGACCGATGAAAAGCGTATCAAGGCACTCACCGTCCTGTTCAGCGATCTCGAGGGCCGGTTGCACATGCTCGACTACGACAAGAAGTTTCTGCTGAAGAGCTGGGACAACTTGACGTTCGATGGCTCGTCGATCCGTGGATTCACCGCGCAGCGTGAGAGCGACCTTCGCCTGGGTATCGACTGGGGAGCATTCTATTGGGGTCCCGCTGACGTGTTTGGCCCCGGCAAGGTTTTGGTGTTCGGCGACGTTATCGACAAGGGGGGAACTCCATACTCGGCCGACATCCGTGGCGTTCTGAAGACTTACGCCAACGAGCTTCACGCGAAAAAGGGCTACACGCTGAACGCCGCCAACGAAATTGAGGGCTTCCTGTTCAAGGGCGCTGACGCCGAGCGCCACTTCCACGAAACCGGCAAATTTGAATACGTCAACACCGGCGGCTACTATCACTCGCTGCCCGGCGATCCGCTGCGCACGTTCATCGACACCACGGCCGAAGTGCAGCGCTCGATGGGCTTCCAGAACGAGAAAGATCACCCGGAAGTCGCGCCTTCGCAGTTCGAAATCAACTACGGCTACGGAGAAGTCGTCGCTGCCGCCGATCAGATCCAGCTCTACAAGCTGATCTGCCGCCAGGTCGCCACCAACATGGGCTTGTCCGCGTCGTTCCTGCCGAAGCCGGTTGTCGGCGTCAATGGCAGCGGCATGCACACCAACGTCTCGATCAGCGAAAACGGCAAGAATCTCTTCTGGGACGCGAAGGGCGAAGAAAAACTCAGCAAGCTCGGGTGGGCCTTCACCGACCGCATTCTCACGCACGGCAATGACATCTGCCTGTTGCTGAATCCGAGTGTGAACGCCTATCGGCGGCTTGATCCGCACTTCGAAGCGCCCAACCAACTCAAAGCGTCGGCAGTGGATCGCGGTTCGATGGTCCGCATTCCGATCGGCAACGAGAAGAGCATGCGAGTGGAAGTGCGCTCGGTCGCTCCCGATGCGAATCCCTACTTGGTCATGCTCTCGGTGTTCAAGACGGGACTGGATGGTGAGACTGCGAAAATTAAGAATCTGCGTCAAGCCGAGCGCTACCTGCCCGACAATATCTACGACGCCATCGACAACTTCCGCAAAGCCGAATGGACGTCAACTCTGTTGGGTGAGGACGTGAAGGCGCGCTACGCAGACTTGAAACAGGCATCGGCCGATCGCTGCCCGCGCGCTCTGGGGACTTTCGTGAAACCGCAGGAAGTGCAATTCCACCACGAAGTCTACAACCAGTTCCTCTGGAACTTGTTCTAAGCAGTTGCAGTTCTGCCATGAGATCCGCCCCGGCGAAAAACCGGGGCATTTTCTTCTCTTGCGTTGTGGCAGGCGTCATCCCGACCGGAGCCGTTCTTCAGGCGGAGGGAGGGATCTCCCGTACCGATTTTCTTCTCTGCGGCCAACTGCAGCTCCGTTCAGGATGGCGATCTCGCGCTTGCGGAGAGAGCGAGGGCGTTCTTCTGGCACGTCGATTAGGGAATTAGGGACTTGGCGACGTTCGATTTCTTGCTCTCGTTCCCTTTTATATCGATCGCAGTCGTCGAGTAGAAATAGGTGCTGCTGTCGGCTACGGTCAAATCGCCATACAGCGTCGAAGCCGCCGGGCTCACATTGATCTTCGTCCACGACTTCCCGTCTGGACCACGATAGATGTTGTAACCGGCGACATCTGTACTCGTCGACGCCTTCCATTTCAGATTCACAACGTGGTGAGCGCCTGATTGCACCACAACTTTGTACGATGCCTTCGCAATACCGCCGCCGCATCCCGTTGCCGAAATTGAAAACGAATAAGTCGCCGCCTTGGTTGGGGTGCCCAATAGGATGACCGAGTTTGTGTTCGAAGATTTCATCGTGACGCCGGTCGGCAGAGATCCTGACGACAGTTTCCAGGTATAAGGTGTGCAACCGCCACCTGCAGTGATGATCCCGTAGTAAGCATTTTTCAACACACCATTCGGCAGCGCCGCCGTAGTGATTCCGACATTTGCCAAACAGGATGAAGTCAGTGCAAGGATCAGGGGGAAGAAAATTCTTGATCTCATCTCCCAATATTCATTTCTCCATCGCTTTCCGACAATCTCTGAAGGTTGCTGGACTCGTCATAGGTATGCAGACTAGTGTGCGGC
>AP72_2010_repI_A100DRAFT_1000156_pt1 | contig 12339 bp, 21 predicted proteins | sample AmaPasrepliIA100_FD_9193 | JGI IMG/M metagenome (IMG submission 9193)
GCCGCCTCAGCCTGGCCCGGAGCCTGCCGGACCGGCGGGACAATCATCGTCTTCAGCCTCCTTGTGAGCAGCTCCCGGCGTCCACGGGGCGGGGGAGCTGGAGGACGCCGGGAGCCCACTATTGACGGTACCTGGTGTCTTGCCCGCGTGTCAACGCACGCAGCCGGTCAAGAGCCGCATTCCAGCGCGGGCCGCCGGGCCTAGACAAGCAATCGGAGCGATGGACCACGGTGATCCTCGCCCCGATTAGCCTTGCCCTGGCCCCGCACTCCTTGCAGGTGTGCCCGGTCCAGATGCTGCCGGTCACCCGGTCGCTGCCTCCTGGGCCTTGGCCGCTGCCTTAGCCTCCTTCGCTCGCTCGGCCTTCCGGGCCTTGTCGCGGGCGTTGTCGACAGCTTTGCTCAGCTTGGTCCGCAGGGCCTCGCTGACCTCGCCGGTTGCCTGCCGGGCTGCGTCCAGGGTCATCTTGTCCTGGAGGACCTTCGCCACCAGAGAGCTGATCCAGCGGGCGTCGTGGCCCTGCTTGAACGTGGACTTGCCGCCCACGGCCTGGCCGCAGCCGCAACGGCACTTGCCAGCAGTCGGCTTGGCCTGCTTGCCAGCAGTCGGCTTGGCGGCCTTGGCCGGGCTCTTGCCGGGGAGCTGCTTGTTCTCGTACAGTCCGCCCTCCTTGGTGCCGACCTGGCCGTCAGTGGACATTTCCGGGTCCTCTGCTGCCGCTGTGCCGGTCTGCTCGTCAGTCACTTCACTGTCCTCCTTGCTAGGGGCCGGGGCGGCGTGGAACCGGCTAGCAAAGCCGCGCCACCCTCCGACCAGATCGTTAGCGAACGGCTTGCCCGTCGCCGCATCCAGGACCGAGATCCCGGCGGCGTCCTTAGTCACCGTAGCGGGCTTACCCTCAGCCCACGGCTTGCGCCGGTATTGCCCAAAGTAAACCAGCGAGGTTGCGTTGCCGTGGTCCTTCCACGTACCCCACTTGCTGTCCTGTACCATGTCGCCCTCCCTGGAAGCGGGGGCCGTCCGGCCCCGTCACTCCATTAAACCACCGCTGGTGACTCGGTGACAAGCCCAGGGAAAGCTCGGCCTGGCCGAGTCTACAGCTCGGTCAGCTTGTAGACAATGCCGCTGTCCGTGTGCCGGACCAGCAAGCCGCCCGCCCTGGTCTTGCCGATGCCCTCGTAGACGTCGCCCACGTTGGCTGGTGCATCAGCCTCAGCCTTGCTGACCGGCTCCCACTTGTAGGTACCGCGCCTGACCCTCACCAGGCCAAGCTCCGGGTGGTCCTGAACCAGGTTGCTCATCGCGTTGAGCGCCTGGGTGACCGACAGGCCGGTGTCCTTGGCAACCCGGTGGCCGTCGAGCGGCACTCCGGCATGTTCTGTAAAATAGTTGAGTACGATCCCGCCTGTTCCGCTGCCCCTGGCCATCGCTGGCTCCTTCTCCTTGTTGCACGTCTGTCAAGGACAGAACACCAGATCCCTTGTCTCCGTGTCAACAGGGTGGTTTAATGGTGGTATGATGGACCTGGTGAACTGGTACTGGCTGGCCATGCGGCTGACGGCCCTGGATCTGTGGAACGCGCTCCCTGGCCCCTGGTGGGTCAAGGTGCTGGTCCTCGTGATCACGCAGGTGATCCCAGGTCCGCAGGACGAGCTGCTGCTGCTGGCTGTCGTCGCGGTCTGCAGAAAGATCAAGGCACGGAGGGCGACCCGGTTATGGACCGCTACCCGTGGAAGGCTACAGCCGGGACCGGCACCAGCGTGGTAATCGAGCGCTGGCATGGTCTCGGCCGGTGGCATCCGGTGAAGGGCTGGACGCCCAGTCCCGATCACGGGTGCTGGCTCCCGTTCGGCGTGTTCGGGAGCATGGAACTGGCGGCAGCAGCGGTGCTGGACGCCGAGACCCAGGGAGAGTGAGATGACGCTTAAGTTCGAACGGCAAGGCCGCGTGATGACCTGCCAGATGAAGGGCTGCGCGAACGAGGGCATTGCCCGGCCGGTGTACGACGCCAACCCGGTGAAGGAGCTACGCAAGCAGATCGGCACCGTGTACATCTGCGAGGCCGACCAGCAGGCCATCGACAAGCTCAACAGCAAGGCCGGGCGATTTATCAGGGAAGCGATCAAGCTGAAAGAACAGCAGCGGATCACGCGATCCAGGGCTTGACGCGGTGTCACCAGGCATGGTTTAATGGGAGGGATAGGGCCGGACTGCGGCCCCTCTCCAGGGAAGGATCAGGCAATGACCGAAACCAAGGCCCAGGCAGTAGTCGAGACCGAGGCGACCGAGGACATCCTCGACAAGGTGAGGAAGCTCCTGGCCAAGGCCGAGCACATCGCCCAGATGGCGAGCCCGGACCCGAACCTCGTCCGCGAGGCCGAAGCCCTGAACCTGCGAGCTGCCACGCTGATCGCCAAGTACCGGATCGACCGCGCCATGCTGGCAGCAGACGGCAAGCAGGGCGACGCGATCATCGACGAGGTAGTCATGGTGACCCGGCCGTTCTCGTCTAAGTTCATGGACCTGCTGTGGGCCGTCGCAGGGCCGATGAACGCCCAGGCCCGCACGATCAAGCGGTTCGACGAGAACGCCCACGGCGGCCGGAGCAAGGGCGTCTGGCAGTACGGCCTGCGGATCTTCGCCTACGAATCTGACATGGCGATGATCAAGCTGCTGTACACCAGCGCACGAAACCAGGCCCTGTCCGGCGTGAGCAAGATAGTGGACCGGACCAGCGAGTTCGGCCAGACCCAGAAGGCCGACCGGGAGTCGTACCTGGACGGGTTCGTGACGGGAGTCTGGAGCCAGATCACCGCTACCCAGAAGGCCGCGCAGCAGGCTCGCGAGGCCGAGGAAGAGGAACTGCGGGACCGGGCCATGCTGACCGGCGTAATCTCGACCAGCCCGAGCCAGACTGGAGTCGCGCTGGTCCTGGCCGACCGCAAGAAGGCAGTCGCCGTGGCCATGGACCTGGCGAACGGGATCACAGTCCAGGACCGGGCACGGTGGGCAAAGCAGGGCGAAGAGTCTAGCAAGCGCTACGAGGCCCGGCGGCAGGAACAGCGCGACTGCGAGAAGTGCCAGCAGGCTAAGTCGGGCTACTGCTCCCGGCACCGGAGCATGAGGCCGACAATGGGCCGGGCGTCGTACGAGCGCGTGGGGAACCAGTGGAGCGCGGGCTACAGCGACGGCCAGCGGGCCGACCTCGGCACCAGCAAGACCCAGGTGGGCGGCCGGGGCCGGACCGCAATCAGCTAGCCCAGGAGCACAGCGAGGCCCCGGCGCTTCCACTCGCCGGGGCCTCGCCTTGTGCGCTTGCCGATTCTCCCAAGGAAAGAAAATCGCCTATCAGGCACCTCCCACGCTACTGTACCTGTTGCGCGGGTGTCAACTGGCGTGATTGCCTAGAGACCACACGGAAAGGACAAAAGATGAAGAGAAAACTGGCTACCCTGGGACTAGCGATGGCGGCTACGATCGGCCTGCTTGCCGGATCGCCTGGGCACGCTAGCGCTCTGACATACGCACAGATGTGGACATACGGGGGCGGATGGTGCGTCACCGTCGACACCTCAGTTCACGCAGGGAGCCTCGTCTACCTCTGGCCCTGCAAGGGCCAGTCGAACCAGCACTTTGCCGAGGGCACCTACGACAACGGCAATACGATCGTGTTCGTGTCTCAGCTAAGGGACTCAGCGGGCAGGGACCTCTGCCTGGCCGACCCCGGAGACTCGGACTCGCAGGGCGTCCAGTGGGAACTCTGGTACTGCGAGAACATCACTGCGGAGGACCTGGCGATCTCGATCCAGGGCGGTGCAGGTTCCAACGAGATCTGGTACGAGACGGGCCACGGCTACGAGAACGGCATGACCCTGAATATCTGGGGTGGCGGTCCCTATTACGACGGGCAGCCAATCAAGACGTACCACATCTGCTCCTGCCATAACGAGGAATGGAACGGGCCAGGCCCGAACTGATGTACCCCGATCCGCACTACGACGAGGACGACGACTGCCAGTGCCCGGACCACGAGGCCATGCGGCAGGCTCGCGAGGACGAAGAGCCCCTAGCCCGTCAGCTACTGCGGTCCGTCCTTGCCCCGTCCCGGCCCCGGAAGGTATCTGAAAGGTCCTGGGAGGACGCCCCCCGCACGTGAGAACCCCCCGGCGCTCCGAGGGCTCCCGTGGCTTCACCGTGCCAGCGCCGCGAGCAGTCCGGGATCGATAGGGGTCCCGCAGTGGGGGCACAGCGGTCGTTCCTTCATGAGGACCGACAGACGGTCACAGACGGGGCAGGTGTAGGGCATGCCGTATAGCTGGGTCCAGTCCGCGTTCTGGGTAAGCTCGGTAACGCCCCAGACCAGGGCGTCGAGCCGGTCCGGCGACTCGCGGTCCAGCGGAGTCCAGGAGCAGAGCTGGTCCTCCAGCAGCGGATAGGTCCCGATGTGGTGGGCTCGTCCCTGCTCGTAGATCGCGCTGACCGGCTCGGCCCGGACCTGCTTCCCACGCGAGGCCGTGACAGTCCGGTACGGGACGTTCTCGTCGACCGTGCGGAGAAGCTCTTCGATGAAGTCCCCGCCGTTGTTCATCTCCCCCACGATCCGGTCGGCTTCCCACGTGTAGTACGCATTCACAGCGGCCCTCATAGCCTTACCGGGCGTCATCCGGCCGGACAGGTCGTCCAGCAGGTACACATGGCCGTCCGAACCCAGGCCCACGACCACGATCCCGAACTCAGCCGAGGACGCCTTGGAGGTCGTCGACGGGTCCATCGCCACTACCACGCGGACCAGCGGCGGAAGGATCTGCTTGCCGTCCTCGTTGAACGCGGCCCGGAGACGGCCGGTTTCGAGCCAGGCCCTGGTCCACAGTGCGCCCTCGACGTCGGCAATAAGCTCGCCCTCAAGCTCCTGGCGGCCGATCCGCGTCCCGCCGTACCGGCGGTACAGCTCCTTGAGAGCAAGCTCGGACAGGTTAGCCTGGTTCTCCAGCGTGCTACCCTGGGTGATGTGGACCGAGCCGTCGTCGCGCCCTGCCAGCTCCCGGAGCAGGGCGGTCCCTCTGGGTGTCGTCGTTACGAGCATGCGCGGTTTCTCTCCGATGCGCAGGGCAGGCATGAGCCCCTCGTGCCATGTGGCCTCGTAGCGCCACGAGGCCAGCTCGTCTGCCCATCCGCCCCACAGGTTGGATCCGCGAACCCGGTCCGGCCGGTCTGCTGAGAAGCCGTAGATGATCGACCCGTTGACCAGCTCGATCTCCAGGTCATTGCGCCGGTAGTTGACCAGCTCGTCCTTGCTGATGGCACGGAGCAGGCCAGACGACCCCTCGATGCAGACCCGGCGCGTATCGCTGAACGTGGGAGAGATGACCGCCCACGCTGATCCGGGATAGCGGAGAGCCTGCTCGGCCAGCCACGAGGCCCCCACCCACGTCTTGCCGAAGCCGCGTCCGGACATCAGCAGCCAGACCAGCCAGTCCTCGTCCGGCTCCCACGCCTGGCCTGGCAGGTGACAACGGCACGCAGCTAGCTCCGTGACCTCTCCGGACCGTGCGGTGATCTTCTGGGCGTACCCGTGCCGCACGTCGTCCGGGGGGAGCTGCTTGAACCTCGCGTAACGCCGCCAGTCTCTCATCCTCTGGCGTGCACGTGCAGCAGCAAGCTCGCGGCGGAGCTTCTTCTTGCGGGCTAGCGGCCATTTCTGCCACCCTACCGGGAGGCCCAGCTCGTCGACCGCCTCGGCTGCGCTCACTCAGGCCAGATCCGGACCGGCCACCCGCCCCGGCCAGACACGGCCCGGTAGATGTGAGCGCCGGACTGCCGGACGGCCTCGTCGCGGTGGAGCACCCGGCCGACGACCTGATGTGCTGCGTCAGACCAGTAGTCCGGACTGTAGCTGCGGATCAGCACTGTCCGCTCGTCCCAGTCGATGGCCACGTCGCCCGACCGGAACTCGGTCATGCAGGTGCCGCTGTGATGCGGGCAGTCGCAGCCGTAGACGCAGCGGTCTTCCCGGCAGTGGACCTCGTGAAGCAAGCGACCGTCGCGACCGGCCCAGCGGTCAGGCTCCGGATCCATCGCGGTCATTTCTTTCGCGCATCCTGCCGGGCCTGGGCTGCTCTGGCAGCATCAGCAGCAGCTTTAGCAGCTTTGGCGGCTTCTGCTGCTCGCTTAGCGGCTTCTGCTGCGCGCTTGGCGCGTTCGGCAGCGTCTTTCGCCTCGTCAGCCATGGGCTTCCCTCATTTCTTGCCGTTCCCTTGGCGCTTGTCGTGCCGCTCCTTAGCCTTCCTGGCAGCCTCCTTGAGCAGCTTCTCGCCACACGCGTCGCAAAGGTCCCGATTGGACGTCTGAGTGCCGCAGTCCGGACACGGGTGAGTACTCACGATCCCCCTCCAATAACCGGCCGGGCTGCACTGCGGCAGGTCCCGTAGACCAGACGGTCCTTTGGCGCTTGTCAACTACCCGCAGTAACGCCTGACCGCGCAGCCCGGCCGGGTTCTCTAGGTCACCACTGGCTACGGTCCTCCGACACGGCCGACTGCCACCACTTACCCTGTTCCGTACTCATGCCGATCGCGCCCAGGCCGTGCTCGTTAGTGATCACGTCGATTCGCCCGTGCCGCCAAAGCTCCTTGATCGCTGAGGCAACCCCGTCGTGCGGCGTGCCGTCCGCCGCCACGGCCGGACCCAGGGTCATCATCAGGTAGCGCTCGTTGTCCTCCGGAAGGTCGGCGTCCTTGCGGGCCTTGGCCTTCTGCTCCATCGTGAACTCGTCGCCGTTGGCGATCCCGTCCCACACGTTGTTGTTCATCGTGGTTTCCTTTCCTTGGAAAGCGGCCCGGCTAATCTCCTGGCCGGGCCGCCTGCAGAAGGGCTGGTCCGCTGGAAACGCGACTGACTAGCGGACCAGCCCATACCCAGCAGGAAACCATGCGTCTTGCTATCGTGTCAATGCTGAGGCCGGGGCGGGTCGATTGTCAGGCGCTCGACCGGACAGGTGAACCACTCCTGGGGAAAGCCGACCATCGAGGCTAGCTGGGTGTCCGACGCGTTCTCGTAGACCAGGTACGGCCTGCCGTCATCACTAGGGAACAGCACCTCGGCTGTCATGAACTGCGCCGGATACAGCGTCAGGCGCATTCCGAAGCAGGACACGATGAGCCGGTCTGCCGTGTCGTAAACACGTGCCTTGTAGCCCTGGAGCTGGGACCCCTCGCCGCCCGGTACAGTCACCCGGACCGGCACGCCAGCTAGCGGCTCCTTCTTCGGCGGCACGATCAGGAACCGGCCCTCGCCTACCGCCTTGTTCAGTGCGTCCCTGAACGCAACCAGGTCCTCGTCGGTCCATTCCTCGTCGGGACCCCTGGTTATCAGCCTGGTCTCTTTCATCCTTCGTGTCCCTCCGGTATTGCGATCGGCTGCTCCTGCATCGCGGCCACCAGGTCCCTGATCTCCTGGTCGACCTCGCCGTTGTCCAGCTCGATCCGGACCGGGGAGTCGAGGCCGAGCAGCTTCCTCAGCGACTCGCTGAGCTGCTTTATAACCACGATCGCCCTCAGCGCCGGGTCGTCGTCCTCCAGCGGCTCGAACTCGTACACCGGTCGGTAGTTGCCCTCTCGGTCCTGAACGTACATGAACTCGCCGGTCTCGTCCCGCCGGATCCTGCTGCTCCACTGGCCGACGATGCCCTTAGCATTCACTACCACGTGCCTTCTGCGAAGGATCTCGGTGGCCTCGACAATAAGGCTCTCGAGCCTCATGCGCTCGATCGCCCGGCGCTCTTCTACGTCTTCAGCGGGATATCTCTTCAGGTATTCGCTAATAGCGGCACTGGCAGCTCCGGTACTAGCGTACCCAGCGATCTCAGCACACTCGGAAAGTGTATGACCATCAAGCCTAGCCCGGACCGCCTTCTCGCGCTTCTCCTTAGCAGTCAGCCTTGCTACTGGCCTGGATACCATCGGTCACCTGCTCGTCGCTCCGCACCAGCACCTGTGAACCGTGTGCTGGTCGGTCCTGCTGCACTCATGGTCCCCGGTGTGCGTCGAGGACGCCTGAGTAGGCCAGCTAGCTCCGCATGTCCCTACGTACGGCATTCTTCTACCGTCCTATCAGCTCGCGGTGACGGAGCCTAGCCACCTTGTCGCGCCGCTGCCTGCGCCTTATCAGCCGGTACGGGACCAGGCACAGCCCCCACGTCAGGTACCAGGCCATCACCAGGCACCATACCAGCGCGACAGCCGCTACCAGCAGCACTAGCAGGACCAGCCCGGCCCACCCGTCCGCCTCCCTGGCCAGCCTCATGATCCGCCTGGCCGACCCGGTGAACGACATCGGAGCCTCTACCACGACCTTCTCAGAGGATAGCATCCCTGATCACTTCCTCGCTTACCGGATACTCGATCCCCAGCGCCAGTGCCCTGGCCCGGATCTCTTCATCGGTCGGAGCCGGTGTCAGCCCGAGCCAGACCCATGTCCCCCCCAGGATACCGGACAGGATTGCCATGTGGTAGGCCGCCACAGCCTCCATGGTCTGGTCCGGGACGATCTTGGGCAGCGGCCAGCCCAGGGTAACCCCGCCACCGCACTTCTCGCACCAGTAGCTTAGGTCGATAGTCGCCACAGCCAGGGTCCGCAGCTCATGGCAGCATTCCGGGTCCAGGCCGCCGTAGCTGACTCTCATGACCCTTCTATCACGTCCGCATCTACCGGCCCCGGCCTGAGCAGCTCTTCCAGGCTAGGGTGGTCCGCCCACGTGGCGTCAGCCTTGACCACTGCCAGGTGGTCCCCGGCCAGGATCAGCCCCTTTACCGGCACGTCCGCCGTGAGCGAGCTCACGTGCTTCTGGTACCGGTCCACGGCGTCCTGGTCCACGTACGGCGGGACCAGGACGACCAGCACGTCGCCTTCGTGAGCCATGTACAGGCCCTCCCTGATCGCCAGCTCAACCGCGTCCGTGTGCAGGACCGGATGCGCCAGCAGCATGCAGACCGGGCACTGCTCGCACCCGATATGCAGCGCCAGCAGGTGGCCGCACTCCGGGCACGGCCTCATCACCGGATCGTTGCGCGTTACTACCCTGGTACAGATCACCGTCCCGGTTCCTTCCCTAGCTTGTCCTTGAAGTGCTGCATCTCGCTGAGGTGGAGCAGCACGTCGTCCATTGCCCGGTGAGTCTTACCGTCCGCCGGTCTCACCAGGTCGTCCCGGCCGAGCAGGTACATCGTCCGCCGGATCACTCCCACGTCGATGCAGTAGTAGCGGATCCACTGGCTGACCGCTGGCATCTGAGCCCTGATGAACCTGCTGTCGAAATGAGCCACGCCCGATCCGGCCAGCACGAAATCGTGCCTGCTTCCCAGCGTGCGCAGCATGGTAGTGACCTGGTGATCAGCCTGGGCCAGGCTGGTGTCCGACGCTGCGCACTCGCCCCACAGCCCGTTCACGTCGTGCATTTTCCGCACATCAGGCACCGACGCAGCCCGGACCTGATCGACCGGCATCGCTGGCCGGATCACCTTGCCGTAGCTGGCCAGCGCTGCCAGGTTCTCCCTGGTGACCAGGAACGCCACCTCCAGGATCGGGTCCCTGGTCTCGTCGGTCCCGGCAGTCTCCAGGTCGCACCACAGCAGGAACGTCACCGCTGCTGTCCCTTCCAGTTGCCGTTGCCGCCCAGGATCAGACTGGTCTGCTTGACCGGGGTAAAGCAGACGGTGCACAGCGAGGTACCCTGGACCATGATCTCGGCCGTCCTGACTGCCGGGATCGCGTCGAGCTTCCCGCTGTTCACGTCCTCGGCCACCCTGGGATCCTGGTGAGCCATCTGGCCCATAATCTGGGCCTGCCTCATCAGCTCGCTGAACGCGTCCGAGCCGGGAGGCTGTCCCCGCCTAGTGTACTTGGCGACCAGCTCGGCCACAGCCAGCTTCTGGTTGTTCAGGCAGTTGACGCACGCATATGCCTGTCCGGGCCGCATCGCACTCTGCATCCGGCTCATGGCCAGTGCCATCGCAGCCGGGTCTGGCCCGTCCTCGCCCTCATCGTCCGGCGGGACGTTGTTGTCTGCCGGTACGCCCGGCCTGATCAGATCGCTCATCCTTGCCTGTCTCCTGTCACCTGCGGCCCGGCCGCCCACCTGGCTCGGGCCTGTTCCTCGCCAGGCACTCGTTGCACGTAGCCTGGTCCTCGTTAAGCTCGGGCTTGGCCTGGCCGCAGTCCGTGCACCTTCTGTCGGTAGCGTACAGGTTCATGTCCCCCCGTTTCTTCCGCTAGCTACTTGCCGGGGTTCTTCGGCGTGATAGCCGGGGTTCCCCCCTTGCTGCCGCCGACCTGCGGGCCGGTAGCTGGCTTGGGTGGCTTGGGTGGCATTCCCGTCACCTCCTTCACTCTCCCGAGCTTCCGAATCCCAGCTCCCCGCGCTCGCCCGGCGGCAGTTCCTCGCCGGATGCGACCTGCCACGTCCGCAGGCCGTCGAGCAGGTTGGGCAGGATTATGAGCTGGGCCAGCCTGGTCCCCGCCTTGACGTGAACGGCAAAATCGCCCTCGTCGTAGATCACGGGCCGGTGGACCATCACCTGCAGCTCGCCTCTCCAGCCCTCGTCGATGATCCCGGCCATCACCTGCAGGCCGAGCCGGGACCAGGTAGACGACCGTCCCGTAATCCAGCCGAAGGTGCCGGGGGGCAGCGCGACGGCCACGCCCGTGTGCACGTTCACGGTACCGCCGGGACGAATGTGGAAGCCGTGCGCGGCAGCCAGGTCCAGGCCGCAGTCGTGCGGGTACGACGGAGGCTCGAACGCCGGACCGTCCTGCCCGTCCGTCCGCTTCGTGACCAGCCAGTTGCCCCGGTCATTCCGGTCGAAGCTCCTGGGCTCGCCCGCCAGGGCAGCAGCCAGCGGGGACAGCAGCGAGTCCGGGAACGTAGCATCCGAGTAGGTAGCGCCCTCCAGGGCGTCAGCCAGCCTCAGGATGCCGGGACCGAATCCGCCGAACACTCCGGGGTTGACCCGGAGCAGCGTGGCCAGGTTCCTGGCCAGGTTCGGTCCGCCGTCCATCGTGATCGTCCACTGGCCGTCGCCCGGCTCGTCCAGGCCCCGGCGGGCTCGCCTTATCGCCAGTACGTCGTCACCCTGCAGAGTCTGGGCGTCCTCGTCTCCTACATCCACCGTCCGGTCTCCCTCACGCATCGTGCCATGTCGGCGTAGATCCTAGCGTCGTACCAGGTGTCCTCGCTGGGCTCGCGGCCCTTCTCCCACGCTCCGATCAGCCGGGCCGCCTTGCCCAGCAGGTAGAAGCCGATAGCCATCTCCAGCCCGGCCCGGTGACGAGATTCCTCGTCCAGGGACCCGCCGTCCGGCAGCAGGGCCTCCATTCCCGTGCCCATGATCCGCAGGTCGGCAGCCCCGTACTCGATCGCCTTGGACCGCAGCCGTTCGAGATCACTCTCGAACTTCTTGCGCATCCAGTCCTCGATCTCGTCCCACCGGACTGCGGCCGGATCGCGCTGGACCAGGCCGTGCAGCCGTCCAGTGGGTTCCTCGTCCGCGAACCCGGCGCACTCGTTCCCGGACTGTATGAACCTGATCCCGCACCCGTCGTTCAGGCACCGGGAATCGCTGTCCGGTACCCGCCCAGCCCACCTGTGACCGTTGGCGTCGGCGTAGCTCACTTGACCCTCACACTCCCCGGCCGTCCCTCGGCCAGCGTCTCCAGGTACTCTCCCCGGCGCATCGCGAGATCGCCCGCCATGCCCCGCAGGTCGATCATCGTGCTAGGACCGGTACCAACCAGGTCGGTGATCCGGCCCAGGTCCTTGGAATGGGCTGCCACTAGCCGGTAGAACGCGGGCAGCAGGTCCTCCGGGATCTCCTTGTCCGAGGTCAGCCCGGCCAGGCCCGGCAGGACGTAATCGGCCATGGTGAGGGCAGCGCGGACCGGCGAGAACGGCGAGCTAGTATGCCCGTTGCCGGACATCGCAGCCCTGGACATGATCCCGTCCCACTGCGCTACCCGGCGCACCTTGCGGGTAACGGTGGTAAGCTCGGGCTCCAGGCCCAGGCCCTCCCACGTGGTCTCGCCGGGCAGCGGTCCGCTGTTGCCTGCAACCCTTATCGGGTAGGTACGGAACACGACCCAGATCTGCAGGTCGGCAAGCTTTACCAGCCACGGAGCCAGCCCGGCCATCGCCAGCATGTCGGTAGCGGTACAGTCGGACGAGGTACACTGCGGGTAGTGACCGGCGTGCGTGCCGAGCCAGTATCCCTGAGTTCCCTCGACCAGGACCTCTCCGCCTGCCGAGAGGTGCTGGGCGGCCACCGTCGCCACCGACGAGACGCGGCGGGA
>AP72_2010_repI_A100DRAFT_1000158_pt1 | contig 12243 bp, 7 predicted proteins | sample AmaPasrepliIA100_FD_9193 | JGI IMG/M metagenome (IMG submission 9193)
CCCGCCATTAATGGCTACGTTCGTTCCAATGGTGAGGCACTTCGCGTAGTCGCCGGAGCGGCCAGCGGCGGAGCCTCGCTGGTCGTTCGCAATGACTCCGGCATCAACAAACCCGAAGATTTTCATGGCAAGCGTGTCGCCTCTCCGCAATTCGGCAACACGCAAGATGTCGCCCTGCGCAATTGGCTCAAGAAGAATGGCCTCAAGACCAACGACAAGGGCGGCGACGTCACCGTCGTCCCGATGGCGAATCCCGACCAACTCACGCTCTTCCTGAGAAAGGATCTCGACGGTGCCTGGGCCCCCGAGCCCTGGGCCACGCGTCTGATCCACGAAGGCAACGGCCGCCTCCTCGTCGACGAGCGTTCGCTCTGGCCGAATGGTCAATTCGTGATCGGATTGCTCGTCGTCAACACCAAGTTCCTGCAAGCGCATCCTGACCTGGTAAAGAACTGGATCCGCGCACATGTCGAACTGACCGACTGGATCAGCAGTCATCAGCCCGACGCCAGGAAACTATTGAACGAGCAGATTCAGCGTGAAACCAACAAAGCGCTGCCTGCCAACGTGCTCGACGAAGCTTTCTCCCGCATGCAAGTCACTTACGATCCTCTGCACTCTGCCCTGAACACTGCAGCTCAGCAGGCATTTGAAAACGGCTCGCTTGGCCGCACCATGCCCGACCTGTCGAACCTCTACGACCTGAAACTCCTGAACGAGATTCTCGCAGAGAAAAAGAGAAAGGCGATCCAATGAGCGCCAACGCGCACGCCGTCCCTGGCCGCTATCCCGTCCCTTCTTCACCACGAATGCCCGCGCGTGCGACAAAGCTGGGCCCCGTTTCCCTGGGTGAATCCAGCGCGCCCGCGATCGCTCCGGTTGCCAAAGTCGGTCTCAGCGAAATCTGCCTGAGTTACAAAACACAAACTGGAGAGCGCCTGCTCGCGCTCGATCACATCAACCTGCAGGTTCGGGCCGGTGAGTTCCTCTGCATTGTTGGGCCTTCAGGATGCGGCAAGTCCACTCTGCTGCATCTGATCGCAGGCCTGCACTCCCAGACATCCGGCCAGGTGCTGATTGACGGAAAGCCAGTTGACGGCCCCGGCACTGATCGCATTCTCATCTTCCAGGAACATGGCCTATTTCCTTGGCTCACCGTCGCAGAGAACGTCGAGTTCGGTATGAAGATGAAAGGCGTACCGAAAGCCGAGCGCCAGGAAAAAATGAGGCACTATCTCCGCCTCGTACACCTCGCCAAATTCGAGAAGAGTTACATCCATCAACTTTCAGGCGGAATGCGCCAACGTGTCGCCATCGCTCGCGCATTAGCTACCGAACCCGACGTCCTCCTGATGGACGAACCCTTCGCCGCGCTCGACGCTCAGACCCGCGATCTCCTCCACGACGAACTGGAACGGATTTGGAGCGAGACCGGACGCACCATCATCTTCGTCACGCATAACGTTCGCGAAGCCGTCCGCCTCGGTGACCGCGTCGTCCTGCTCACGTTCCGTCCGGGACGTGTGAAGAACGAATTCCCGGTCACGCTCCCTCGTCCACGCAGCCTGGAAGATCCCGAGGTTGCCATGGCCGCCCGCGATGTCCTCGACGAACTCCGCGAAGAAATCAACCGCTCCCTCGAAGCCGAATATCAGGAAGGCACAAAGCCACACATCGAACCGGGGGTGGAAGCATGAAACGCGCAGCCCGCTTCATCGTCTTTTACGCAGCGCTGTTTGGGGTCTGGGTGATTCTCGCCAAGCTGAAGATTTGGCCGCCGTATCTCTTCCCTACTCCGTGGGGTGTCGCCGAGGCTCTCTACGTAGGATTCCAGGATCATACTTATCTCATCGCGATCTGGGTTAGCATGCAACGAGTGCTGATCGGATATGCCATCTCGGTCGTGCTCGGCATGATCCTCGGTCTCGGCGTCGCCAGCAACAAATTCCTCGAAGAAACCATGGGCGGCCTGCTGGTCAGTCTGCAGAGCTTGCCTAGCATCTGCTGGTGGCCTCTGGCCCTGCTCTGGTTCGGGCTGAATCAGAATGCGATCCTTTTCGTGGTTGTCATGGGATCTCTTCTCTCTGTGACACTGGCCATGGAAGACGGCCGCAAACAGATGCCGAAGATTTTCGGTCAGGCCGGGCGAAATCTCGGAGCCCAGGGCTTCAAGTTGTTCTGGTACGTGCTTCTGCCTGCGAGCCTGCCCTTCATCGTCTCCGGACTGAAACAGGGCTGGGCATTCGCGTGGCGCTCGCTGATTACGGCGGAAATGCTCTACCTCAGCCTCGGACTCGGCCAGGTCCTGATGATGGGCCGTGACCTCAACGACATGAGTGCAGTGATCGCCGTTATGCTGCTGATCATCGCGCTCGGCTACATCATCGACGGCGTGGTGTTCAAGTCCATGGAACGCCATCTGCAGAACAAGTGGGGTCTCGCGCCCGCGAATTAGGCGGCACACGGGCCGGCTTCAGCGGGTCCTGAAGAATGAACCCTGGGTTAATGAATCATGGGGTGCTTTCGATTTAATGTCTACTATGCTTATAGTAATACTAACTAATGCGATGATCGGCTACGCGCGCATTTAGATCGAACGGGAGGCGGTGCTGGGAGCGTTCAATTACAGCGAAATTCGCCAAAGCAGCAATGTCACACAGCACCGTATCGACGCCTTCTACCAACTCGACAAGCGTCCAACTCGGATTCGCGGCCTTGGTTGGACGTCCTCTGGCTAGCACTGAACCGTGGCTCGAGCGGTTGCAGTTCGATACGGTTTACATCTTTTAGTCGGTTACGCGCAAACAATCTTCTGCGGAGAACCACTCTTCAGAAGTATCGCCGGTTCGGTTCGGTTCTCCTTTTCACTCGGACCGGCGCTTGAATTATGCTGTGTCATGCATAGACAGTTCGAGACGAATCCATGAACTCCAGACGCGATTTCCTCAAAGAGATGTCGACCGCAACGTTGGCCTTGACTGCGGCATCGGCCCTGCCAGCATGGGCGTTTCCTTCCGGACAAGATTCCGTTCCCCTCGCGGGCGAAGACGCAATGATCGTCCGCTCGGCGCGCTTTTTCGACCTGGAAACTCCCGTCGAGTTCCTCAACACCTGGCTGACTCCGGTTCCACACTTTTTCGTCCGCAACCACATGCACGAACCTAGCGGGTTATCCGGCGAAACCTGGCGCGTCACTGTTGGAGGAGAAGTCGAAAAGCCGCTCACCCTCACTCTGCACGACCTGTCGAAAGTGCAAACACATTCCGTCGTGAACACTTTGGAATGCGCAGGCAACGGCCGCAGTCTTCATCGGCCGCAAGTCCCCGGCATTCAATGGGGCAAGGGTGCAGTGAGCACGGCCAGGTTCACGGGCCCTCGCCTGCGCGATGTTCTTCAACAGGCTGGAGTCAAATCCACAGGAAAACACGTCATGTTTCGCGGGCTCGACGAAGTTCCCGGGAAAGTTCCTCCTTTCATTCGCAGCATCCCGATCGAAAAAGCGTTGGACTCTGACACCCTCATCGCCACGCACATGAACGGCGCGCCCCTGACCAAGCATCACGGCTTCCCCGCCCGCGCGCTCGTTCCAGGATGGATTGGCGCAGCCTCCTGCAAATGGCTCACGGAAATCAAAATCCTCGATTCCGAGTTCGTCGGCAACTTCATGAGTCCGGGCTATCGCCTGCCGAACCAGCCGGTCAAACCCGGCGATGCCGTGAAGCCCGAAGACACTCACCCCGTCACCGGATTGAATGTGAAGTCGGTAATCTCAGGACCGCTCGATGGGGCGAGCGTGAAACCCGGCAGAGTGGCCGCACACGGCGTCGCCTGGGCCGGCGAAGCCGACATTGTGAAAGTCGAGATCTCTATCGACGATGGCGCAACATGGGGCCCTGCAACGCTCGGACAGGAAAAATCGAAATACGCATGGCGCCTTTGGAGTTTCTCGTGGAACGCAAAACGCGGAGATTACACCATCAAATCTCGCGCAACCGACAGTCAAGGACGCGTGCAGCCCACCGAGGCCGTCTGGAATCCCAGCGGATATCTCTACAACGCGATCGACGAGGTGAACATCCATGTCGCATAAGAGAAACGCGGTTACCCAATCTCTCGCCGATTTTGCGAGACCCAGAAGACTGTGGGGTGCCCCCGGTCTCGCCGCATTTGCGAAACCGGGGAATCTACCCGTCTTGGTCCTCGCCTTGGTTGTAGCAAGCACTCCACTTTTCCTTCTTGCCGAATCCCCCGCAGCCCTCAACGAAGCATTGCCCGCCGGTGCCATGCAGCAGAAGGCCACCACCGCATGCCTGGAATGTCACGAAGCCCGCATCATCCTGCAACAACGCCTGAGCAAGGCAGCCTGGACGAAGGAAGTGGACAAGATGATGAAGTGGGGAGCGGTAGTGGATTCCGCCGATCGCGACGCTCTGATTGACTACTTGAGCGAGAACTTCAGTCCCGACAAGCCGCCGTACATTCCGCCCCGAAGTTCAAAGGAGCAAACCTCAGGCAAGCGAGGACCTAACTAGCCGCAAAGCGGCGCAAGAATGCAGCCCCCGGCGCAAGCCGTGGGGAAAATTGTTGAGTCTCGCAAGAGCCCCGAAGGGGCGAAAGAACAACTCCAGATGTTAGAAACGGCAAAGCGCTATCGACCCAGCATCCGGCAGGGACGGGGACACTACGATAGCGCTGCTCAAGCAGAAGTTCGTGAACTAACCGCGTCCAGTATGCGTCCACTCATGCACTAATAACAGTGCATTCTTCGATACCCGCCACGCGATAACGCTCTGTCATTCTGAGCGAAGCCGGAGTGGAGCGAAGCGGAACTCCGGCGTAGAGGATTCCCTACCCCCATCTCAGACCTGTCGAGTGCTGATTGTGACCACTCCGGATCTCACTTCTCCTCCGCGTCCCCCGCGTCCTCTGCGCTCCTGACCTCGGGACGCAACAATGGGAACAAAATCACATCCCGAATCGTGTGTTGATCGGTAACCAGCATGGCCACACGGTCAATTCCAATCCCCACTCCTCCCGCCGGAGGCATCCCGTACGAAAGCGCGCGGATGTAATCCTCATCCATCTGGTGCGCTTCTTCATCGCCGCGCTCGCGCTCCTTCAATTGCGCCTCGAACCGCAACCGCTGGTCTTCGGGATCATTGAGTTCACTGAACCCGTTTGCGATCTCCATCTGCCCCGCAAAAATCTCGAAACGCTCAGTCCACTCGGGCTCATCCGGTTTCTGCTTCGACAACGGAGACACCGCCGTCGGAAATTCATAAATAATTGTCGGCTGTGTCAGATGCTTTTCCGCTGCCGCCTCAAACAACGCGGCAATATTCTTCCCCGCAGGCGCCGCCGGATCGTACGCCATGTGCGAATGCCCTGCGTTGAAACGTTCGACTAACTTCTTCACACCATCCGCACTAGCAAAATCGCTCATCTCCGGCTTTGCNCCGGACCGATCCGGCCAGAACCTGATAATCGCTTCGCGCATCGTCATCCGGTTCCAGTTCGACCAATCGATCTCCGCATCTCCCCACTTCGCTTTCGGACTCCCATTCACCGCGATCGCCGCTTCAGTAATCGCCTGCTGCGTCAGGTTCATGATGCCTTCGTAGTTCGTGTACGCCTGGTAGGCCTCGAGCATCGTGAATTCTGGATTCCAGCGCCATCCCAACCCTTCATTACGGAAGTTGCGATTGATCTCATACACACGGTCCAGCCCGCCCACCACCAGACGCTTCAAATAAAGCTCGGGTGCGATCCGCAGAAAGAGATCCATATCGAGCGTGTTGTGATGCGTCACAAACGGGCGCGCCACTGCCCCGCCCGCAATGGGATGCATCATCGGCGTCTCCACTTCCATGAAACCGTGCGAGTCGAATGTGTGCCGCATCGACTGGATGATCTTCGTGCGCTTCACAAAGACTTCCCGCACCTCCGGATTCATCACGAGATCGACGTACCGTTGCCGATATCGCAGCTCGACATCAGTCAGCCCATGCCATTTTTCAGGCAGAGGCAGAAGATCCTTGCTCAGGAATTCGATCTGCTCCACATGCACGCTAAGTTCGCCAGTACGCGTGCGAAAAAGATATCCGCTCACACCGATGTGGTCGCCGAGATCGAGCAGCCTGTAGAGTTCAAATCCCTTTTCCCCAACAGCGTCTTTCTTCACGTAGATTTGCAGTCTTTTCCCGCCCTGCTGGATATGCGCGAACCCGGCCTTGCCCATTAGCCGGATCGCCATAATACGTCCCGCCGCACGAACATTGACGCGCGCCTGATCCAGCTCCTCGGCGGATTTCGGCGAGTAATCGGCCAGGATCTGCTCGACCGAATGGGTAAATTCGAACTTGCTGCGGTATGTAGGCTGCCCCAGAGCTTCAATCTGTTTCAGCTTCTCCTGCCGCAGTTGGTAAATTTTGTCGTCCAGTGCCAATGGAAATCCTTTATTCCTTGTGAGGAACAGCGATTATAAATCGTGCGCCCCGATGTCATCCTGAGCGGAGCCGGAGTGCAGTGAAGCGAAACTCCGGCGCAGTCGAAGGACCCTTCCCCCATCTCGAACCTCTCGAGCACGTGCCATCCCATACTGTATCGCTCATTCGTGCCGCAAATCCCAACGCTCTGCCCGCTCACGTTCTCCATCCAACCGAGTCTTATCCCCGATGCAGCTCTCGTTCTTGGTTGACGACCGCCATCCCCAACGCCTAGCATTAGCCGCCCCGGGAACCCCATTTCATCGAGGAAGATTCATGAACCTGCGCCCATACGTCATCGGATTGCTGTGCTCATTGCTGTGGATTCAGACCGCAACGGCCGATTCCAAAACCCCGCCGAAGAAACCGACCCCTGCTTCCGATGCCGGCAAAAAAGACAAAGAGAAAAAAGATCTCCCGCTCACGCCAACTCGTACCATCGAGTTCACCACCGACGAAGGCACCTGGATCTCACTCGACATCTCCCCCGACGGCAAGTCTTTGATCTTCGAACTGCTCGGCGATTTCTACACCATGCCCGTCGCCGGCGGAGAAGCAAAGAAGATCACCTCCGGCATGGCCTTCAACAGCCAGCCTCGCTTCTCGCCCGACGGAAAACTAATCACTTTCGTGAGTGACCGCAGCGGCTCAGAAAACGTTTGGATCGCGAACGCCGACGGCAGCAATCTCCAACAGATCAGCCACGATGAGGAAGTCGAATTCACCTCGCCCGTGTTTACTCCCGACGGTCAATTCGTCGTCGTCAGCCGCGAGAGCCAGTTTCCCTGGGAGAACTATGAGATGTGGATGTATCACCTCAAAGGTGGCGCCGGCTTTCAGGTCACGAAAGGAAAAGCCAAGCCTGACATGCCGCGCAAAGATTGGCTGAACGCCGTCGGTCCGTCTTTGTCGCGTGATGGCAAGTATCTCTACTACGCACAGCGCAAAAAGTCCCTTGCCTACGATGCGCAGTTTCCGCTCTCGCAAATCGTGCGCCGCAACCGCATCACCGGCGAAGAAGACGTCATCACCAATGCTCCCCTGAGCGCCTTCCGCCCCGAAGTTTCACCCGATGGCAGCAAGCTGGTCTACGGTACTCGCTACGAAACCGAAACTGGCCTTAAGATCCGCGACCTCGAGTCCAGCGAAGAGAAGTGGTTGAAATATCCGATTCAGCGCGACGATCAGGAATCGCTGTACACCCGCGATTTCCTCCCGAACTACGCTTTCACCCCCGACAGCAAGGATCTGATCGTCACCTGGGGCGGAAAAATCCATCGCGTCACGATCGCAAGCGGCGAAGTTCACGAAATTCCCTTCTCCGCCAAAATCTCGCGCCAGCTCGGGCCCCAACTCAGTTTTCCGACACGCGTCGATCAAGGTCCAATTGTCGCCCGCATCATCCAAAGCCCCATGCAGTCGCCCGATGGCAAGCGTGTCGCCTTCTCTGCTCTCACGCACATCTACTCGATGGACTTGCCTCAAGGCGCTCCCAAGCGAATCACCAACGCTCTCGACCGCGAGTTCGAACCCGTGTGGTCGCCCGACGGCCAATGGATCGCCTACGTCACCTGGTCCGAAGAAGGCGGCCACATCATGAAGATTCGCGCCGACGGCTCCGGCGCGCCGCAGCAACTCACCAAGGTTCCCGCGTTTTACCGCGATCCCGCCTGGGCTCCTGACGGACAGCGTATCGTCGCCCTTCGTAGCCCGCACAGTGCCCGTATCGAAGCCTTCGACGAATGGGATCAGCAACCCGTCTTCGATCTGGTCTGGCTTCCTTCCGATGGCGGCGAAACAACCGTGATCACGCCGGCGCGCGGATCACTCTATCCCCACTTCGGCCCTGAGAAAGACCGCGTCTACGCCTACTCCGACGGCGGACTCTTTTCGATCCGCTTCGATGGCACCGACCGCCGCACTCTGATCAAGGCCGTCGGAAAAGTATGGTTTGCCGATCCCAGCAAATCCGATGGCGAACCCGCGGAGGAAATCCTGCTCAGCCCCGATGGTCAGTGGGCCCTCACCCGCATCAGCAACCAGCTTTATGTTTTTCCCGTTCCGCACATGGGCGGCGATCCGCCAATCGTCAACGTCGACAAGGGCGCGCTTCCCTTGCGCAAGTTGAGCGACGTCGGCGCGAACTACCAGAGTTGGGCTGACGGAGGAAAAACAATCACCTGGGCAGTCGGCTCCACTTTCTTCCGTCTCCCTCTCGACAAAGTCGTCTTCCCGCCGCCCAAGAAAGACGACGACAAAAAGGACGACGACAAGAAATCCGACAGCGCCAGTGAAAAGAAGGATGACAAAAAAGAACAGAAGCCGCCCAAGCTTCCCACCGAAGAAATCGCGATCAAGGTCGAAGCTCCCCGCCACAAGCCGACCGGCAATGCCGTGCTTCGCGGCGCGCGCGTGATCACAATGCACGGCGATGAAATCCTGAACGACGCCGACATCGTCATCAAAGACAATCGCATCGCCGCGGTCGGAGCGCATGGCTCCGTCACCGTGCCCGATGGCGCGAAAGTCTTCGATCTCAGCGGCACCACGATCATGCCCGGCTTCGTCGATCTCCATCCGCACTGGACCGAGATTCGGCGCACCGTGCTCGACCTTGAAAACTGGTCCTTCCTGATGAACCTCGCCTACGGCGTCACCACCGGACGCGATCCGCAAACCGCCACCGACGACATGTTCATCTACCAGGATCTCGTTGACATGGGAGAAATCCTCGGACCGCGCGCTTACTCCACAGGCCCCGGCGTTTTTCCCGATACCGACATCCAGTCACTCGACGACGCCAAGAGCATAGTCGAGCGCTACAAGCGTTACTACCGCACCAATCACCTGAAGTCGTACATGGTCGGCAACCGCAAGCAGCGCCAGTTTATGGTCGAAGCCTGCCTCGCCAATCAAGTCATGCCCACCACCGAAGGCGGGCTCGACTTCAAGCTGAACCTCACCCACGCTATCGATGGCTTCAGCGGGAACGAACACAGTCTTCCCATCACGCCTATCTACAAAGACACCATCGAATTTCTCTCGAAGTCCGGCATCAACTACACGCCCACGCTGATCGTTGCCTACGGAGGCCCCTTCGCGGAGGACTACTTCTTCGAGAACACCGAAGTTCACGACGACATGAAGGCCCGCCACTTCATGCCGCATAACCTGCTCGATGCCAAGACTCGCCGCCGCGAAGGATGGTTCCGCAAAGACGAACATGTCTTCCCGCGCCTCGCCACTGAAGACGCCAAGATCATCAAGAATGGCGGCAAGATCCTGATCGGCAGCCACGGGGAATTCCAGGGACTCGGCTATCACTGGGAGATGTGGGCGCTCGCTTCCGGAGGCATGGGCAATATGGAAGTCTTGCGCTCGGCGACCATCCACGGCGCTGAAGCCATGGGTCTCGCGCAGGACATCGGCAGCATCGAACCCGGCAAACTCGCCGACCTCGTAGTGCTCAACCAGAATCCGCTCGACGACATCCACAACACGAACACGATCCGCTACGTAATGAAAGACGGCGAACTCTTCGAAGGAGATACGCTAAACCAACTCTGGCCAACTCAAAAACCGCTGGCAAAGTTATGGTGGTGGAACGAAAAACCGTAGCAGCGTAGAGAAGAAAACTGGGTGCCCCATTTCTGGCCGAAGTTGCCAGAAGTGGGGATCGTCGATTCAATCAGAACCGCTCGCGCAGGAGCACCAAATGTTCCGAGTCGCAAACAGATCCTTCGCACTCGCAGCAATCACTATCGCCGCATCCCTGCTCCTAGCCGCCAACCCCTCTTTCTCCCGCGGCTTGATCCAATCCTCCTGCGCTCCCTGGGACGGCCCGGCAATCGCCATCACCCTCTCCTCCGAAACCGTACACTGTGACCGCGCACCCTCGGGCCCATACCTCAGCATGGGCGTCTGGCGCGGACTTCCTCTCCACGACGGCCAAGTCGTAAGCTTCGGCCGCAGCTCCGACAACGGATACGCCTCGCGCTGCGCCAAAGAAAATGATTGTCAGCGCGCCGACTCCGGCACGATCGAATTCGAGAAGTACAACGAAAAGTCCGGCGCTAAGGGACGCTACGAATTGCACCTCAAAAACGGAGAAACTGTCAGCGGCATCTTCGAAGTCCAATGGTGCAACACGCGCTCGATCTGCGGATAATCGAGCGTTTGGGTAAGCGACCGCAAACCCGCCGGAAATCGAAATAGTTGTCATCCTCAGGCGCGCGTTCTTGGCGCCGAAGGACCTCATGCAGCTCGAACACTCCACCGGCGTGGCAAGGCATTCTCGTCCGATAGGGGACGAGCGAAATCGATGCCAGAACAGCGCTGACCGATGCCACGTGTTGCGCTTCAAAGCTCCGTGAGTATAATGGCGCGACTTCCAGTCCCAGCACATGAAACGACTCGCATTCCTGTTGCTAGCATGCCCCGGCCTCCTCTCTGCGCAAGACGGCGCCACTCTCTACCGCAAACACTGCGCCCAATGCCACGACTCTCCGCAAGCACACGCTCCCGGAGTCCAATCTCTCCGTGCAATGACGGACTCGTCTCTTCTTCGCGCCATGGAATCCGGCTCCATGCGCGAGCAGGCCAAAGCCATGACGGCGGACGAGCGCAAAACTCTCGCCGCATACCTGGGCGCGCCGAATGCTAAGCCTGCTTCATCCAGCACCGCTCTCTGCACCGATCCCGCCACGCCAATCGATCTCTCCGCCAAGTCAAACTGGAACGGCTTCGGTGCCACCATTACCAACACGCGATTCCAGCAAGCGGCCGGTCTCACTGCCGCCGATATCCCGAAGCTCAAATTAAAGTGGGCATTCAGCCTGGGCGATATTCCCATCGCTCGCGGACAGCCCGTCGTCATTGGCAATCGCCTTTTCGTCGGCACGTCTTCAGCGAGGCTCTATTCTCTCGACGCTAAGTCCGGATGCATCTACTGGACCTTCGACGCCGACGCGGGGTTCCGTTCCGGCGTCGTCGTGGGGAACGCTACCTCCGGCGGTACTCCGCTCGTCTTTTTCGGAGACTCCAAAGGCAACGCGTACGCCGTCGACGCCTCCTCAGGGAAGTTGGTCTGGAAAACGCATCCCGAGAATCACGTTGCCGCGCTAATCACCGGAACTCCGAACTTTTACGACGGCACNGTGTACTTTGGTATCTCCTCGATGGAAGAAGTTTTCGGAGGACAACCGAAATACGAGTGCTGCAGCTTCCGCGGAAGTGTCGTCGCGCTGAACGCCGCGACCGGAGCCACGATCTGGAAGACCTACACGATCTCGGAACCCGCGAAGCCCACGACGAAGACTGCGGCAGGAGTGCAGAAGCGAGGCCCATCCGGAGCCGCAGTCTGGTCCGCGCCCACCATCGACGTGAAGCGCAACGTAATTTACGTCGCTACAGGCGACAATTATTCCGATCCCGCCACCGATACCAGCGACGCCATCCTCGCTCTCGATCGCACTGCCGGCAAGCTGCTCTGGTCGCGGCAAATGACCACCCACGACGCCTATAATCTGGCCTGCTTCGCGCCCGACCGATCCAATTGCCCCGACACGAAGGGCCCCGATTTCGATTTCGGCCAGCCCCCGATTCTGGTTTCTCTTTCCAATGTCAAAGACGCACTAGTGATCGGGCAGAAGTCCGGCATCGCGTGGGCCATCGACCCCGATCAGCAAGGCAAGGTCCTCTGGCAGACAAGCGTCGGCAAAGGCAGTGCTTTAGGCGGCAGCCAGTGGGGATCGGCTAG
>AP72_2010_repI_A100DRAFT_1000159_pt1 | contig 12216 bp, 7 predicted proteins | sample AmaPasrepliIA100_FD_9193 | JGI IMG/M metagenome (IMG submission 9193)
CCCACACTACGTCAGCAGTGCTGGAAATCTCCGGGTTCACCCCACGCGTAGCGTCCGCCGCACCAGCGGCTTAGTCCTGGTCGGCAAACCTTCCCTAATCCGATAAGGTGAGGATTGCCCGTTACTCAGAAACAAATCGGGAAGACGATCAAGCGGATCCTATTCGGCGAGTGCCTTCACCTCCGAGGACGGTAGGCGCTCCGTGGCGCCTACACCGCGCCGACAGGTCTTTGGTATGGGGGGTGTACACAAGGCATTCCGCATCCTTGCTACAGAATGCGTCGGAGGGAAGTCACTACGGCAGGCCGACGCGGCGCACGAGGTCTTTAAAGCGTTGGTCGGAGTGCAGGGAGTCGAATTCCGGTTCGACGTTAAGCAGGAGTACGGAATAAGACCTTTCATCGTAAGCTTTATTCAGCCACGTGATGGTCTTCGATTGGTCACCCAAACCTACATAAATCGCAGCAATATCGTGAGAGGCGACATATTTCTGCCGCGAGACCGCCTCGAGCTGGCGCAGGATGCGCAACGCTTCATTCCGTTTACCGGCCTTCGCGTACGCATACCCGAGCCACGCGATGTAGAACGGATGATCCCCCGACAGCCTGGTCGCCGTCTGACCCTCGACGATCGCTTGCCCCAGATTCCCCTTCTGGATGTAAGCTCGCCCTAGAAACAGGTGCCCTACCGCGAAGTTCGAGTCCATCTCCAGAGTCCTCTGGAACTGGTTAATGGCTTGGTCATAGTCCCGCTCGACGAACAGAATCCAACCAGCAACCAGGCTTATGGGGAGCGAGAGTGGGTCCAGTTCCTGAGCTCGCTTGATCTCTGCCAGAGCTTCATTCCGGCGTCCAATTGCCGCCAATTCTTCGGCGTACCATTGGTGAGCGGTCGCGTAACTTGGGTTTAGCTCGATGGCTCGCCTGAATTCTTTCTCGGCGCCTGACTCATCCCACTCGTATTCCCACTTGAAGGAGCCGAGCGACGTATGGGCTTCCGCGAGATTTTCGTCGAGTTCCAGGGCCTTCAGTGCCGCTGCACGCACTTTGGGATAGGCTTCAGTTGGAGGGAGGAATCGATGCCCGTTCAACACAACATAAGACTCCGCCAGCCCCGCGTACGCGACGGCGTAGTTCGGGTCGATGCGAATGGCCTGCTCGAAATACTCGGTGGCCTTTCTCACACCCTCTCCGGTCCTCTTGTTCCAGAAATAACGGCCCTTCAAGTAGGCCTCATGGGCCTCGGGATTGACGGGCCGAGCACTCGCGGCAGGATTTTTTCCCTGACTGGTCATTTTGATCTGAATCTGAGTGGCTATGTCACGCGTTACTTCGCTCTGTAACGCGAGGATGTTGCTGAGGTCGCGCTCGTAGATCTCCGCCCACAGGTGGCGGTCAGAGCGAGCGTCGATTAGCTGCGCCGTGATGCGCACGCGGTCGCCGGAACGCGTCACGGTACCCTCGACCACGGCATCCACACCAAGTTCTCGTGCGATTTCGGGTAGCGGCCGCTTCGTGTCCTTGTACCGTTCCACCGAGGTATGGGAGATGACGCGGAACGTGCCGAACTTGGCGAGATCGGTGATCAACTCGTCGGTCATGCCGTCGCTGAAGTACTCCTGCTCCGGGTCAAGGGAGAGGTTGTGCAGCGGCAGCACGGCTAGGGATTCGATCGGAGTAGTTCTCGTCATGCTCAACAAGCGCTCGCGGAGACGGCCCCAGTCAAATGCAAGGGTGAGAGTGAATACGATGCCTGCGGTCGCCAGGAGGGCAAACCCGTAACGCAGAATGTGTCTCCTCGGACGTGGAAAGGGTACGGCTGGCGCTGCTGCTAACTCGACTCTCCGCGGCGAGGTCCTCACCGGAGCCGTGAAGCGGTAGCCCCGTTTGGGCAGGGTCTCGAGAAACTGGGGGTGTCCCGCATCGTCTTCCAGCGCGGAGCGGATTTGCCGGATGGCGTAGTTCAGACCTTGCTCGAAATCTACGAAGGTCTCCGAGCCCCAGACCTCCCGGGCCAGGTCTTGCCGGGTGACGACTTCACCGGCCCGGCTGACAAGGAGGGCGAGAAGTTTGGCGGGCTGAGGCTGGAGCTTTAAGGAAGTTCCATTCCGTCGCAGTTCTCCCGTACGCAGGTCCAATTCGAAGTCGGCGAAACGTACGACTGGGGAGGAACTAGGATGAGTGCCCATGCGGTTCCCCCAAAAGGCAAGCCCGAACAACTCTTGACGGCATTATAGCCGAGATCGCCAAGTGTTTGAGTGCCTTTGAGTTGCCGTCCTCACAACAAACTCAGGCAAAACTCAGACGGGCCACATTGACCACGGCCACGCAAAGTTGCATAAACGCACACCAGACGGGCGGAGTTCATCGCGCCGAAATCGACTTACACGGAGGAGATCATGCAGTCATTGACAGCAAGAAAAGCAGTCTCAATTCTCGCAGCGATGGCGTTCGTTGTAGCAGGGGCAGCTGCTCAGAAAAACAACAAAAAACAGACTTGCCAATCAGCAGGCGGAATGTTGATGACGAACCTGGGCGCAATCGACGCCAGCACGACCATGGGGCCGGTGACGGGCGACTTGAAAGGCTCGGTGAGCGGCACCATCGTGAGCCAGGAGGTCATAGGAAATAACCTAGTACTCCGTGTCCAGCATCACTGGGTCACCGAATCAGGAGATCTGCTTTTCTTCGATCAGGCGACCGCCACCTCCACACCCGTCGCCCCCGGCCTGTACGCCATCATCACCTACCCCGTCCACCTCGCGGGCGGCACCGGCAAGTTCTCGCAAGTGACCGGAGATTTCAACAACATCGGAGAGGTCGACCTGAACAGCGGTCAGATCGTATTGCGCTACTCAGGGCAGCTTTGCTCGCCGAGGAATTGATTCATGACTGCTGAGCCTCTCTTTGGACTGTCGCGGATGCCTCCAATCAGCTCCTGAACATTGAAGGTTGCACAGCAAATCGAGGCACGATAAGTAGCGAACGCACCGCCTCCCTGAAGGGACTGTTCTGATGTGCCCGAATCACGCCTGGATAGTCGCTAGGCTTGATCGGAAACGCCTCGGGCAGGACACTCTGGCATCGAAGTGGAACTCGATCCGAGGCGTTTTCGATAAGCAGACTAGGAGGAAGCCGCTGGTGTTTGCGGCGGACGCGGTGCGCTATGGGATTTGAATGTCAGTCTGGGATGGGCTTTCGAGATCAGAGACGGGCCGAGGGTAGTGAAAGTAATGTTGGAATAATCGAGGAAGCCGGAGGCGAGAGAGTTGGCAAGCCGCAAAGAGGGCTGTTTCGATAAGGTGAGCACACGAATGCGTCGGCGTGCGGGAGCACATCCTTGCATCGGGATCGAGGGACGGGTTAGGAAGAATCGAAGTACATGCATGCTGATAGTTCCACAGCAGTAAATCTCTGAATCACGATCATCGATGCGCCGCAGCGCGGGCAGTGCCAGAGAGAAGAACTCTCGGAGCGGGCATTGTTTGTTTTAACTTCCTGTTCCGTCGAGTCCCCGGAGGCCAGCAGTTGTCGTCCGAGCGCCAGACGGGAAGCGCGAAAGCGATTGGCGAGAAAGCCGAAGTGACGAATACGGACAAAGCCTTTGGGCAGCACGTGCAGAAAGAAGCGACGCAAGAACTCGGTGGCAACTAGCGTCATCTGACCTTGCTTGCCGCCGCGGGCGTAATCCTTCCAGCGGAAAGTCACGCGCTCCCGTTCCAGGGCCAATAGGCGATGATTGGAAATAGCCACGCGATGGGTGTAGCGACCGAGATAGCGCAACACCTGCATGGGGCCGCCGAAGGCGGGCTTGGCGTAGACCACCCAGTCGTGGCGATGGAGACGACGCAGCAGTTTTGCGAACTGCTTGTAATCGGCGAGGGCCGCAGCCGGGCCGGCGCACTGTAGCTTCTTGCGGCGGTGGAGGCGTTTCAGGCCGGCGAGGAACTTGCCGCGAAAGACACGACTCAGGACTTTGACGGGTAAGAAGAAAGGATAGCGCGGGCGGACCCATCGACGATGATCGAGCGAGAGCCCGCCGGCAGGAATGACACAGTGAATGTGGGGATGCAAAAGCAGGTTCTGTCCCCACGTGTGAAGGATCGCGACGACACCGATCTCGGCTCCGAGGTGTTTGGGATCGGATGCGATTTCCAGCAAGGTTTGTGCGCTGGCAGTGAACAGCAGATCGTAAAACGGATGCGGGTTTTCCAAGGCCAGCACATTGAGTTCGTGAGGCAGGGTGAACACGACATGGAAATAGCTGGTGTCGAGGAGTTCGCGTTCGCGTGCCGCCAACCAGCGCTCGCGGGCTTGCGCTTGGCACTTGGGGCAGTGCCGATTTCGACACGAGTTGTAGGAGATGGTCTGATAGCCACAGCGTAGGCAGGCATCGCGATGGCCGCCCAACGCTGCCGTACGGCAACGCAGAATGGCCCGAAAAGCTTTGAGCTGCTGAAAACCAAAGCTCGAGCGATACCGCTCCAAAAAGCGATCGCCTTGTGCACGCAGAATGTCAGCCACCTCAAGGGTGGGCCGAGTCATTCTTGTTTTTTTCGCTTAAAGCTACGACTGACGGTCTCGGTGCCAGCGAGAGTTAGACCATCCAGCGGATTGCTGACGGCCTGCAAGTGCCGTCGCGACAGATGCAGATACTGGGCGGTGGTTTCCAGATCGCCGTGCCCGAGCAGAACCTGGATCGTGCGCAAATCGGTGCCCGCTTCTAACAAATGGGTCGCCCAACTGTGGCGCAGCGTATGCGGCGTGACGCGTTTGTTGATGCCGGCTCGACGTGCCGCCTCGCTGCATGCGATCCAGACGGTCTTGTCGGAAATTGGCTCCTCCATTGGCAGGCCACGAGTACGAGTGGGAAACATGTAGAGCTTCGGCTTACGCCAGCGCCAATACTCGCGTAGGGTTTCCAGCAGGGTTGGGCTGAGAGGCAAATCACGATCTTTGCCGCCTTTGCCCGCTACCACCCGGATGATCATCCGTTGGCTGTCAATGTCGCCAACCTTGAGATGGGCCAACTCGGAGCGTCGCATGCCTGTGCCGTACAGCGTCATCAGCAACGTCCGTCGAAACAATGTCCCGGCGGCATTGATCAAACGCGAGACTTCTTCTGGACTGAGCACCGTTGGCAGTCGGCGGTGGTCTTTGGGATAGGGTAGGAACTCCCGAAACTGATGTCGCTTGAGAGTCTTAACGAAGAAGAACCGCAGCGCTGCCACACAGTTCACGGCAGTGCCGGGTGTTACTTTGCGCTCTTGGAGCAGGTATGCTTGATAACTTCGCAGCTCATTCGGCCCGAGCTGATCCGGGGACTTGCCAAAATGGCGAGCGAAGGCAGTCACGTACTGCAAGTACTTGCGAGTTGTGATCTCTGAGTAGTTGCGGCGCTGGAGTTCCTCCAGCATCATCTTGCGTAGACGAGTCATAGGAACCTCCTTTCCTACGACCCACACTACGTCAGCAGTGCTGGAAATCTCCGGGTTCACCCCACGCGTAGCGTCCGCCGCACCAGCGGCTTAGTCCTGGTCACCAACCCTGAAACTGAGTCTATAAGTCACACTCTGACATTCCAAAATCAAGTGGTTCTGGAAAGCCCCTACACCCTACAATCGGTGACGCAAAATCAACAAGTTGGTCCGCCGAGACTCTTTTTGGAAAAGGCTTCGAGGAGCGGGCTCAATGTCCGGGTAGCCTGTTATCCACGCGTTCTGTGATCGATTCACGCAAGCCGACTTTCCAATACCAATCCGGGCTCGGTGAGTGGTTTGGCGATTTAGCGCGCCAATGCAGAGTCACCAATTTTCCTCCTGAGAACTGACGTACTTTTAAATCTGCTGAGTGGGCAAGGCTGCTCGCTGTGCTATAGAAAACGAAGTAGACGATCTACCTCCATTGGGAGTAGAGTGTCTACATCTATGAACGAGAAAGACCAATATAAAAACCGGATTGAGCTGCTGCAGGGAACACTCGACATGCTCATTCTTCAAACGCTGCAATGGGGACCACAGCATGGATATGGCATTGTCCAGGCTTTACGTTTGCGATCCGGAGACGTGCTTCACGTGGAGACCGGATCACTGTATCCGGCTCTCCATCGATTAGAGCGTCAGGGCTGGGTGCAGTCCGAATGGAAGCAGTCAGAGAGCAAGCAAAAAGCTCGATACTACCGAATCACCGCCAAGGGGAAAAAGCAGTTGGCCTCGGATCTGGGCCGATGGGAGCGGATTGTCGAAGCGATTGGGTCGGTGATGTACGTCAAGCCGGAGGAGAGTGCGTCATGAAGTGGCTTCCCAGCTTCGGTTTTCAGAGGCGCAATCGCGAATTGCAGGAAGAGATCGATGCTCACCTGCAGATGGCAGTTGCAGATCGAGTGGCGCGAGGGGAGACGGAAGAAACAGCGCGACAAGCGGCAACCCGGGAGTTTGGAAACATTGCTCTGGTGCAGGACGTGACGCGCCAGATGTGGGGCGGAGGCTGGTTTGAACAAATAGGCCGGGATGTTCGTTATGCCTTGCGGCAACTGCGCAAGAGCCCCGGCTTCACGATCACCGCGACGGCGATGCTGACAGTAGCTATTTGCGCCAACAGCACCGTGTTCAGTTGGATTGACGGCACAATGTTGCGTCCCATTCCTGGCGCGCGAGACACAGGCGATCTTTTTAGCCTGCAGCGGGGGGAACGGAACTTCTCTCCGACTCCGCCCTTCTCGTATCTCGACTATCGCGATCTGCGCGAGCAGAACCGCACGTTCACCGGGGTACTTGCATATCATCACGATTGGATCACGCTGACTGGCGGTGCAGAGCCGGAGCGTGCCTATATTGCGAACGTGTCGGCGAACTATTTCGATGTGCTCGGCATCAAGCCGATGCTGGGTCGCTTCTTTCTGTCTGAAGAAGAGACGGATCCAGCCACTCCCAGCGTGGTCCTGAGTTATTCGCTTTGGAAGACGCGTTATGCCGAAGACGCGGCAATTGTTGGCAAGTCGATCGAGATCGCCCGGCATCCCGTGACGGTGATCGGCGTGGCGCCGGAGGGGGTTGTCGGAGCAATGCCCGGGCTCCGTGACGATTTGTGGGTAACGCTCGATCCCCTCGGGACGGATGTGTGGCGGATGACGCATCGCAGTGGTGGTGCGGTCTGGCTAAATGTAATAGGAAGATTGCGACCCGGCGTGAGCCGTGGCCAGGCAGCCCAGGATCTCGACACCGTGATGCACCATATCGTGGCGGAGTATCCGGACGAGCATCTGGGCGAGAACCGGATCACGCTCGATCCCATGTGGCGCTCGCCATTCGGCGCCAACGGATACATGGCGGCGACGCTGCCCATTCTGCTCGCCTTCGCCGCTCTGGTGCTGTTGCTGACCTGCGCGAACGTGGCGACGCTCACGCTGGTGCGGTTTGTATCCCGGCGGCGTGAACTTGCGATCCGGCAGTCGCTCGGGGCGAATCGTATTCAACTGGTGTGGCAGATGGTGCTGGAGGGCATGGTGCTTTCCATCGTCGCAGGATCCGTGGCCCTCGTGTTGACATCGTGGACATCGAAGACATTCGCATGGTTCTTTCCGGCGAACTCGAATCCCGTCATACTCAACGGGAGCATGGACCATAAGGTGGTGATCGGGATTGCGGTGTCTTCGCTATTGGCCGGCATGCTATGCGGCGCGCTCCCCGGCTGGCGTTCGTCCCACGCGCCGGCCATTGAGGTACTCAAGGCAGAGTCTGCAAGTATCTCCGGCGGCTCACGCAACCGGAAATTGCTCAGCGGGCTGGTAGTGGCGCAAATCGCGCTTTCACTTCCTCTGCTGATCTGCTCCGGGCTATTTCTGCGAACACTGCGGAATCTCGCCGTCGCGAATCCCGGATTTGAGCAGGATCACATTCTCACTGCGACCGTGGGGCTGAATATCGCCGGCTACGGCCGCGACGAGGAACAGGTGATCCGTCACAAGATTCTTGATCGCGTGTCGGCATTGCCCGGCGTGAAGGTTGCGTCTTTTACGGACTGGATTCCAATGACCCTGAGCCACAAGGGGGAGGATGCGTATCCGGAAGGGTATGTGCCACACCCGCATGAATCTTTGCAGGTGTACCACGCCGAAGTGGGCCCACGGTATTTCGAATCCCTGCATATACCCATTTTGGAAGGACGCGAGTTTACACCGCATGACGATGAAAAGGCCCCGAGGGTACTCATCGTGGATCAGACCGCGGCGAGGCGCTACTGGCCAGGACAGGATCCTCTGGGAAAGAATCTCCGGATCTGGGGCCGCCTTTTCGCGGTTGTCGGCGTCGCGAGAAATTCGACCCATATGTTGGTGAATGAGTCACCGGAGCCTATGGTGTATATGAGCTTTTTCCAGCAGGGGTACGAGACCATAGTGCAGGTGGAGACCGAGGGAAATCCGGTCGACCTGGCGCCAGCGGTGCAAAACGCCATCCACGAAATCGATACACGGCTGCCGGTTTTCAATGTGCGTTCCATGCGGGAGAGCACCCAGATGGCGAGCAGTTTCGCCGTCATACAGAGCACCCTGGCGGGAATGTTCGCGCTGATCGGGCTGGTCCTTGCAGTAACCGGGATCTATGGAGTCGTGGCATATCGAACCCAAATGCGAACCCACGAGATCGGAGTGCGAATGGCTGTGGGCGCTTCCCGCGTCGATGTGCTGAGACTGGTGCTGTCACAGGGACTGTCGCTCACAGGCATTGGGCTGGCGCTAGGATTGGCGTTTGCGTTGGGACTGACACGTCTCATCGCGCGGCTGTTGTACGGAATCGGAGCCAACGATCCCGTCACCGTTGTTTCCGTCGTCATGCTGCTGGGAGCAATGTCATTGGTAGCATGCTACCTTCCCGCACATCGAGCGATGCGCCGGAACCCCGTGACCGCAATTCGCGAATTGTAAGCTGCAGTTTGAACTCGACCCGAATTGCGCGAATTCAGCGTGTGAGAACTGTAGTGACACCAGAAGCTTTCTCTCGTGCCATCCGGGCCTTTTGTACTGCAGAGGCGATATCAAGCACGTCTGACTGATCCGGGTGAACGTACCGCATCGTCGTCTGAATCCTCGAATGACCCGCTAGCCGCTGTAGGGCCTTGACGTTTTGAGTGTGGCGGCCTGCTTCGGTCAGAAACGTATGTCGGGGGGCATTAGTCCCGCATCCGGATGAAAACTGCAAGTTTCCATGATCGCTCTGTGTTGATCTGCAAGAGTGTTCGCAGATAATGGCTCCCTGCGATCATGCGGCTTGTGAAGACGTACTGGCATTTCGACGGTGCTTTCAGGCTCAGGAGTACTGCGGCCTGTCCTCCGTAATCGGCAGATCCCGACGCCGCTCCTTTCGCTTCAGCCCGCGGCGAATCTCTATCAAACCCCCTAAACCATCTTAATAAGCAGTGTTGTAAATCGAGAACGTGCTAGAAAAAATGTTTGGTACACCTCTCGCTCTGGTCTGAACTGCATCTGCTCGACCCCGCGGGCGGTATGTTCGCGGCGTCGGGCGGACGGGTCACACCGCCAGCAGCAGCTTTCTGCGGCTGACAAACAGGTTCACCAGAGCACAGGTGACAAACAACCGGTGCGCATTCTTCTTCAGCCCGCGATAGCGCACTTTCACGAACCCGAATTTCACCTTCATCACTTGAAACACGTGCTCTACTTTGGCTCGTACCTGCGATTTCGTTCTGTTCTTCGCCCACGCCACTTCATCCACGATCTGACCTTTATAGCGACAACGCCGTTGGGTAAAATCGCGCGCCCGAGGCGCACACTCGCGGATCACCGCCGTCTGTCCTTGATAGGCGCCATCGCCCCACACTCGCGTCTCTTCCCCATGCAACAGATCGGGCAAGATCGCCACATCGGAAACGTTGGCCGCCGTTACCACCGCCGTATGAATGATTTTGGTCTTGCTGTCCACGCCTACGTGTGCCTTCATCCCGAAGTACCAGTTCTTTCCCTTCCGGGTCTGGTGCATCTCCGGATCCCGGCTCTGGTCCTGGTTCTTGGTCGAACTGGGAGCATGAATCAGGGTCGCATCCACGATCGTGCCCGTCGTGATTCGTACTCCCTGGGCCTGCAAGTGCAGGTTCACCGTCCCCAGAATCTCCTCCCCCAAGTTGTGCTCTTCCAGCAAGTGCCGGAACTTGCATACCGTCGTTTCATCCGGCACCGGCTCCGCTCCCAAATCAATCCCCGCAAACCCGCGCAATGTCGCCGAGTCGTACAGCGCTTCTTCCACTGCCGGATCCGCCAGATTGAACCACTGCTGCAGAAAATAAATCCGCAGCATTTTCTCCAACTCCTTGGGCCGTCGCCCGTTGCCCGGCTTGGGGTAATGCGGCTCAATCAGGGCGCACAACTTCCCCCACGGTACGACCTGCTCCATCTCTTCCAGAAAGACTGCGCGCCGCGTCTTCTTCGTGTACCGCTCAAATCCCGTCATCATCGCCAGTGTCCTCTGCTTGTTGAAAGAGTTCATGCTGCAGCGACTCTATCTTTATTCGCTGTGGAAAGGGAGCAGTTAATCAGAGTCTCCCTAGTTAGCTCGGCTTCGCCTTCGCTGGACGGCCGAGGGCGGCTGTCCCTACGTTGTTCTTGCTACTGCAAACGAAAGTCCCCACTTCTGGCAACTGCGGCCAGAAGTGGGGCACCCTTTTTGCTTGTGGGGCACTCTTCCGGAGAAGGAGCTGGACTCATAGGCCAGCCCTCGCTTGGTCAGGTCAGGCCTAGCCTGCGGAGCAGTGCTTGAAAGCTTGGAAGGGAGCGGAGCGGGGCAAAGGTTGGTTCGACGCCGATGATAATGAGGATCCCGAGTCCGCCTTTCTCTGCCTGCTCAAGCCACTGGACCGCAACTTCTCCATCGCCCAAGACGGAATGAATCATGGCCAGGTAGTAGCCGCTCGCCGAATCGGTGGTGGCACGTTCCTCCAGCTGTCGAGCGATATCGAGCGCACGTTCCCGATCTCCGGCCCGGGCATGGATCACTCCTAACATGCCAATCCCAATCGCCCGGGTCTTGGTCAGGGTGGCAATCTTTTTTCCGGCTTCGATCGCCACTTCGCATTGCTCGGGCGTATTGGCGCAATACATCAGAATGCGAAGGACATAGTAGTCGTTGGGATGGACTTCCAGGGCAGATTTCAGGTGCTGCCAGGCGTCGTCGTCTCTTCCAAGACAGTGGAGAATCCATGAGACATGGGCCTGAAACAGAGGTGTAAGAGGATCAAGCTCGATCGCTTTGCGGATCGCGGCGAGGGCCTCCTCGGACCGCCGTGATGAGTTGAGGGCTACCGCAAGGCCGTGGAATGCGATGGCAAGATCTGGCCGGAGGCGGACCGCCTCCTCAGCCTCACGGACGCCCAGCGGAAAATTGCGCTCTGCCTCCATGGCATGAATGGAGAGTGCGATATGGGCTTCGGCGTTGCCAGGATCCAATTGGATCGCCTGCCGCGCAGCTGCCTTGGCCTTGATGTAGGCCTCGCTGACACGAATGAACCCGTAGAAGGCCATCATCACGAGCGAGTAAGCCATTCCGCCGTAGCTGGGTGCGTAGCTGGGATCGAGCGCGATCGCCTGCTGGAACAATTCCAGACTGCCGCGAAGACCCTCTTCGGTCCAGGTTCTGGCCTGATGTGCTCCTTTCAGATACAGGCGATAGGCTTCCGGATTTGCTAACGGACGCTCGATGGCAACGGTCCCTGACGACTGACCAGCAACGGGCTGACCGCCCAACCGCTCCTGCAAACGGTTGGCAATTTCTTTCGCGATTTCTTCCTGCACCTCAAACAGGTCGGTCATTTTCCGGTTGTAAGAGTCTCCCCAAAGTTGATCCTGGCGGGCGACATCGACGAGTTCGGCTTTCACGATGAGCGTGCCTTGGTGTTGCAAAACGCGTCCGCTGACCACGGCTCGGACACCGAGTTCGCTGGCGGCAGTGAAGGGATCAACGTTCTTGGCTTTGTAGCGGAAGACAACGCCGCGCGGCACTACGCGCACTTTGGGCAGGCGAGAAAGATTGTTGATGACGGTTTCGGTGATGCCGTCGCTGAGGTATTCGTTCGCGGGATCGCCGCTGGCGTTTTCGAACGGCAGGACCGCTAGCGAGTCGATCGTTTTGCCGACTTTGGGCTTGCGAGCTTTGCCGGATTCGCCGGTGTGGGGAGTGGCAGCGGGAACGCGCCCGGAGCCGGTATCGCG